>Ga0075447_10000679_pt1 | contig 16856 bp, 12 predicted proteins | sample CoawatmetaG10DNA_FD_72352 | JGI IMG/M metagenome (GOLD analysis project Ga0075447, IMG submission 72352) | Marine microbial communities from the West Antarctic Peninsula - Coastal water metaG104-DNA | ecosystem: Environmental > Aquatic > Marine > Coastal | place: Atlantic Ocean: West Antarctic...
ATGGCAGCTGGTGGTGGTAAATAACAAATAATTAGGAGGCATTATGCCCACTCAACAAAACAAGTTAGACACTCTGATGGCTTTAGAGGATTCGTCAAACAATGGTATGATCCCTATGAAGGATGGAGCCCCTATCGCTAACTCAGGTACTACTATTGGGATGGGCGTGGATCTTGGTGCACAAACAGAGAGTAGTCTTCGTGACATGGGTATGACACCTTCTACTATAGCTACTCTTAAACCTTACTTAGGTCTTAAGGGACAAGCTGCAAAGACTTACTTAGACAGTAACCCACTGACACTAAGTGAAGGAGATACGTCAACACTTAACACTGGTGCTGCCAACTCTTATTGGACTGACTTAGAGAACGACTACAATGCTCGTGTAGGTAGGCCACTATCTGAGTTAGATGATAACAAACAGTTGTCACTACTCAGCTCTTACTACAACCTTGGCTCTAAGGGGTTGTTCGGGACTGCAGATGACGAGACTAACTTCACCACTCAGCTAGAGAATAAAGACTACACTGGTGCTGCTAACAATATGCACACTTGGAGTTCAATCACTAGTGGTGACAACGCCAGCTTAATACCTAGACGACAAGCGGAAGCTCAAATGTTTCAAGGTCTAATAGGCCCCGATGGACTAGCAGAAGAACGAGACTCTCGTATCCCAGAGTATAGACGACAGCTTGCAGCAAGAGAAGCCCCTGAGGCTCCCTTTATGGCTGCTGACAGTGGCTTACTCTCACAGGTTGGATATGTACCTCAGGAAACTAATGAGACTGCACAGGTAGTTCCTAAGGTAGCTGAGGAGGCTATCCCAAAGGAAGATGCTGGGTTTCTCGACCCTATTGATGATTTCTTTAATAGTATGTTTGGCACTCAAGGGAGTCCTAAACCTAAGAAAGAAGTCACAGAGATGATGCCTAAACCACATAAAGATATATTTACATCCTTCTGGGATGCAATAACTGGAGATTAAGAAGATGGCGAAGAAGAAGATTGAAGATTATTTTGATTTCAGTAATGCACCTGAGGCTACCTATGGAAGTTCTGTGGTAGTTGGTCGTGATGATACTCGTGGTATGAGTGAGACAGTTGCTGCACCTCAAGCTGTCCCTGCACCTGCATGGCAAGCACCTTTAGATCAGAAGCCTGCACCTACCTATGGTAGTTCAATGGTGGTTGGTCGTGAGATGCCTATTAAGCAAGGTGAGGTATTTGCACCAAGAGAGGAAGTAACTGCACCTACATGGGTAGCCCCTGCAGCTGCTAATGCAGTACCTCAGATGGGTGGTTACATACCTCGTGAAGCTGGCTTTAATATGGCACCTCAAGGTGACCAAGTACCTGCTGCACAGACTGCATTCTCAATGGACTTGAGTGACAACAAAGGTCACCATGTAGCACCATTTAACCCTGCATTTGTAAACATAACAGCACCTGCCCAAGATACCCGAAGTGGTACTTATCCACAGGAAGCTATCGCAAATGTCGTTAGGGATACTACAGGTGCCCCAGTGATATCTGGTAATGGCACCCCATATACAATCCCCAACCAAACCACAGGCAATGTAGCTGGTGGTAAGGGTGGAGCAGGAGGTAAGTAATGTTAGATATACTAAAGGATCTATTCGGATCAAGTGCAGTTCGTACAGGGCCTGCAGCAGCTGCAGCTAGAACAGCAGTTCAAGCTGTACCTCAGGTAGCTCAACCTATCCCTCAGGGATCCACAAGTGCACCAGTGAACATGGGAGACTTCCCAGCACAAAAGGACGTACCTGAGATGACTAACTACCCAACACACCGAGATAATTACCAAATGAACACACCTTCAGAATCCCTAGCTGGATATGAAGGTTTGTCTATACCTCAGGCTATCGGTAGGAATATCGGTGGTATGGTTGACCTTGCTCAAGATGCAAGTGGATACCTTGTGAACACTGTTACTAACTCAGCTGGTGAGATCGCAGATGGAGTAGGCGCTGTAGTTGAAGGTGGCTCTAAGCAAATAGCACATTCAGCTGGTGAGGTTGCAGAGACCGCCTCAGAGTTTGCTAATGCATTCAGTGACTCTACAGTAGCTAACCCTGCTGTTCTAGCTGCAAAGCTTGAGGCAGATGCCGACAGTAAGGCTTATGGTGAAGGTATGGTTAAGTACTCACAAGAACTCGCTAAACTCGCTAAAGCAGACTCAGGTGTTGATAAAGTAATCAGCGCAGCTGGTGAGATAGATCCTATCGAGCTTGATAATGTACTCACACCAGAAGTTAAGACTAAGGTTCAACTGGCTGCTGATGCAGTTGCTAAAGCTAAAGGTGATGGACATTCAATGAAGGATGCTATGAAGGGTGCTACTGGATTCCTAGGGGATCTCTTCAATGACCCTGCTATCAAACGTGCACTGATATACTACACTGGATCTCGTCTTATGGGATACTCAGGGAGTGGCTCAGGTATGGCTGCTGGTCAAGTATTACTTCAAGGTTGGAAGACTCAGGATGCTATGGGTATTAAGACTGCAGATAGGAATGCTAAAGCTGCTGCAGATAATGCTAAAGCCTCTACACTCGACTTATCTAAGACTGTTACTAAGTTTGATCCACGGACTAAACAAACAGTTGATGTCTACCAAGCCCCTAATGGGGATACTCAGATTGTTGGCACAGGTAAGACATATGCAGCACAGACTACTGGGTTTGTTGACTACAAGAAGGGACATCACAAGACCTTTGAAGATATGGATAATGAATTGATTGCTGGCACTGATGCTATGATCGCTTCTACTCTTGCTAATATTCAAAAGGGTTCTGGTGATGACGGTGATACCCAGTACACAACTCGTGGCGCTAATCGTGTTGATGAACTGTTTGCTGATGGTAATGCACAACGTGAACTACTACTTATGACCACTCGTAGTATGAAAGCTGCAGGTATTGACTATGGTACTCCCGAGTTCCAGTCAGCCTACAAAGCTACTATACAGACTTACATGCGTGATGTTGCAAATGGTAAGTACGAGAATGGTGATCAACCAGCAATGGCTGATATGGTAGGCATGATGACTGCTAACTGGCTTAAGACAGATCTTAAAGGTGAAGGAAGTGTACCTGAGTTTATCTTAGGTGAGAAGACATGGGATGGCTCTAACGAGTATACAAAGAACTTTGTGCTACCTCAAGCTGATGCTTTGAAGTTGCATAAGCAATCTACCCTTATCTCTAACCAACTGATTGACCAAGCAATTGCTAATGGACATTCCCCAGCTAAAGCTAATGCACTTATCAATAAGAGCAAGACACTTAACAAGATGGGTAATATCTTTAAGAATGAAGTGATGTCTGATCCAGTAGCTAAGAAGTTCTGGATGGATAAAGCGAAAGGTCGTGGAACTAACTCGTTCAACGTATGGCTTAACAGTGCAAAATTAGGTGAAGAAGCGAAGTACATGGGCGTTAGTAACCCTGAAATCAGGAAGCTATTAAGCACAATCTACGTCAAGGACTTTGAGCCTAAGACTAAATAAACTAGGAGAATACTATGGGAGAAGGTCTTGTTTTAGACTTGAGTAATATACTCGCAGGAGAAGAGGCTTCACAAGGCCCCCAAGTTAACCCACTATCTATTGAAGGATCTACATGGTCCTTCTTAGATGGTGACACTATTAAGGATTCAGAGACAGGCAAGTCAGTTCGACTACGTGGCATTGACACTAGGGAGACTGCCAAGTTCCTTAAGGACTCTGGATATAAAGCAGGAGAGCTGGGTGGCAACGCTGCTACAGCATACATACAGAACCTAGCAAATAAGCATGGGTTCAACCGGGTGGTTACATCTGGTGAGAAAGGTGAGTTTGATCGTGACATTGGAGACCTTCAGAACGCTGAGGGGCATTCCTTTGTTGACACACTACTGCGAACTGGGGTTGTTTCCCCTTCTCGCTTCTCTACCGAAGGTGACTTAGCACAGTCTCGTTGGGGCATGGCTGCAGAAGCCTCCCAGAAAGATGCACCTAAGTCTGATTGGGAAGAAGCAAGAGCTGCTATCTATGAAGCAGAGACAGAGCAGTATGGTGGACTACCAATGCAGAAGCTTATGGCATTTGATCATGCTGAGTTTGCTGCTAACCCCGATATATACATGGGTGTTAAGTCTAAGGTAACTGGAGCAGACTACGCAGGACGCTCAAGGACTCCCTTTGGGACTGGCTTTGACATTGGCTATGCTAACTTGTCTAAGGGTTTGAATACCTTTGGAGCTACACTTGCTAACCGCTTAGGCGCTAGTGAGATTGAAGCTGGCTTTGCTGCTGATGCATCTAACAACCAAGCTGAGATGAATGACCTACCTTCTGTTAAGATGGACGTTACTGAGATCAACTGGAAGGACTTCGATGAAGTTACAGATGGTATGATGGGTATGCTAGGTTCATCTGTCCCATTCATGGGTGCTACGATGGTTGGTATGGCTGCTGCAGGGCCTACTATGGGAGCCTCTATGGCTTTACCAATATCTATGTACACAGGTATGGTACTTGACGAAATGGAAGGGCCTATTGAAGATAAGAACCTCATGGTTGCCATAGTGGCAGGTGCAGGAGCTACTGCTCTAGATCGAATGGGTCTTAAGGGTATACTCTCACCATCCATGATGATTACTAAAGAAGGTCGTTTGGAAGCTATCAAGGCTATCGCTAAGAAGGAAGGGATAACTGAGGCAGCTGCTTCTCAACTCTTCCTTAAACAGACACAGAAAGGTGTTCTGGAGTACGTTGATAATGCTAAGGACTTTGCTGCTGCACAGATACAGAAAGGATTACTATTTAAAGAGGGCGTTAAACGTCTTGCTCAAGGTGGTACAGGAGAGGGCATAACAGAAGCTATGCAAGAACTCACTCAGTATACTGCAGCTGTAATAGGCTCAGAGAAACAGTGGGACTTTGACGAGATCCAACATCGTATGCAGAATGCTATCGTTGCTGGTGGCCTTATGGGTACTGGCTTCTCTGCACCTAGTGCTGTTACACAAGGCTTAGGCTGGAGTATAGCTGGTGACCCTTACAATCTAGATGATGGACGATTCGACAATATGCACTCAGCTGTACGTAAGTCTGAGGAAGATGCTAATGGTTTTGTACAGTCAATAGATGACATCACTGAGTTCAATGCTAGGCGTGAAGCTGAAGGTGTTGACGTTGGTGAGGGTATTCGGGCTAGAGAGAATGACCCCATACATGTAAATGATAGGGCTGCTAAGCACAAACCTCCGGGTACTACTATGGAGTTTGTCAAGGCTTTCATGTATAACCCTATGGTTGCCCTGAGAGGCTCTTGGGCTAACACAGTTTACAAAGCTGATGGTAAGTCTGCAACTCTAGTTAAGATGTACGATATGGTTGGATCAGCTAGGCACAGAGTCTTTGGTGGTACCAACAAGGTCATGGCAGAGCAGTTGAAGATGGCAGAGTACGACAGTGTACTTAGGGAGCAGGAAGCTATTGAAGCCTCCTTTAATACCCCTAAGCATATGTCAGCTAAGCAGAGGTCAGACTATGTTAGTAACCTTACTAAGCAATTCTACAAAGAAGTCTTACAACCTGCAGCTGCATTAGGTAAACCACTTAACTGGAGTAAGGCATCACCTGAAGTTATCGCTAACAAGGACGCACTACTCCTTCTTGACAAAGAACTGAACACCCTGAGTGACAAGATGCTCAATGATGGTAACAGTGCACGTAAGAACGATGGTGAAGCTAAGGTAGAACGTTTAGCTAACTGGGCCTACAGGCACAAGGGATTCCGTAAGGAACACATTGAGCGTAACAAGGGGCAGTTCATCGGTCTACTTATGTCTGAGTATAACATGGACAACGCCACAGCTAGTGCATTGACAGAAGCTATCTTAGATCACGAGTCAGTGTCTACTATTGGTCAAGCCTTTGATATAACTAAGGGTGCTATAACTCCGGGAAGTATGAAAGCACGTAAGATGCACATATCGGATAAGCCTGCCTTTGATCAGTTCGTTGAGCAGAATCTATTTAAGAACATGGGTGATGCCTCTAGAGAATCCTCTAGACTACAGGCACATCGGAAGTACATAGGTAAGGATTCTAAATATATAAACAGAATGCTAACTGACGTACATAAGGAACTACTTGAAACTATGGATCCAGAATCTGCAGAGAAGTTGTTGAATGAGATCTCTTTTGATATCGTTAACATACTTAATGCTGACTCAGGTAACTACAAGCAGATCCAGAACCAAGCAATCAAACAGGGACAGAAGTACTTAACCCTATTGACAACGCTACAAGGGCTATCTAACGCTGCATTCTCGTCTATACCTGAGATGGCTATGATACCCTATGGAGTCCCTCGGGATGTCCTTGTTCAGAATAGTGCAACACAAGGCTACCTCTTTGGTAGTGCTGTTGGTGCATACATTAGGAACATCATGTCTATTGCAAGAGTATCTGAACCTCGTGAAGAGATGGATACTTTCTTGGATAAGAAGATAGCTGAGGTGAGATCTAAAGGTAAACAAGATCCTCGCTATATGTTCTATACTAACATGAAGGATATGTTGAAACAGACAGGCTTTAAGTCTCAGGAAACTGGGGCAGCTACTACAACTGGTGTACAGGAAACTAACGAGTTAACCAAGGGTATCACTGATGCTTTCTTCAAGGCTAACTTCTTGCACGATCAACAAGACATGCACCGAATGATGCGACTGTCGTTCTTTAACGACTTCCTCATAGACAAGCTAGACTTGATTGAATCTAAGGCAGGACAACCTGATACAGTAGGCGTAGCAGAAGCAAAGAATATGTTAAGGGAACTTGGTATACCACTTGGTGTTATCGCTCCTTTATCACAGAAGCTTAAGAATGGTGGAACCCTAACTGAAGCTGAAGCTGTTGCCTATAAGCGTGAGTTCCTGAATGGAGCTGCTAACTTTGTCAACCAAGCTATACCACTACCGAATGCATACAACAGACCTCTGTTCTACAGTGATCCTCGCTTTGCATTACTAACCCAGTTCAATGGTTTCACATCTACATTCACAGCTAACCAGCTGCCTATGTTGTGGGATCAACTTAAGGGTAAGGGTACTCGTGGTATGACATATAGTACCTTTGCAGCTATGGGTTCTATGGTCGCACTCGCATTTATATCTCAGGGTATGAAGGACGAGTTGAAGTATGGTGAGTCTTCCCCGTATCTAACTGATGCACAGAAGATTCAACGAGCTATCTATTCCTCAGGACTACTAGGAACTACAGAACGAGTCATTGGAAGTAACTATATGTTACCTCTATATGCACAGGGTTCTAATGGGCCTACAGGATTCTTATGGGATAACGTAGCTGGTGAAGCAGCCGCAACAGGAACAGTAGAACGTGCATATGGTATGTTGTCATCTGCAGCAGAAGGTGATAAGGATGTGTTCATGAAGAACTTCTACGGAAGTCTACCCTTCGTTGCATCTTATAAACATAGAATAATCAATTGGAATATGGAGTAATAAACTATGGCTATAGTAAAGTCGATGTTGTCGCAGCAGAGTGCGCCAGTCATGCAGGAAACCTCAGGACTACATAAGGACATCTTAGATAGCTTAGACTTGAACGAAGCCCCAGCAATACCACAATCAGCACCTGTTAAACGAGATACAGCTTTCCAAGAGGCCCCAGCGCCTACACTTGAGGAAGCTGAACAACTTGAACAGCGTCAGATGGATATTGAAGCGGAGACTTCTTTGCAAGACCGCTTTGGTACTCGTCCTGTAGCTATGGGCCCCAGTGATGTACAGAACATCTTTGGGGAGGCAGCTACCCCAAGGATCATTGAGGGTATTAAGCGTCTAGGTCAAACAGACTCAGTGATAGTACCTTTCGATGAAGCCAAGAAGCTAGCTGTTATGGATAACTACGAAGGTAACACCACTGCACCTGCACCTATTCAAGAAGATGGTGTCCTTGACACTAACAACTATATAGACAAAGGTAAGACAAAGTTACTCTCACAGGCTGATCTCTTTGTACACATGGATGGTGTACGCTTGACAGAAGACAGTCGTACCTTGGAGGTCTTGCCAGATCTACAGATACTTGCCCTTGCACTTACTGAAGCTAACTATGCTAACGAAGCTGCTGAGGCTTCTGTGGCTCCTGAGGGAATGTTAGATACACTTGGTCGTGATGAAGTTGAGAAGCTAATAGGTTATGATGCACTAGGCGAAGAGTCTAAAGTAACTGAACCTATGCTAGGTCGTATGATCAATGACGAGTGGCTTAAGATGAAGCAGAGAGCTGCAGAGGGCCCTGATGCTCGTATGGATGCACACAATGATCCAGAGAATGAGCTATCCCCTGAGGCTTATCTACAACTAGGTGTGTGGGCTAAACAGAACTATGCTGTGGCAATGCCCCACATGATGACTGTGGATAAGGTTAAGACTAAGAATGGTATGGTTCGCAATGACTATAAGCTTACTACTGAAGGGGCTAAGATCCTAGAGTCAAGTAAGCAGGACATGATGCCACCTAAGGTATTCGCTCGACCACAGGTAACTGCAGACCCTAAGGCTAACAGTAAGCACTCTCGGACTAAGGATTCCACAGGGTATCACTACTCTGATCCTAAGGCTAAGGGTAAGAAGACAAATGAAGATGAAGCTCGTCAGAACCTTGCCTCGGTACGCCATGTGGTTAACGAGGTACGACTAAAGGCTGGTATGCTTATGAGTCTTGTGGGACTAGGTGCTTCTGCACAAGTACAACAGGATCCACAGGGTAACCTAAAGGTCGGTAGTAATGCTGCAGAGATGCTAGGTATTGGACAGAAGGCTGCTGATAAGATCAACACTGCTTCTGCTAATGCTCTCCTTCGTGTTGAAGGTCTTCAGGTTGAACTGAGTGAGCTAAAGCTAGGTGACATAAGGGCTGAGGGTATTCAGGAGAAGATAGATATTCTTAAGGAGTTTGCTATACAATCTGCTGACCCAGCATGGAAGATGAACATGTACCGCAGACAGTCTACAAAAGCACTTGAGATGCTTCAGGACATTGCGGAGTTCAGTAAGGATCCAATCAGCTTTACCAACTACATACAGAAAGGTACTTCTCGTATAGGTTACAGTGCACAGAAGATGAACATGCAGACACACAAGTTAGCTCGTCAGATGTATGGCAGTGCAACTAAGTATGTCATTAAACCCGGATCTAACTCTAACGCTGAGTACGCTATGTTGGTTACAATGGGATCACAGTTATTCGCAGAAGGTAACACTGTCCCTGATAAAACCTATAGTGACATGCGTAAGCGCATTGCAACAGGAGACCAGAAGACTCTGGCTATTGCATCTGTCGGTAGGAAGCTTAAAGCAATCCTTGAGGGCTACAATGAAGAAGCCTCTGTCTCTGCTATCCTTAATATGGAAATGGCTGAGAACCAAGTTAAAGGTGTTGGTGACGTTATGGGTACCCTAGGTGACCTACAGTTGGACGAAGATGTTAAGAGATTCTTAGATGAAGCCTTTACACATCCCAACGAAGTACTCAACTTGATTGAGGGAGCTATTGAACTAGGTAACTACATGGATGCTGTTGCATCTGGTGGAACCTTTATGTCTACTATGCGACCAGTTGAAGTTGATGGTATCTCTAATGGACTAGCTTCTATGACCTCACAGCTTGGACTACAGAACGTTATGTACAGGGTTGGAGTTTTACGTCAGGATCCTACTAAGGTTCTTGCGGAGTTTGATGGTCTTGAAGGTAACATCCGTAAGGAACTTGCAAGTAACATGCGAGCTTCTCTAGCTGACGTTATGAGTACCCCAGAGTTCCGTAAGGAGTTTGGTACAGATCACACTAACTTTGATCAGATCTCTGCATTCCTTGAGGCTGCTATCCAGAACGAATCAGCATTCCTTAAGCCACCTATCATGACCTTACCCTATGGGCAAGCGATTGCTAGTATGGGCTCTACTATGCTATCTGCTGTTACTACATCTAAAGAACTAACTGCTCTAGCAGAAGGAACTGAGTGGGGCCCCCTAGGAGTCTCTAAGATACTGCACAGGATACTTGCACACAACCTTGAGATAACCTTAGGGGCTGAAGTAACTGAGTTCTCAGAGGCTCTTAAGGACGTTACAGAGGTGGCAATGATTTCTGATGAAGCTATCAAGTATAGGAAACCAACAGGTGTCATGACATCTTCTAACTCATATGACTACACACCTACAGGTGGTAAGCTTGTGATTGGTAGGGTCAACAAGAACTGGGATGATTCTAGTGGTAATCGTAAGGCTAAGGAGATAACTGTTCAAGAGTACACCCCGACTAAGAAGATACTTAGTGCCATAGGTTCTAAGACTTATGGTGGTAGTGCAATGAAGACTGGTATCTTACCTCAAGCTATCATTGGGTTCGATGGGGCGACTATGGTCAACACGTTGTCGGGTGCTAGTTATAAGGCTATACAGGGTGCATCTGGTCAACAGACTCCCTATGTAACTGCTATCTATGATGCTGTGATTGGTGACCTAGGATCCTTCAGGAGCTTAGTAGGTAACATCAACAAGACTTGGATTGATACTACTCTTAACTATGACTTGCTCAATGAGCTGACTAAAGGTGTACGTGAGGCTCAGGCTGATGGTAAGAAGAAGTTGCAACTAAAGGCTGCTCAGAATCCTAATGGATTTGCAAACGTTCAACATTCTGAACACCTTTACTTTGAGATACTCAAGTACTTTAACTACAACAGCGACACTGGTGTGATCACTCCTGATACTGTCAATAGGTTTGCTAACATCATGAACACTGCTGAGCGTAGCTTTAGAAACCTTGCATCTAACACAGATATATCTCCTAAGGATAAGTTTAAGATTACCAGTGAATTAGATATGCTTACCAATGAAGACCTACTGCACATGTTTAATATCCTCAAACCAGCAATGGATATGAAGATAGCTAGACTACAGAAGGTAGCTACGGAAGCTAAGGCTAGGCGTGAAGTACTTAAGAAAGAAATAGGAAGTCAACCTGTGTTCCAGTATCATGTGGATGCACTTAAGCAGTTCAACTTCAGTTAACTATTATAAACAGATATAAAAAAATATACCCCCAAGGATTCCATAAAGGAGTCCAAGGGGGCTTGCCCCACGAGTATACTTAATTGTATACCTGTGGGGTTATTTTTTGCATTAGTTAGCTACGATCTTCTAGTGCTTTACGTACTGTGTTACGTCCAGCTTGACGCTGTGAGTCTGCATGTGACTTGGCCTCATCTTCTGCCATTCCATCTGCTACTGCTCCTGCATAGTTATCTTCCCAGACTCTACCGAGGATAGCCTCATTGATCTCTGGGGTGTACGCTAGTGCTGGGTCTAGGTTGAACATCTCAACGTATTCCATGTCATCAATTCCGGGTACTACGTTATGTGAAACATTATCCATTATTCATTTCCCTCTTTAGTTTGTGTCTTAGCTTATGAGACTTACTCATGTTAGCCCTGTGTTCATCTGTGTACCGCATACCTTTACGAGTGGCACTCATCTTAGCCCTAGTCTCTGGGGTAACATCATGGCCCTGCATCTTAGCACTGAGAGCAACCTTTTGCTTATCAGTCCACTTCATATTGAGCCTACCCTGAGCTGACTTAGGGACTCTCATAGAAGCTTTCTGTGCCTCAGACTTAGGCACCCCTATCTGTATCATCCTAGAGTGTTCAGATGCTGCTTTCCTAGCTAACTCAAAGGATCTTGAGGTTGCCTTGTGACGCTCACCCACTTTAAGTGCACACATAGCCCAGAAAGCGGTAGCCATTGGGCCTACTCCATGGATCTTGAAGAGTAAGTAGTGTGCTATGTAGTGTGCTTTACCTGACATATAGACAAGGTTAGAGGGTTCATTGGAACCCCCTAGGGACTTAGGGATGATGTGATGACGTTCATAGTAACCACCATCATCTGGCTTAGTCTCACTGCCATATTTATGTATTAATAAATCATAATGCAATGCATACCTACACATAGATTAGTCCTCTGGGTCACCTTCTCCTTGCGCTGTGTCAGCGATATGTAAGAAGATGAAGTTAGCAGTAGCCTGTAGACAACCTAGCATAGCTACGTTAGTCATGGCACCATTGTATTTAACAACTAGCTCGTTAAGTTCCTCGAGCATCCCATTCTCAGCTACAAACTTATCAGGGAATTGTGTTACGTTACTCATATAATATTTCCTTATTAACAGAAGAAGTAGTCAGACGAGATAATCTCAGATATATCTAAGGTTCCCAAGGCTGGCTGCACTAGCTCGTAACCATCACGAGTCTCTAAGAGCATGTTCTCAATGGTAGTGAAGTAGTTGTCACTGTTGTACATCATTGCGAACTGCCATTTGGTATGCTCAAGTAGATCGTTAACATCACATGCATGAGTCGAGAATGAATCATGTATAGCTCCAAAGTCTCCAGAGAAGCTAGCTATAACTTTAGCCATGTGAGCTGCGTCCATTGAGTGAACGAAGTTAGGTGAACAACCTGAAGCAAAGGATCTACGACAAGGTATGAGGTCACCATTGGGAGTCACGACAGGCACCTTGATACGATGACTTATCTGACCTAACCCCCTGATCCTCCCACGTACCTTGATGTTCTTCTGGATCCACATCTCGTATAACACTGGGAATCCCGAGGGACTTGTCCAGCGTGTACATGTCTCACCAGAGGATAGTATGTGATCAGTTAACTTCTGTATGAACTTCATAGTCTTCAGCGGACCCACACAAGTATCATTGATAGCTAGTATGAGTTGCTTGGACAGTACTATACAATCATCCTCAGTGATGTTGTACTTGATGTCGTAACCCTCAGCCCTACAATCGGTATACATATTGATAGCTATTTTCTTCTGACCTGCTGAATAAGCACGAGTCATTGAACCACGCTTAGCAATACCTTTCCTAATAGCTTTCATAGGGATGTTACGTTCAGCGAACCATTCAGGCATACGCTCAATTAACCGCTTGGCTACTTGAACATAGAAGTCCTTCTGGATATCACTAGGAACTAGGGATACTAACTCACCAGCTTGCTTGTCTTTGGAGATAGCAGCTAGATGTTGCCATCCATTGTTACTTCCATCAACAGGGATAGGTAAGCGACTGAAGTATACTGCGCCTATCTCCTTGGCACTCAGGTAACCTTGTATGTCAAAGCAACATGCCAAGAAGCTTACGGGTTTCTCTGCGTCTTTCGCAAAGTGCTGTCCATCCGCTGAGTGGTTTACTAAGTCTAAGTTGTTCAGCGTCCATAGCTCCCTGTCTCTCAAGGTCATCTTGTCTACTGAAAGTGTAGTAAGCCCTTCTTCTTGCAGATAAACCTGATAGTCCGTTGTCGCCCATGTAGGTAGTGCCTCTATGTCATATGATTGATTGTAAGAACATGCTGTATGAATACACAGCCACTTGAAACCTGCTGTGTCTACTACTTTAGACTGAGAGAACTCAAACAATCCCTTTGATACATCGGAACCTTGGAAGTTAAGGAAAGGTTCAGTGTAGTAGATACGCCCACGATAATCACATTCAACCATCTGGTAGAATACGTTAGTGTTAATGGCATGTACCTTGGAGATTACAAACTTCATCTCTATAGCCTTAGACTTAGCTTTAGTAGATTCATCCTCGAGATCTAAGAAGAACTCAAGGTTAGCCTCTACTGCCTTAGCTAGCTTGATGTTGATACGCCAAGCAGTCTGCTGTAGTTTGTTAAGGGATTTAACGAATGGTGCATCCAGTAACTGGGTGAAGTCCTCTTCACTATCCATACGCTTTATGTATGGCTTCTTAGTGAACTCATTGCGTAAGGATGTGATATACTTTGGCTTTGCGAAGGAGGTGCCAGTCAAGGTATGTTTTATGTACTCTGGTGGTAGCTCACCTAACTCTCCCCAAGAATCCTCGAGGATGATTATGTAAGGTGCCCTGTGTCCATCGTACTCTCTCTCAATCTTGATGTAACCTAGCTGCAAGAATGCCTCCATGTATAGATCACCAACAGAGATAATCTCCTGATGGTTAGTGTTGAGAACACCTAGGGCTGCTAACACCTGCAAGCCTACACTAGTCGATGTGACAGTGAGCTTAAAGGGTGCTGCTGTAGCTCTCCGAGACTTCTGATAGGCTGTTACAGCACCCATCACTGCTCTGGTAGTTAAGGATTCATAGCTGTATCCATAGGGAATGACACTGGCTACTACACGAGCCCCTAGGGGTAAGGGCCCCTTGAATACTTTACCTTCACACCTATCTTTTATGTACTTCGTAATACGTGCTATACCCTTGGAGTTATCCAGTGTACTCAACAAAGTCTTCTTGACCTTTGAGTCGTCCAGTACGGGTGTCATAGTAGGCAGAACCACAGTCTCCTGTACGTCCTGTGAACCGTGACTTAAGCACTCTAAGTTTAATAGTGTTTCGTTCATCTTCATCTTCTGCCACTAGGTTACGTGAGAATGTTATGATGTCAAAGCTGATCTGTTTAATCGAACCTGACCCCTTGATGTCATCGATAGAGGATAAGTGTCCTTCCTCGAATGAAGCACCTTGTGATTTACGAAGGTGACTTATAAGCCCTAACCATACATTATGTTTCTTAACGATCTTAAGTAGATCTGACATAATAGAATCGATTGCTTCGTTACCTGTCTTACCTCCAGCTCCCTCTGATACTGCAATAGTAATGTGGTCAAGTATAATATACTCACATCCCAATAGACATAGGTTCTCTATCTGGTCGATTAGACTAGAGTCTGAGACTGCTCCATTGTGATCTAGTAAGACTAACCTCTCGTTACCAAAGACCTTATCGTATGCTGCTCTCTCCTGTTCTGGAGTAGGGTTAGTAGGTGCAAACATAGTGATGAACTTCTCTGCAGAGTCACCTATGGATTCCTCAAGGGATACCATACCTACACTGTCCTTGGTGGTGTCCAGCACTTCCAGTACAATCTCCTTGATCATAGTGGACTTACCTGAGCCAGTACCTGATGTGAACAGTACAATCTCACCCTTACGCATACCATCTAGCTTAGTGTTGAGTCCTTCAAGACACTTAGGGTAAGGAACAGATACAGTATCTTTACGATCCTGATATGCTTCCCAGATAGATTCACCACGTACAATAGATGCAGGGGCGTACTTACGGGCATTGAAGACAGCCTGCATGATCTCTGAGGGGTTTGCCACAAGAGAGTCACAAGGATCATTCTCGGACAAGGAAGCCACGAGAGTCTTGTCCCAACCGATTATCTTGGCTGCTTCACCTACTGCCTTTTCCCCAGCAGCATCTTGATCGAACATAAGGATAACTTCTTTGAATGAACGAATCCACTCACGATTAGCAACAAGGATCTTCATGTTAGAAGATGATGGTATCGATACTACAGGGTAAGGCTTACCATACTTAGTGATCATAGCTTGCTGTACTGCAATAGCATCTAGCTCACCTTCAGTAATGACTAACTTGAAGCCACCACCTTGGAACTTAGATTGACCAAACAACTCAAGATCCTTATGCTTAAGATCACCTACTGCCCTAAAGTCCTTAGGTAAGGTACGCTTCTTACAACCAACTACTTTACCTTTAGCTGTGTAAGGGTAGTAGTGTGTATCGATCTTACCAGATGCATCGTATGCAACCTTCATATCGTAAACTGCACATGCTGTCTTAGTCAACATACGCTCACGTACACCTGCTGTGTCGTAGTCTGCTATTGCCTCTAGAGTCTCTGAACTCATATCATAATCCTGTTGCTGATTGTTTGGTTTAAACTTTGACTCAACTGAAGAGTCATACTGATCTAGAAATGCTGGCTTATCACAAGCAAAGCACTTCCCTCTACCATTAGACCACAATGCTACTGCATCAGAGGAATTACAGTGTAGGCAGGGGTAGTGCTTAGTAAATGTTTCACTCATACTAGTTCCACCTATCTTCCTTCATTTGTTTAGCGTCTTTACGCTTGTCTATTGCCTTGGCTTTAGTGTCAAGTCGCTGTTGCTTCTTACCCTTAGGCTTCTCCAGATACTCTTCTGGTTCAGCCTGTTGTGTAGTATGCTTCATATTATAATCCTAAATAGAGATAGTCCACCCTTTATGGGTCTTCTGGGATCCTGCAACCAACTTAAGAACTGAGGGTAGGTTTAACTTGTAAGCTTTCACCATAGCTTCTGGTGAGAACTCTGCAAATGTACCATCCTTATGTGTAAACTTATACACTTTAACTGCTGGTTTGTAGATTACTACAGAAGGATCTGAGATATAGCGATCAGCTTCTGCTTCTTCTACTGGTGAGATCCATCGTACAGCACCTATGTTTCCATTGTACCATGTACGTTCACCATTGATATCCCTTTCAGTCAGAGTATCCTTGACACACAAGTGGTAAGTCTCGAAGTAGCTTAGACCTCCTCTCGTCTTGTACAAGCGGTATATCTCGAAGGTGAACTTGGACTTACCTAGGGCCTTGATGTCCTCTGTGAGGGGCTTACAGGAGCCTGTGTAGATCTTCCAGTTACTTTGACGTACACGTTTACGTTTCTGATGAACATGGAAGAACTTACGACCTAGGTACTTCTTGCCAGAGACCTTATTGGTAATGATGTAGATGAAACCGAAGTAGTTATCTACATCGAATGAACCTTCTGGATACGTCCAGTGTCCCAAGGGGTTACTCATTGTCCTTGCTTCTTAATTAATGCGTGGTATTTAGCCGCCCATTCAGCAGCTTTACTAGTATAAGTGGGAGTATAACTTTCGTAAGCAGCATAATG
>Ga0075447_10000694_pt1 | contig 16671 bp, 12 predicted proteins | sample CoawatmetaG10DNA_FD_72352 | JGI IMG/M metagenome (GOLD analysis project Ga0075447, IMG submission 72352) | Marine microbial communities from the West Antarctic Peninsula - Coastal water metaG104-DNA | ecosystem: Environmental > Aquatic > Marine > Coastal | place: Atlantic Ocean: West Antarctic...
ACTTTAATTCATCATTAAAAGGTAAATCCTTCTTATCAGAAATATCAGACAACCATTTTATTATTATATTTTCTGAATTTACAGATTGATCTATAAACGTTACCCTTTTTTTATTTGATAAAAAGCGTAATGAATCATTTCTTAGATTGGGTTGTATACTTAGTACATGTTTACCAACAAGCCATGCTTCATATAATAAGGTAGACGCCATTCCAATTACCCCATCAACAAATGGTAGAATATCCTTTCCTCGTTGAAAATCCAAGACTGAGCCATATTTTTCTCCCCCATTTATTCTCCAATGTTTTATTAATTTAGTTAAATTTTGACGTGGGTGAGGAATTAAAATAATTTTGCAATTACTCTCTGCACTTTTCAAAGCACAAATTAGAATCTTAATAACATCCTTTTCAGTATATCCCCTGAAATTCTTATTATCTTTTAGTGAGCTACCTTGATCATCTTCTACAGGCTCTAAAACAAATAAAATAATATTTTGACCAATATTTTTTATTTTTTTAAATGGATCTTTCTTTTGGCTTTCTAGAATATATTGAGCCCCAAGATCAGAAAATGCAGGTTGGCCAACCACTTTTATAATATTTGGTTTAATGCCACATTTCTCTGCCTCTTGTTTAGAATACTTATCTATCACTAAATACTTAGTAGGATTAAATAATTTTTTACCATCTAACTCCATCCTAGACCGATACCCATTCCAATAATCCAGTAAGTGTATTGTTGGAAGATTAAGTGAATTTACAACTCTAGCAATTTTTAATGGACTTGTATTTTTAACATTTACTGAAAATAATAATACCCTTATATCTTGCTTCAAAATAAACTCTACTAAGGAATTTTTCTGAATTGGAATATCAACTAAACACTTTCTTAAATTTTTAGGAATCTCTTTATTAAAAAAAAAATTTTTTTCTATTATTAGTTTATGAGTTTCAGCAAGAACAGTAAGAACAGGAATTAAAGATCTAACACTACCAACTTCAACTGCTGAGACTAATACAGCCATATAGGGTTATCGTATTTCTCGTAATAAAATAAAAGCCTCTGCAGCATCACAACCAATTGAGCCACCTCGATTCTTAGCTGTATATTCAACTCCTAGTATAGATCTTGGATGAGGCCAATCTCGTATCTCAGATTTATAGCACTTTAGTGCTTTAATTTTTGTACTTAATGTGCTGGTGATATCTTCAAAGAAGTTTGGTTGAAATGGTATGTTAAAACTTGGAGATTGCCATTCAGTACTGGAGCCAATTTCAAATGCTAATAATCTTCGAACTGAAAATCCAGCCTGAGGACGGCAGGCAGTAAGAACTGATTCTGAAACAATCTGATGGTCTATATTTAAATCACCCTTAAAATGGGTAACAACAGTATGAGGTTTTAATAAAGCAATTTCTAACTCTATTGCCTTAATGACATCCAAACGATCTTCAGAATCCATTCGATTATCAGGAAATTTAAGTATTTTTAACGATTTCACACCTAAGATTTTGCAGGAAAGTTTTGCTGACTCTTCTAACAATCTAAGCTTATCTTTTAAATTTTCAACACCGTCCCTTGAAGTTACCCCTGTTGCCATAATTAGCACATGAACTGACTCTCCATTTTCTGTCCATTTAGCTATAGAGCCGCCACAACCAAGAACTTCATCATCTGGATGAGCTGCTATTACAAGTATTGTCATTATAATTCCTTAATTTAATATATCACTGATGGTAATCCAAACATAAGGACAATAGTTTTTTTAATTAAAAACTTCAGTACAGATCATTTTATTGGAAATAATAGTTGATATAACATCATTTTTCTCTTTAATTTTTTTATAATCATAATTAATTTTCAAGTTTCATAATAAATAGTTAACTACTCTTGAAGCTCCCAGTCCGTCAGTCAAAGTATATGCTTGAGAATAGATAGATCTCCATATATTGATATTATTTAAGATAAAAGATAGATTTTTTTGTAAATTATTAACAATTATTACTGCGCCTATCTTTTCTAGATTCATTGCAATGTTTCTTTGATTATTGTCCATAATATATAGTAAAGTAGGCAACCCTAAGCAACATCGCTCCCATGAAGTTGAACCTCCAGCTCCAATAGATAAATCTGCATCCAGCATTAATTCGGCCATATTATTTACTCCTACTAAAACTTCAATATTTTTATTAATAGCATAATGCTTTATCATTTCAATATGAGGTGAGGACCAGCCAAGTACTACAATAATATTCACATCATTATCAATGCTTTGTAAAATATCAAAAGTTATATTGTTAGGGTCACTTCCACCCATACTAATTAGGATCGTTTTAATTGTTTTAGTTTTCTGTCTTTTTATCAAAGCTTCTTTTCGAAGTTTTGCAAAATTAGCGCTCAATAATGCATAGTGACAACCCAGTAAAAATCTGCATTCTTCATTTACTTTATTCCTATAATCATCCTTAGTAACACCTAAATTTTGATTTAACAAGATATCACAATTAAGCTTTCTATCTGCAATATCGTCTATAACCATAAGTTTATTGCAAAATTTATTGACTTGATTGTGCCAATCTTTATCTAATGCATAATGATCAATAATCAGCCAGTCCACTTCTTTTAGTTTCAAAATATCAACACATTGCTTTGCATCTTTATATTGTGTTGTGCCTAACCAATTAGAATATGGTAGACTACTATCAACTTTGCTGTCAGGTAGAAAATCTAAAGCAAAAACATTGAATCCGTCCATACGGATCTTGTCAATAAGATTACCATCATGTTGACGACAAATGAAATCAACCTCTACATCATTTGATTTCAAAACTCGAGCAAAAGTCAAACATCGCATTACATGGCCAGAGCCAATCTGAAATGAGGCATCTACTCGAAAAACAACTTTCATTTTAATATATTGTTCTTATTTAAAACTTCATGCATAGATTCTGCTCTTATCCAGTCCTCTTCTGTATCAATATCTTGTACTCTGTATCTTGGTAAAAGATAAACTTCAGATGATTCAGAAAATATAATTCTTCCTTGAAGCCATGCTTCAGCTCTCCCCCAATAAAATTGTCCTGCATCATGAAAAGCATCCTCTAAATCTTGTGATCGTGTATTAAACAATTCTGGTTGAAACATTTTGCAACGAAGATCTTGAGTAATTTTTATTGCACGCTGGATTGGAAATGGATAACTTGTTACAGAAAAACAATAATTAATATCATCACTTATAATCTTACCTAAACTTTGCTTAATATCTTCTGGCTGAATAAAAGGAGCAGTAGCATAAATACAACAAACCATATCAATTTTATTTCCTTGATTTTGCAAGTATTCAATTGAATGTGCAATCACTGGAATTGTTGGTGTGAAATCATCTGAAAGACTTGAGGGCCTTAAAAATGGAGTTTCAGCCCCATATTCTCTTGCAATTGAGGCAATTTCTTCATCATCTGTAGAGCATATGATGCGATCAAAAGAATCACTTTCTATAGCTGCCCGGATAGAGTATGCAATCATTGGATTACCATTAAACATCTTAATATTTTTTCTAGAAATACGCTTACTTCCACCTCTTGCGGGTATTACACATATATTCATTTAAATATTCTCTTTAATTCAAAACAAACTTTTTTTTGCTGCTCAAATGTCATAGCATAAAATAAAGGAATACTTATTGATCTATTATAATAAGCTTCTGAATTAGGAAAATCTCCTAACTGAAAGCCTAACTTTCTATAAAAAGGTTGAGTATGTATTGGGATGTAATGCACATTAACACCAATTCCATTTTGTCTGAGCTCATTGAAGATTTGTTTACGATCTTTGCCAATATTTTTTAAATCTATTTGAATAGGATAAAGGTGAAATGCAGAATAATTATAATTATGCTGATGTGGCAAAATTATAGGAAGATCTTGCAATAATTCATCATACTTCATACTTAATGTATGACGTTTGGCAACAAATTCATCCAATCTTTTCATTTGACTAATTCCCAATGCTGCCTGCAAATCAGTCATTCGGTAATTAAAACCTATGTCAACTTGCTCATAATACCAGCTCCCCTTGGATTGATTAGTCATCAAATTTGGATCACGTGTCACTCCATGACTGCGAAATAACCTCATACGCTCTGATAAATTCTCATCATTGGTTGTTGCTATACCTCCCTCTGCTGTCGTGATTATTTTAACTGGATGAAAACTAAACACTGTGACATCAGAATATTTACAACATCCAATTGGAAGATCAAGATACTTACCTCCAATTGCATGTGATGCATCTTCAATAATTTTAAAGTTGTATTCTTGGCTGAGTGCATGAATTTCCTTCATATCACATGACTGCCCACCAAAATGAACAGGTATTATAATTTTTGGAAGTTTATTTTCTTTCTTTGCCTGAGTTAATTTTTTTTTCAGTTCATGGATAGATAAGTTATAAGTCTTTGAATCAATATCCACAAAGTCTACACTTGCTCCACAATATAACCCACAATTTGCTGAAGCAACAAAAGAGTTTGGACTAGTCCATAACCAGTCATCTTTTCCAAGGCCTAATGCTAAGCAGGCAATATGTAGGGAGGAAGTAGCACTATTAGTAGCAACACCATATTTTGCTTTACAATATTTAGAAATTATTTTTTCAAATGCAGGAACTTGAGGCCCTTGAGTCAAAAAATCGGACTTTAAAACACTAAGGATTGAGTCAACATCAGCCTGATTAATATCTTGTTTACCATATGGAATCATATTTTAAAAACCACCAATTTTGTCTTTATTAGCTTTAATCCAATTCTTTAAATTAGAGACTTCCATCCATTGTTGATTAGTATCAGAAGAATACGTAAAGTCTTCATTAACTTTTATTCCATTATTAATTCTTTCTAAATCATCTGCCCAACCATTAATAGATGGTAATATTTTAAAATAATCTGAATATTCATAAGTATAAATAGCATCCTCTGGACCAATCATTTGCTCATGCAGCTTTTCACCAGGTCTAATACCAACCTCTTCCTGCTTACAACTAGAATTAATAGCATTAGCAATATCTGTTATTTTCATAGAGGGAATTTTTTTAACATAAATTTCACCACCTTTCATATCTTGAAGTGCTTCCCAAACTAACTGAACTCCTTCTTCTAATGAAATCATAAATCGAGTCATTCGATAATCAGTAATTGGAAGTACACCACTCTTTTGAATTGACATGAAAAATGGAATAACAGAACCACGAGATCCCATCACGTTTCCATATCTCACCACTGCAAATCTCGTGTCATGATTACCACTAAAGGAATTACCAGCAACAAATAACCGATCAGAAGTAAGTTTGGTTGCTCCATAAAGATTAGAAGGACTACTAGCCTTGTCAGTAGATAGAGCTACAATACGTTTAACACCTTTATCAATACAAGCATCAATGAGATTCATTGCACCAAATACATTGGTTTTCACGCATTCAAACGGATCATATTCTGCAGTAGGGACAATTTTAGTTGCTGCGGCATGAACAACATAATCAATACCATCTAAAACACGATAAAGTCGATCTTTATCTCTTACGTCTCCAATCATAAACCGAACTCGAGAATCGTCTTTAAAAAGCTTAGCCATTTCCCATTGCTTCATTTCATCTCGAGAAAACACCACAATCTTCTTAGGATTAAATTTTTTCAATGTCATAGGTATGAACGTATTACCAAATGACCCTGTGCCTCCAGTAACTAATATTGATGAGTTTTGTAACATAACATTCTCCTTATTTTTCACCAGAAATTTCTTTGTAATTATGAATATTCATTTTACAATTTTGTTCTAACTTTACTATTCTATTGCAGTTCTTTAAGGTTGTTAGTCTATGTGCTATGATAAATATGGTTAATTCTTTACTAAATCCATTAATTGCCTTAATCACTTCTTGCTCAGTTTTATTATCCAAGGCACTTGTTGCTTCATCAAGTATTAACACGTCAGCTTTTTTATAAAGTGCTCTAGCAATACCTATTCTTTGACGTTGTCCACCAGAAAGTCTCATACCTCTTTCTCCAACAAGAGTCTTATAACCATTCTTTAACTCACCAATCAGCTCAGAAATTTGCGCGTCTTCAGCTGCTTTCGTTACTTGTTGATGATCTATCATATTTCTTGGAATACCAAAAGCAATATTTTCCTCAATAGTTCCATCTGAGAGAAAGATACTCTGAGGCACATGAGCAATATGAATTTGCCATGCCCTACGATTTTTAATGCTGACTGATTGTTGATCAATAATCAGCTCGCCACTAGTTGGCTTGAGTAACCCCATAACAACATCGATTAAAGTACTTTTACCACTGCCAGTAGACCCGATAAAGCCAATAGTCTCACCTTTTTTTATCGTTAAATTGAAATCTTTCAAAATCCAAGGAGTGTCGTCTGAATATCGAAAATTTAGTTTTTTTATTTCAATCTTTTTTTCAAAAGAAATTGGTTTTAGTATTTGTTGATTAACATCTTCTGGAAATGGTTGATTCAATAAATTTAGCACATCTTTAAATGATGACCTTGAACTTTTTATTGTGCTATAAGAACCATAGGCTTGTTGAAGAGCTGGAAGTAATCTTTGAGCACCAAGAGCTAACGCTCCTAGTATAGGAATTACCGAAACCACACTATCATTTTGATTAGTCATGGCATACGCAATTACAGCAACTAAACTCATTCCAATTGCTTCCACTGCATAACGTGGGCTAGCGCCAATAAATACATTGTTTCCTGATGCTTTACGGAGTGGCAAATCAGCTTTACGGTAAAGATCAACGAAGAATTGTTGAGAACTATCAATAAGTACATCACGAATCCCCCCCAACCCTTCTTGAAGAGACTTTATCATTTGAGTAGAATGACGCGCGATAATTAAACTATTATCCGAGAGTTGGGCCTTAGTGTTATAAATTACTATCGAGTAGATCAGGCCAAAACCGATAAATGATGATAATGCTATGTTGAAGTTAATTACAATTAATGCGCCCATTATAGAGATCAGTAAAATTACTGAGCTAATTAAATTTAAAACTGGTGAAATAATTCCTCCAATTACTGTATTTGTTTTAGTAATAATACCATCTATTACCTCGCTGCTATTTCGTGATAAATGTACTTCGTACTCCTGAAATAGGGTGCGTTTGTATATATCAATGCTAAGATCTGCACCTGTTGCAAATGAAAGTCGTGTCATTACATACAAAAGTACCAATCTAATGAATGCCGCCAGTAAAACAGCAATTATAAATAAAGTGGTTAATGGAAGCAGAAGCTGGTCAGGATTACTAATCTCTAAAATTTTAATTATGGGTTGCATTAACTCATTATGATATAGCGTCTCAGGTGCAGTTAATGCACCTAAAAATGGCAACACTGCACCTAAGCTGATAACCTCAGAAAAGGATGATATTATCATTAGGGCAGTTAGAAACCAAAACTGCTTTTGTCGACGTTTTGATAAATATTTCCATAGAGCTTTATAAGTCATTTCAAGTTTTCAATATACCAATCAATTGCATCATCCAAGCCATTGGACAAATTATACTTTGGGTAGTAGTTTAATAATTCTTTTGCTTTATCAATATTTGCCTGTGAATGCCTAACATCACCGACTCTAAATTCAACATAGATTGGTTCTTTCTTTTTTATCTTTTCTATTCTTTGTATTATTTTTTCTTCAATCATTTGATAAAGTACATTTAGGCTTGTTCGATCATTAACCGCCACATTATAAATTTGGTCAACTGCATTATCATTATCAGTAGTGGCTGCAAGTAAATTTATCTGGACTGAATTATTAACATAACAAAAGTCTCTACTAGTCTCCCCATCACCATTGATATAAACACTCTCTTTATTTAAGATTGATGCCACCCACTTTGGTATCACTGCTGCATATGCACCATTGGGATCTTGTCTTTTACCAAAAACGTTAAAGTATCTGAGACCTATGGCTTTGAAACCATAAGTTTTTGCAAAAACTCCTGCGTATAGCTCGTTTACAACTTTAGTAACAGCATAAGGGCTCAATGGATTACCAATCTTATCTTCAATTTTAGGCAAATCTTCATGATCACCGTAGGTAGAGCTTGAGGCTGCATATACAAAACGCTTCACTTTTGCGTTCTTACTGGCAAGTAACATATTTAAAAATCCGTCAATATTGGCTCTATTGGTGTTAATTGGATCTTTAATCGATCTTGGTACTGAACCTAACGCTGCCTGATGAAGAACATAATCAACATCAATACAGGCATGCTCACACTCTTTTAATTCTCTTATATCACCATTAATAAACTTAAAATTCCTACTTAAGTCTTTACCAGTTAGCTTAGAAGCATCTTCAATAGCTTGATCAATATTTTGCTGATAGCCCGTATCAAAATTATCAAGGCCCACAACTTTTTGATTAAGAATAAGCAAGCTTTCTAGCAAATTGGATCCAATAAATCCTGCAACTCCAGTTATAAGCCAAGTACTTTGGTTGCTCTTAAGATATTCTTGCAAGTGCTCATACTTCGTCATTTATAGCCTTCCATCTACTTCGCTAGCATCTAATAAATACTTTAAATCATAAAGCACATGGTTATCTTTACCAAAAACTTTTATCTGCTCTGGTGAAAGTTCTTTAAAATTATTGTGTGCAACTGCCAATATAATTGCATCATACCTTCCTTCTAATGGTATATCAATGAGCCTAATATTGTATTCATTAAATGCTTCATCTTTATCAGCCCATGGGTCATATACATCAATATTACAATTAAAGCCTTTAAGCCCTTCAATCAAATCAACCACACGAGTATTTCGTAAATCAGGACAGTTTTCCTTGAAAGTAAGGCCCATAATAAGTACATTTGAGTTTTCAGTATTGATTCGCTTCTTGACCATAATTTTTGATACTTGATCAGCTACATAAAAACCCATATTATCATTTAGGCGACGCCCAGCAAGAATCATCTCAGGATTGTAACCAACTTCAATAGCTTTGTGGGTTAAGTAGTATGGATCAACACCGATGCAATGTCCACCCACTAAACCAGGCCTAAATGGCAAGAAATTCCATTTGGTTCCTGCTGCATCTAATACTGACTCAGTATCAATACCCAACTTATTAAAAATAATAGCAAACTCATTAATAAGAGCAATATTAACATCTCTTTGTGTATTCTCAATAACTTTAGCGGCTTCAGCTATTTTAATACTATTAGATTTATGTGTACCAGCCACAATAATTTCTTGATACAACTCATCAACTTGAGTAGCAATCTCTGGAGTGGAGCCAGAAGTCACCTTTTTAATATTAGCTACTCGATGCTCTTTATCTCCAGGATTAATACGCTCTGGCGAATATCCACAATAAAAGTCTACATTGAATTTAAAGCCTGATTGCTTTTCTAATATTGGCACACAAATCTCTTCAGTAGCACCAGGATAAACTGTTGACTCATAAATAACAATATTACCTTTTTTAAGGACAGAAGCTACCGCTTCACTGGATTTTACTAAAAAACTAAGATCAGGCTTTTTATACTTATCGATTGGGGTTGGAACAGTAATAATGTAAATATAGCAATCTTTAATATCATCTAGATTATTTGTATAGCTTAAATAAATCGCATTTTTTAACTCTTGGCTAGTGACTTCATTAGTTGAATCTACACCATTTATAAGTTCATTAATTCTTTGCTTATTAACATCAAAGCCGAACACTTTACGTTTTTTACCAAACTCAACAGCAAGGGGTAAGCCAACATACCCCAGACCAATTAGAGCTATTTTTTTATTTTTCATATATAAATTTTATTGATTTTTTTATTAAACCTTAACTAATAAACTTTTAATCCTTTGCTAATATTTTAAAAATTTTAGTATTGATAAAAATCTCAATCTAATATATTTAAATTTAGTTTATCAGCAAAATAATTTGTAGCTCCTACGAAGCCTTCTATGTTTCCACAATCAAAGCGCTCACCTTTAAATTTATAAGCAATTACTTTATTTTGCTTTGCTTGAATTCTTATTGCATCAGTAAGTTGAATTTCTCCATTAGCTCCAGGCTTGATATCTTGTAGGATATCAAAAATATCTGGAGTAAGAATATACCGCCCTATAATTGCCATAAAACGTTGATTCTTTTTATTCTCAAAACTTTCTCCAAAAAATTCAATTAAATCATTTGATTTTGGCTTTTCAATCATATCAATTACCCTATAGGTATCATTTGTACCATCAATCAAATTACCAGAAATAATTCCATATTTTTCAACCTCATGTATTGATACTTCCTGAATAGCAACAACAGAGCATTGATGCTTGTTGTATATTTCAATCATTTGTGAAATCACACTTTTATCAGCACTATCACATAAATCATCTGCCAGAATAACACCAAAAGGTTGCTCGCCAATTAGAGGCTTTCCAGTAAGAATAGCATGGCCTAAACCAAGCATATGTTTCTGACGAACATATGTAAAGGTAGATTTGCTGATTATCTCCTTGATTTCATTAAGATAATGCTCTCTTGATGTTCCACTTAATTGTGAATCAAGCTCGTAAGAATTATCAAAATGATCTTCTATTGCCCTTTTGCCTCTGCCTGTAACGATTGCCATATTGGTTATGCCGGCAGATAGTGCTTCTTCAACTCCATATTGTAATAAAGGTTTAGTAAGTATTGGAAGCATTTCTTTAGGAACTGCTTTGGTGGCAGGTAAAAAACGAGTCCCATAACCTGCTGCAGGGAAGAGGCATTTATTAATCATTTCTTATGAGTTGTTGTTTAATATTAAATTATTTGACAATTTATTATACTGTGTGTAGCTGGAAAAAAGCCTATAACAATACTTTTAAGATTGTTTTATATATTAGAATTCCTTCTTAAAAGTGAATTAATTTGAATTACGCTTCTTATGACAATTATCCTTGAAATAGTATCAGTATTTTCTTCTATAACCACTCATTTATTAAAAGTCAGTTAATAATACACTTTAATTCTTAGGTTTAATCGAACGCAGATTAGATTCAGGGACTAACTGGGTAAGAATCTTAAGGCTTTCTTCTTCATTACCATTGATAGAGGCTTCTCTAAGCTTATCTATAATTGGTTTTAATTTATCCCAACTCATCGTTTCATCTTCCGCTCGCATAATCAATTTATTTTCAGTTAGAGTATAATTACCATCTACCAAAAGCTCTTCAGTAAGCTTTTCACCTGGCCTTAATCCGGTATAGCTTATTTCTATATCGCCGTCAGGATTCTCTTTATTTGACAAAGTTAACCCGCTTAATCGAATCATTTTTACAGCTAAATCGTAAATTCGAATAGGCTCGCCCATTTCAAGCACAAATACCTCTCCTCCCAAAGCCATTGCGCCTGATTGAATAACTAGTTGTACCGCTTCTGGGATAGTCATAAAATAACGCATCACATCAGGATGAGTAACTGTTAATGGACCTCCCTCTTGAATCTGCTTTTTAAACAGAGGTATTACCGAGCCACTTGAATCAAGCACGTTTCCAAAACGCACCATAGTAAAGCAAGTATTATTTTGTTGTTTGGCATGAGCCTGAAGAATCATTTCCGCAACACGCTTACTAGCCCCCATTACACTGCTTGACCTCACAGCCTTATCAGTTGAAATCAAAACAAAAGTTTCAACATTCGAAGAAATTGCAGCATTTGCAGTTATCAACGTGCCTATCGAATTATTGAATATTCCTTCTACTACATTATGTTCAACTAATGGGACATGTTTATAGGCTGCAGCATGATATATTGTTTGCACCTCATAATACTTACAAATAAATTCTATTCTATTTGCATTTGTAACAGAGCCAAGAACAGGGCAAACCTCTATATCAGATAAATTAAGATTAATTAGTTCTTGCTCAATAAAATAAAGAGAGGGCTCGCTGACATCAAAAAGGATTATTTTTTTAGGTTTTATAAATACTATCTGTCTACATAGTTCTGAGCCAATTGAGCCCCCAGCTCCAGTTACCAATACTACTTTATTATAAATACTTACTTTTAGAAGATTTTGATTTGGATTAACTAAATCTCTTCCCAATAAATCCCTTAAATCGATTTCCAACAAATCATTAATTCTAACCTTACCCTTTGCCAACATAGATACACTTGGAAGTGAGCGAACAACTACTGGATAAGGCTCCAAGAAATTGATAATTTTATTTCGCTGTAAGCGTGGTAATGAAGGGATTGCCAGCAGCACTTCAGTAACATCATTTTGGTCAATAACATAACCTAGAGTATCTTTTGAAATCACCTTAATACCACAAATAGTTTTATTATGTATTTCTCTTTTATCATCAATAAAAGCTACAGGATTATATTCATTCGACTCTGTCAGAGCAATCGTCAGTTGTCTGCCCGCTGAACCAGCACCATAAATCAATACATTGCTACAGTTTTCTTTATTTATTTTATTCAAACCTTCAGCGAAAGCCCATCGCCCAGTTACTCTCATACCGCCTATTGCTAAAGAAGAAACGAGCCAGTTAATTAATACAATTGAGAGAAATAATCCCTCAATCTCAACTATAAAGCCCACCATTCCCCATAGCAAGGTATATATTGTTACAGCCTTAATAATTACCCATAAAGCCTTAAAGTCAATAAAACGAATAATGGTCCGATACAATCCAAAATATACAAAAATAGGAATAGCAATAATGGGCGCACCAAATACTACCCATAATAAATCTCTAGTGGGCCAATACAAAACACCAAAAACTAAAGAAAAGGCAACTAGAATTATTAACACAAGCAGGATAGAGTCTAAAAGCATCAGAATGAATTGCTTCTTAAGTCTAGAGAGAGAAGTCAAATAATTAAGCATAAACTTCACATATCTTATAGTGAGTGTTTTCAACTAATGAACAACAATTATTAACTAATTTATAAACTAATATTTCCATATGCTTTCTTTAATTTGAACTAAATAAATCTCGGGTATAAACCTTACTCTTAACATCTTTAATTTCATCAGCTAACCTATTAGCAATAATCACATCAGAAATTTTTTTAAAATTTTCAAGATTTTTAATTACTTTTGAGTTGTAAAATTTTTCGTCTAATAATACAGGTTCATAAATAACAACCTCAATTCCCTTAGCTTTTATACGCTTCATTATTCCCTGAACTGAAGACTCTCTATAGTTATCAGAACCAGTTTTCATAATCAATCGATATACACCAACAACTTTTGGTTTATGCTTAATAATTGAATTAGCTATAAAATCCTTACGAGTCGAATTTGCCTCAACAATTGCACTTATTAAACTATTGGGAACATCTTTATAGTTTGCCCTTAATTGCTTAGTATCCTTAGGTAAACAATAACCCCCATAGCCGAAAGATGGATTATTATAATGATCACCAATTCTTGGGTCCATCCCAACCCCTATTATAATTTCTTTGGAGCTTAGACTATGAGACTCTGCATAAGAATCTAATTCATTAAAATATGCTACACGCATTGCCAAATAAGTATTAGAAAATAACTTTATAGCCTCTGCCTCTTTTGAATTAGTGAACAGAATCTTCACATCTTTTTTTATTGTTACTTCATGAAGTAATTTAAAGAATTCTTTTGCGCTTTTTGAATGAGAGCCAATTATTATTCGAGAAGGGTAAAGATTGTCAAAAAGAGCCTTGCCCTCACGCAAAAATTCAGGCATAAAAAAAATATTCTTAAAATTGAATTCAGCCCTTACTCTATCAGTGAAGCCTACTGGAACTGTCGACTTAATAATAATTATAGCATTGGGATTAATATTTACTATATCTTTAATGAGAAATTCAACTGATTCAGTATTAAAATAATTTGTATCTTCATCATAATTTGTTGGTGTAGCAATAATGATATAGTCTGAATCTTCAAAAGCCTTGTATTTATCTAATGTAGCTGACAAGTTAAGTTTTTTGTTTGCAAGGTAGTCCTCTATCTCAGTATCAATGATAGGCGAAATTCTATTGTTTATTTGTGCAACTCTCTTAGAGTTAATATCAAAAGCTAAAACTTCATACTTCTGAGACAAGAGAACAGCATTAGATAAGCCTACATAACCAATACCTGCTATGGCAATTTTCATAAATTTACCTTAATTATTTTTTTTAGAAGTTTTAACAATATTATCTACTTTTAAATCTTAAACAGAAAAATTATATTTATAATATAGAAGGTTTAATTTTTTGAGTTAAATTTTAACACTCTGATTATAAGAGAAAGTCTAAAATAAAATAATTTAAGGCTGATTCATCACTCGAAGAAAATAAACCTTTTTGCTTTAAAGAATTCCGCTAAAGCATCTCTTAATAGTTTTATTACTAAACCTAAATATTTTTAGAGAGCCCCCGCATGATTTCTATAACTAAATTAATTAAACATTAAAAATCAATTGCTCAATTACACTTTTTTAGTATTTATGATTCTTAATGCTTTCTATATAAATAGGTTTAATTTTTATTACTTAGCTTTTTTAAACTCAATGATGTGAATCTTATCTAATGAAAGAATGATTTTCCAAAATTTTCTCAATTTACACTAATTTTATACAATCTATCTATGCTTTTAATTAATTGATATGACATATGTAATTAAAGCCTATCATATTAAATTAAGCTTTAATGATATAATATACATAGCCTAAATTACCCACAGAATTGATTGAATGAATTCTCAAAATAAAGATGTAAAGACCACTAACTTTATACGAAAAATTATTAATAAAGACCTTTCATCTGGTAGACATACCAGTATTAAAACTCGGTTTCCACCAGAGCCCAACGGATACCTTCATATTGGTCATGCAAAATCAATATGTCTCAACTTTGGAACAGCTAAAGATTATCATGGCTTGTGCAACCTTAGGTTTGATGACACAAACCCGGCTAAAGAAAATATTGAGTATGTTAACTCAATTAAAAAAGATATAGAGTGGCTAGGCTTTGATTGGAGTGGTGAAGTCAAATACAGCTCAAGTTACTTCCATATCTTTTACAAATGCGCTGAAGAACTTATCTCAAAAGGATTTGCATATGTCTGTTTTTTAAGTTCTGATGAAACTAGAGAATATAGAGGCACACTTAATAATCCTGGCTTAAATAGTCCTTATCGTGACACAAGTATTGAGCACAATCAAAATCTTTTTAAGAAAATGAAAGCTGGAGAATTAAAAGAAGGTGAGTGTGTATTACGAGCCAAAATTGATATGTCTTCCAGCTTTATGTGTATGCGAGATCCAATTCTCTATCGAATTCGTTTTGAGACACATCACCAGACAAATGATGATTGGTGTATTTATCCAATGTATGATTTTGCGCACTGTCTTGGAGATGCTATTGAAGGAGTTACTCACTCGCTCTGCACTTTAGAATTTCAAGATAATCGCAGAATTTATGATTGGTTACTAGAGCATTTAGATGAATTCAATAAAAGTAATCGCCCTTATCAATTTGAGTTTTCTCGTTTGAATTTAGAATATACAACAACATCCAAAAGAAAACTTAAACTCTTAGTTGACAATAATCACGTTACAAGCTGGAATGATCCTAGGATGCCCACCATTTCTGGGCTTCGAAGAAGAGGATATACTCCTGCCTCAATAATAGATTTTTCAGAACGTATTGGAGTTTCGAAAGTTAATAGCTTCACGGATGTTTCAATTTTAGAGTCTTCAATTAGAAATGATCTAAATATAACTGCTCCTCGATCAATGGCGGTAATAAATCCAATTAAACTAGTGATTGAAAATTACCCCGAAGGTGAAATTGAATCCCTTAAAGCGCCAGTTCATCCTCAAAAAGAAGAGATGGGAACTAGGGAGATTTTCTTTAGTCGTGAGATATATATTGACAAAGAAGACTTTGCAGAAGAAGCGCCAAACAATAAATACAAGCGACTTGCAATCAACAAAGAGGTGCGTCTTAGAAATTCTTACGTTATCAAGGCGACTCGTTTTGATAGTGATGATACTGGCAATGTAAAAGCAATCTACTGTACTTACGACCCGGATACGTTAGGCAAGAACCCATCTGATGGAAGGAAGGTTAAAGGTGTTATTCATTATGTTGAGTCCAGCACGGCTATTAGCGCTGAATTTAGAATATATGACCGCCTGTTTTTAGAATCAAATCCAGCTAAATTTGATGATTTATCATCTTCAATTAATCCAAACTCTCTTGAGATAAAAAATGGATTTATAGAGCCAAATTTATTAAATGCAAAGGCTGAAAAAGCATATCAGTTTGAGCGAGAGGGATACTTTTGTAGAGATAGTGAGACTGATGGGCTAGTGTTTAATAAAACAGTTGGGCTCAGAGATACCTGGAATCAATAGTCCATTTTTTGAAGCCAATCACTCACTCTCTTTAATTCTGAGTGTCTAGTTGTATCAATCTGAAGAGGGGTTACTGAAACAAAGTTATTAGCAATTGCATGGAAGTCTGTACCCTCTGAATTGTCGGCTTCCTTCCCATTCTCACCAATCCAATAAAGAGATGTATCCTCTTTATCTTTAATACTTGGTTCGGATTTATGCCTACTTCCTAGGCGAGTACTCTTAATACCTTTAATTTCGCTAAGAGGAACATCTGGAACATTAACAT
>Ga0075447_10000699_pt1 | contig 16620 bp, 11 predicted proteins | sample CoawatmetaG10DNA_FD_72352 | JGI IMG/M metagenome (GOLD analysis project Ga0075447, IMG submission 72352) | Marine microbial communities from the West Antarctic Peninsula - Coastal water metaG104-DNA | ecosystem: Environmental > Aquatic > Marine > Coastal | place: Atlantic Ocean: West Antarctic...
GGTTGCCTGGCCAGCGCATTTCTGCAGGATGACTTTTCGGTAGCGCTTGTTGCGGCCCACAGTAACAGTCTGTTGCCCCCGATCTACAAGTTCGCCGCGGTGTGGGGCAATCACGAGGGCTCGCTCATGTTGTGGGCGCTGATTCTTGCATTGTGGACGGCCGCCGTGGCGCTATTTAGTCCGCAGTTGCCGCTGCTGGTGTTGTCGCGGGTTTTGTCGGTTATGGGCGCTATTGGGGTTGGTTTTTTATCCTTCTCTTTGGTGACGTCGAATCCTTTTGCCCGTCTTTTGCCTGGCATACCCGACGACGGTGGCGACCTGAACCCCTTGTTGCAGGACCCCGGGCTGATTATTCACCCACCGCTGCTTTACATGGGCTATGTAGGGTTTTCTGTGGCTTTTGCTTTCGCTATTGCCGCGCTGTTGGGCGGCAGGCTGGATGCATCCTGGGCGCGCTGGTCAAGGCCCTGGACTAACATAGCTTGGGGCTTTCTCAGTCTGGGCATTATGTTAGGAAGCTGGTGGGCATATTATGAATTAGGCTGGGGTGGTTGGTGGTTCTGGGACCCGGTCGAGAATGCTTCATTCATGCCCTGGCTAGCAGGTACCGCGCTAATCCATTCACTCGCAGCAACGGATAAGCGCGGTCTGTTCAAAAGTTGGACTGTGCTGCTGGCTATTTTTGCTTTTTCGCTGAGTCTACTTGGCACTTTTTTGGTGCGCTCTGGTGTGTTGACGTCAGTGCACGCGTTTGCCACCGATCCTGCCAGGGGGATGTTTATTCTGGTATTCCTGGCACTCGTGGTGGGCGGCTCTTTGACGCTCTACGCGGTTCGGGCACCGGCAGTAAGTAGTAGGGTTACTTTCGCCTGGGTCTCCAGAGAAAGCCTTTTGCTGTGCAATAACGTCGTGTTTTTAGTGGCCACTCTCACGGTGCTGTTTGGCACGCTCTTTCCGCTGATTGTGGACGGGCTAGGCATGGGTAAGGTCTCTGTCGGGCCGCCGTATTTTAATGCTGTTTTTGTGCCGTTGATGGTCTTACTGGTGCCGTTCATGGGGATTGGCCCAGTGTCGCGTTGGAAAGGCGATGACGTTGCCCGTTGGCGCAAAGAGTTGATGCTTCCTGCCGTGGTTGCGATTGTGTGCGGATTTACATTTCCATTGCTGCATGCGCCCTATAATATTTGGGTTGCATTGGCGGTATTGTTGTCTTCCTGGTTGGTGTTGGGACTGGCGCAGGACGTGTGGCGACGGTTGCGCAATGCCTCAAGCCCCGCTCGCGGTTTGCGCCGATTGACACCGGGTTACTGTGGCATGTTGATTGCGCACCTCGGATTCGCGGCGTGTGTAACAGGCGTTGTCGCGACCAGTCAGTACTCGGTTGAACGCGATCTTAGAATGAGCCCCGGTGATACGCAGGAGCTCGCGGGCTATGAATTTAGATTCGTCGAAGTAACGCAGGTGCGTGGGCCAAACTTTATAGCAGATGAGGCGCGCATAGAAGTGTCACGTGACAACGTCATTGTGGCGAGCATGTTGCCGCAGAAGCGGCGCTACCTCGCCACAGGGTCAATGATGACGGAAGCCGCTATTGATCCAGGCTTATTCAGAGATCTGTACGTTGCGATGGGAGAGCCTATTGGCAGTGACGGCGCATGGGCTATGCGTCTGCATTACAAGCCCCTGGTGCGCTGGATGTGGTTGGGTGCAATCTTTATGGCTGTGGGAGCTTTTACGTCGGTATTAGACAAGCGCTATCGAACCCAGCGCGCTCCAGTGGCTGCGGGTAACGAGGCTGCTCTGCATGGCGCCTAGACTGAAGCTTTTTTTACCGCTGATTCTATTTGCAATGCTGGCTATCACGCTGTTCCGAGGGCTGAGCCTTGATCCTAGTGAAATGCCCTCAGCACTGATTGACCGACCTTTCCCTGCCTTCAATCTGCCCGGTTTAGGTCAGAGCAGGCCGCTATCTCAGGCAGACCTCGAAGGTCAGGTTTCACTCGTCAATGTCTGGGCTACCTGGTGTGTCGCGTGTCGCGTGGAACATCCTTATTTGAATCAGCTTTCTCAACAGGGGGTTCCGTTATTTGGCCTGAACTATAAGGATAACGATGCCGATGCCCAGCGTTGGTTGGACGAACTCGGAAATCCTTATAGGTTTAACATTGCGGATCGTGACGGAACACTGGGACTTGACTTGGGCGTTTACGGCGCACCCGAAACATACCTCGTTGATGCGACAGGTGTGATTCGATATCGCCACGTTGGCGTGGTCGATGAGGGCGTATGGAGCGCGCTGCTCGAGCCTCTGTACCAGACTCTAACAGAGGAGAACGACACGCAATGAATCGCACGTCGCTGTTGCTTGTTATTGCTGTGGCGATGTTTGCGGCTCCGGCCCTGGCCCTAATTGAAACGTACGATTTTAGTGACCCCGAATTGGAAGTGCGCTACCAGAGTTTGACCCAGGAGTTGCGTTGCCCCAAGTGCCAGAATCAGAATATCGCGGATTCCAATGCGCCCATTTCACAAGATTTGCGCAAACTATTGCATCAGCAATTGGAAGCGGGTGAGTCTGATGATGAGATTCTTGATCATATGGTGGCGCGCTATGGAGAGTTCGTCCGCTATCGGCCCAGCTTTGGGGGCGTGTCTATAGTCCTCTGGCTCGCCCCCGCGCTGCTGTTGTTGGCGGCCTTTGGAGTGCTGCTGCTGACGCTGCGTTCGAAGTCAAGGGCGACGACTGCCGGTGTCGCTTCATTGAGCGCTGAGGAGCAGGCGCGACTGGCGTCCTTGTTGAATAAAGTGGAGCGGGATTCGTGACAACTTTTATTGTGGCCTGCGCGGGTTTGGTGCTTCTCAGCAGTGTCTTTTATCTCTTTCCTCGAGCGCGATCCGGGAGTACCGAGGCAGATCTGGATAGTGCTAATCTCGAATGGTTCCGATTGCGGCGGCTGGAGTTAGCGGCGGAAGGTAATGACGCACTGGACGAAGACGCGCGTCTGCGTCTGCTTGAAGATGAGCATCTTCGCGCGCCTATGAATGTGGCATCAGCGCAGTCCTTTCCTGTATGGATATTTCTGCCCCTAGTGGCGCTTCTGGCCAGTGTCTTGTATTTCATGTTTGGCGCTGTTCAAGATGTTGAGATCGCACAGCGGTTGCAAAATGTGCAGGAGGACATGACCCCCGCGGAGATGAGCGATCTCATCGCCGATGTTGAGGCACGCTCTCTGCAGCGCCCAGAGAACCTTCACTATGTGTCGCTGTTGGGCCGCTATTACATGGGACAGGAAGATTATGCGCGGGCGCTGGAATACTATGCTGCGCTGGTGCAGGCTGAGCCAGAAGATCCCCAGGCGCTTGCATACGCTGCGCAGGCCGAGTACCTCGCCGCGGGCCGCACATTGACTGCGACCGCTCGATTGCGGGCAGAACAGGCGCTTGCTGCAGACGCGCGGCAGCGCACCGCACTGGGTCTGCTGGGCATGGCGGCCTTCGAAGAACAGCAGTATGACGCTTCGATGGGTTATTGGACGCGCTTGTTGGCGCTGGAATCACCGAACTCTGATAGCCGACAGATGATCGAGCAGATGCTGAGCGCTTCGCGTCAGCAACTTGCTGCATCAGCTCCCGAAGGCAGTTCGCCGGATGTTGTGGCGCTTGCAGAGCCGGCAGTGGTGACGGGTGCCGGCGTTACCGTAAGCGTTGCTGTTCCAGCGGGCGCCACTATCGACCCCGCAGATACGGTGTTTATTTTGGCGCGCAATGCAGACTCGCAAAGCCGCATGCCGATTGCGGTTCAGCGTTTGACGGGCGCGCAACTACCGGTGACTTTACGGCTAGATGACAGCAACTCTATGGCGGGCCAGAAACTCTCTACAGCGTCGTCTGTCATCGTCGCGGTGCAGGTTTCTCCCGATGGTCGTCCCGGGGAGGCAAATGCCCGTTGGCTTGGCCAGGCAGGGCCGGTAACCCCCAGCGTCGATGATAGTCCTCTGTCTATTGTGCTGGTGCAGAATACGCCTTAAATCTCTTCGTCTGTACAGGCTCTGGCGTTCTTGCCTGCGCCCAAAAACGAATTTTTGTATTTCTCCAATACAGGCATAGTGTTGTTCAGCGAAAGTATATACACTATATGTTGTGCTTGAGTTCTTACTGATTCTGCACAAAAAACAGAATAAACCTATAAAAAACATAACGTTACATAGGCTACTTAAGGCGATATGAGACTAAAGTCTATCAAGTTAGCGGGGTTCAAGTCCTTCGTCGACCCCACTACGGTGAATTTCCCCAGTAACATGTGTGCTGTCGTAGGCCCCAATGGCTGCGGTAAATCCAATATTATTGATGCCGTGCGTTGGGTTATGGGCGAGAGTTCGGCCAAAAATCTGCGCGGCGAGTCGATGGCGGATGTCATCTTCAACGGCTCTGTTAACCGTCAGCCAGTAGGGCAGGCGACGATTGAACTGGTGTTCGATAATAGTGAAGGCCGGGTCGGCGGTGAGTATGCGAGCTACGCAGAGATCTCGACTCGCCGGCTAGTCACCCGCGAGGGACAGTCAGAATACTTCCTCAACGGTACGCGTTGCCGGCGGAGGGATATCACTGATATATTTTTAGGAACAGGCCTGGGACCGAGAAGTTACGCCATCATTGAACAGGGCATGATCAGTCGTCTAATAGAGTCTAAGCCGGAAGAGCTGCGAGTTTTTATTGAAGAAGCGGCCGGTATATCCAAGTACAAAGAGCGCCGCAAAGAAACAGAGAGTCGAATGCGGCGCACGCACGAAAATCTTGAGCGCCTCACCGATATCCGTGATGAGTTAGAGCGGCAGCTGCAAAATTTGCAGCGCCAAGCAATGGCGGCAGAGAAGTACACTGAGTGCAAAGCAGAAGAACGCACCTTAAAATCCCAGTTGCTGGCGCTTCAATGCCAAGCCCTTGATGTCCAGATTAAAGCCGCTTCTCAGTCGGTGGGTGAATTGGAGGTGAAGCTGGAGTCTGTCCATACAGAACATCAGCATGTGGATACGGCCATAGAGCAGTTTAGGGTAGATCACACGGATCGCACTGACGCCTTTAATAGTGTGCAGGCGACTTACTACCAACTGGGCTCCGAAGTGGCGCGCATTGAGCAGACCATTAAGCATCAGCAGGAGCGGGGCCAGCAGCTCAGTGATGATCTGCAGCAAACGGTAGCGAACCTGTCAGAGTCAGAGAGTCATTTGGGAGATGACAGAGCCAAACTGGCTGACTGGCAGAGCGAAATGCTGGTGTTGACCCCAAACATGGAATTGCTGCAGGCTCTCGAAGAGGCTTCAGCGCAAGCGCTTGTAGAAGCCGAAGAAGAGATGCATGGCTGGCAGCAACAATGGGATGAATTTAACCAGCACGCGGCTGGGCCGCGCCAGCAGGCGGAAGTCCAGCAGTCTCGCATTGTGCATGTAGAGCAGGTGTTGCAGCGTTTGCAGGAGAGAACCGAACAGCTACAGGGAGAAAAAAGTGCGCTGGCAGCAAGCCCCCCAGATGCGGAGGTGCAGAGCTTGTCAGATCAGTTGGCAGAGATTGAGCTGGCAATGGCGGAGCACGAGCAACGGAGTGAGTCCTTGGTCGAGACAGTAGCTGCCACTAGGGATAATCGTACCCAACTGTCATCTGAGCTTAATCAGGTGCGGTCAGGGTTGCAGCAAATGCGGGGTCGTCGAGCATCGCTGGAAGCCCTGCAGCAGGCAGCAATGGAAGACGGCAGCGAGGGTGTTGGGGAGTGGCTGCAGGCGCGGCAATTGGCGGAGACATCACGACTGTTGGAGCTGATGCAGGTCGATGACGGCTGGCAGATGGCGGTTGAAACGGTACTGGGCGATTATTTGCAGGCAGTGTGCGTTGACGATATCGGCAAGCTCGGGGACTATTTGGACAATTTGGAGCAGGGTAGATTAGTGCTTGTAGAATCTGGCGCTGGTGAGATACCTGCAGCGGGATATCTTGCATCGAAAGTTCACAGTGAGGGTCGCGCAGACTCCTTACTGGCCGGCGTGCACGCAGCAGATGATTTGGGTCAAGCGATGCAACAACGGGCGTCATTGGCTGCGCATGAATCAATTATTACGCGTGACGGTATCTGGGTCGGCCGTAATTGGTTGCGGGTTGCACGTTCGTCCAATGGTGACGGTGGCGTTATTCGTCGGCGAGAGGAGTTGGAGGCGTTGCTAGTGGACCTTGAGGCCGAGCAGCAGCATGAGGCTCAGTTGACGGCCAATTTGCAGGACACTGAGGACGCGTTGAAAAAGTTTGAGGAAGAGCGGCTGCAGGAGCAGCACGCAATGCAGGCAACCACACGCCAGCAGTCTGAGATCAGCGCCCTTGTATCTGCTAATCAGGCGAAGGCTGAACAGATCAAACTGCGCAGCGAACGGGTTAACTCAGAGATCGAAGAAGCAAAACTGCAGTTCCGTGGCGAACAGGAATCTGTTGCTGAGGCCAGACGTATACTGGCTGAGGCCATTGAGTGCATGGAGGCAGATTCCCAGCGACGCGAGGAATTGTTGTCCACTCGGGATCAGACGCGCTCAGCCCTTGACAGTGCGCGGCAGACTGCGCGGCAGGATAAGGACGGTGCCCATCAGGTGGCGATGCGTTATCAGTCGCTGGCAACACAGCTTAGAGCGATGCAAGAATCTATCGAGCGCACGGACGGCCAAGTGACACAATTGCATGAACGTCAGGACAGCCTTACGCTGGCGCTCAGCGAGAATGACAGCCCACTAGAAACTTTGCGTGCTGATCTTGAGCAGCAATTGGAGCTAAGGCTACTAGCGGAGGCTGAGTTGACTGCTGCGCGACAGCTGGTTGCAGAAATGGAACACCAGTTGCGACAGGCGGAGCAGCAGCGTGCGGCCATTGAGCAGCGTGCAGAAACAGTGCGCGGTGACCTGGAGCGACAGCGCATAGCGAGCCAGACATTGCAGGTCGAGCGCAACAGCATTAATAAGCAGTTGATAGAGGGTAAGCACGACATTGAAGAGGTGTTAAGCACTATGCCCGACGGCGCCAATGAGCCCGAATGGCAGCGCTCTTTAGAACGCGTGGCGAATCGTATCGTTCGTCTGGGCCCTATCAATCTCGCCGCTATTGATGAATATAACTTACAGTCGGAACGCAAAAGCTATCTGGATGCTCAAAACGAAGATCTGATGTCTGCACTGGATACTTTGGAGTCCGCGATTCGTAAAATTGACAAGGAAACGCGCAACCGCTTCCGCGAGACTTTTGAGAAAGTGAACACTGGACTGCAGGAATTATTTCCGCGAGTTTTCGGTGGGGGCAGTGCCTACCTGGAAATGACAGGTGATGATTTGCTCGATACCGGAATCTCTATTATGGCAAGACCGCCGGGCAAAAAGAATGCGACCATCCATCTGTTGTCCGGCGGAGAGAAAGCATTGACCGCCATTGCATTGGTGTTTTCAATTTTTCAACTGAATCCCGCACCTTTTTGTATTCTGGACGAGGTCGATGCGCCGCTGGATGATGCCAATACCGGACGCTATGCTCGTCTGGTAAAAGAGATGTCGGAGAAGGTGCAATTCATCTTTATTACTCACAATAAAATTTCTATGGAGTTTGCCGATCAATTGATGGGTGTGACGATGCATGAGCCAGGGGTTTCTAGGTTGGTGTCGGTTGACGTGGAAGCAGCAGCGGCCTTAGCGGCCAGTTGATTAGGTAGAGCAATAGAGCGGAAATGGGAGCGATGGATTTAACAATACGTGACTGGATGGTGGTTATTGGTGTTCTGCTGATAGCGGCTGTATTGTTAGATGCTTGGCGGCGGATTCGCCGTGATAGGGCCGCCGAGGTCAAAATGAATCTGGTCGACAGTGAAGAGTTGCCGGTTGCGCCCGAGCAGGATTTTTCAATGTTCGGCGAGCTGCCAAATGGTGGCGCCAGAGTTGTAGACAGGGGTGATATACTGCGCGCCACGGGTTATGGGGTCGCGTCGGATGAGTCCCCCGCAGAACGTGATGAACTGGTTGCCGGAATAATGTCTGTGGCTCCCGACGGTGACATCGAAGATATCGACTGGCTAGACGGATTAGGGTCGACAGAGAGTGCGTCAGAGAGTGTTAAGTCGGAGCCTGCTCCGCGCAGACTTGTCAGTCAGGAACAACCGGAAGTATTTATGTTCAACGTGGTGGCCCGAAATAAGCAGGGCTTTCATGGCGGCGATATATTACATATCTTACTGGCTTGCGATCTGCGCTTCGGCGACATGGGTTTCTTCCATCGTCATGAACTTGAGGCTGGGCGTGGCGCGGTTCAGTTCAGCGTGACTAACATGATGCAGCCTGGCGTGTTTGATATTGATAATATGGCCGATATGGCGACCCCCGGTCTGGTATTCTTCATGACTTTGCCGGGGCCGGAAGATAAGATGCAGGCGTTTGATTATATGTTGGAGACTGCAAAAACCGTTGCTCGCAATCTTGATGCTGATGTTCTCGACGAATCTCGCAGTGTCATAAGCAAGCAGACGATGGAGCATAGTAGACAAAAAATTCGTGATCTGGAGCTGCGCTTGCTGGCCAAGGCTGACTAACTTCTATTATGCCAGTTGCGGATCTCTTGCAGGAACTCGAATCTCTGCTAGGAAAAATTGATAGCTGGAATCACCAGTACTACGTCTTGGATCATCCTACGGTGCCTGACGCTGAGTATGACCGCTCGATGCAACGCCTGGTCGAGTTAGAGACACAGAACCCGCACTGGTTGCGCCCCGACTCCCCCTCCCAGCGGGTGGGTGGGCAACCCCTAGCTCAGTTCGGACAGGTGACACACGATGTCCCTATGTTGTCTTTGGACAATGCCTTCAATGATCAGGATATGCAGGATTTTAATCGGCGATCACTGGATCGACTCGCAGACGTTACCGGGCCTCTGGAATTTGCGTGCGAGCCGAAACTCGATGGAATAGCCGTTAGTCTGCTCTATCGTGGAGGCGTGTTGCAGCGCGGTGCAACTCGTGGTGATGGCGCAACCGGTGAAGATATTACGCAGAATGTCCGTACCATTCGTTCCATTCCTTTAAGTTTACGTGGGAAGGGTTACCCTGAAATGCTTGAAGTGCGTGGCGAAATTTACATGCCCAAAGCGGGCTTCGAACGACTCAATAATCGAGCGCGCGAGCGTGGCGAAAAGACCTTCGTAAATCCGCGCAATGCTGCTGCTGGCAGTCTTCGGCAGCTGGATCCGCGCATTACCGCAGAGCGTCCGCTCGAGATGTGTTGCTACAGTGTTGGGTTGGTAAAAGGCGGTAGCCTGCCGGACCAGCAAGCTCGAGTGTTAGAGCGTCTGCAGGATTGGGGGTTTAGGATTAACTCAGAGTCCGCTGTGGTGCAGGGTATTGAGGCCTGCAACGATTATTATGAGTCGCTGTCTGCGCGACGAGACAGTCTCCCTTACGATATCGATGGGATTGTATTCAAAGTAAATGAATTTCAGCTGCAGGAACAATTGGGTTTTGTCTCACGTGCACCCCGGTGGGCCATCGCGCGAAAGTTTCCGGCACAGGAGGAGGTGACTCGGTTGCTGGATGTTGAGTTTCAGGTGGGGCGTACTGGAGTGATTACGCCGGTGGCGAGATTGGAGCCGGTATTTGTCGGTGGTGTTACCGTCAGTAATGCCACTTTGCACAATCGCGATGAAGTTGATCGTCTCGATGTGAGGATAGGAGATACCGTGATAGTGCGCCGGGCCGGCGATGTCATCCCGCAGGTGGTTTCTGTAGTGATCGAGTATCGTTTGCCCCATTTTCGGCGTGTGATTTTTCCAGAGCATTGTCCCGTTTGTCAATCTGCAGTGGAACATGAGGAGGGTGAAGCTGCTCTGCGTTGTATGGGCGGCTTGATCTGTGCCGCGCAACAGAAAGCCGCCATAAAACATTTTGCGTCGCGCCGGGCGTTAAATGTCGAAGGACTTGGTGACAAACTTGTTGAGCAGCTGGTAGATGAAGGTTTAGTGAGCAATGTTGCTGAACTCTACACGCTGTCTAAGGAGCGTTTACTGAAGCTGGATCGTATGGGGGAAAAGTCAGCGGACAATATTTTGGCGGCACTGCAGGACAGTAAACGGACTACGTTGCCGCGGTTTATTTTTGCGCTGGGGATTCGTGAGGTGGGAGAGGCGACTGCCCTGAGTTTGGCGCGTCATTTCGGAAGCTGGCCGGCACTTTTGGCCTCGTCGGAGCGACAACTTCTTGACGTCGATGATGTTGGCCCGATTGTTGCTGACCACCTGCGCCAGTTTTTCGACTCGCTATCCAGTTTAGAAATGGTCAGATCGTTATGTGATGCCGGAGTGGGCTGGCCTGACATTGAGTGCGCGCCTGAGCGGGATCAGCCACTGGCCGGTCAAACCTGGGTTGTCACTGGGAAGTTGGAGACGCTGGGGCGCGACGATGCTAAAGCCTATTTGCAGACGCTGGGCGCAAAGGTTGCTGGCACCGTGTCCGTTAAAACGACGTGCGTTGTTGCAGGGCCGGGCGCAGGTTCGAAATTAGCGAAAGCGGAAGCGTTGGGCATAGACGTTGTCGACGAGGAATCCCTGCTCGCGCTGCTTGTGGCTCATGGGATTCAGCTTTGAACAGCGTAGGGCGATGTTTTGTGTTAGTTGCGGTGCTGGCGGCGGTGAGCGCCTGTTCCACTAGTCCTCCTCGAGACGTCAATAATGTCTGCGCGATCTTTCGCGAAAAAGATGACTGGTACGACGACGCTGCAGACTCGAGGGACGAGTGGGGTAGCCCTATTCCTGTGATGATGGCGATTATGTATCAGGAATCAAAATTCCAACATGATGCGCAGCCCCCGCGCAGGAAAATTTTAGGGTTTATACCTTGGTTTCGGCCATCCACCGCTTACGGCTATAGTCAGGCAAAAACGACAACGTGGGACGACTATGAGCGCGACGCTGGGCGATTTGGCGCGGACCGCGACGATTTTTCTGATGCTATCGATTTTATAGGCTGGTATAACCGAAAGTCTTTGCAGCGGAATGGGATATCGCTGACCAACACCTATGCACTGTATTTGGCGTATCACGAGGGACATGGTGGCTACAGCCGTGGGACCTACCTTAAAAAGCAATGGTTGATGAATGTAGCGACGAAAGTCAGTGCCAAAGCGAGCACATACCAAACACAGTTGCTTGGGTGTGAAGAGGAGCTGCAGCGCAGTGGCGGCTGGTTCGGCTGGTTTTAGAAGATCACATGAAAAACTAGTTTAAGATAAAAAACCGATCGCAAAAATAACACCTAAGTGTCGGAAAAATAACATTATTTTGAACGTTGCGTTAATGAAAAACCACTTTATATGTGCCACACTCTCATAGGCTTTGCAGCGGGGCTGTGTTCGATACATGCCCCACAAGTCCCAACCACTATACTAATAATGAGCAGCGCCTGTGAAACCAACTGATATCAAGAACCCTGAATATTTTCACAAGGTTGTGGATTGCCAGCATGCCTGCCCGGCCCATACCCCAGTGCCGGAGTACATCCGTTTGATCGCTGCAGAGCGGTACACCGATGCTTACATGGTCAATTGGCGTTCTAATGTGTTTCCCGGGATTTTGGGGCGCACCTGTGATCGCCCCTGCGAGCCCGCTTGTCGCCGTGTCCGCGTGGAGGAAGAACCCGTAGCAATCTGTCGCTTGAAACGTGTGGCGGCCGATAACAAGGACGATATTACTGATCGGTTACCTACTATCCCCCGCAAGAAAAACGGTAAGCGCATTGCACTTATTGGTGCCGGTCCTGCATCACTCACGGTGGCTCGCGATCTTGCGCCGCTTGGATATAGCATCGATATATATGATAACCAGTTTGCCGGTGGCGGGATGATGCGCAGTCAGATTCCGACTTTTCGTCTACCAGTAGATGTGTTGGACGAGGAAGTAAATTACATCCTCAATATGGGTGTCACCACAACATTTAATATTGAAGTGGACAGCCTCAAGGAAATATTGAGTAAGAGTTATGACGCGGTATTTGTGGGCACAGGTGCTCCACGGGGCAAAGGACTCAACTTGCCGGGTCTCGAGGATGCCATGGCAAATGTCTATCTGGGCATTGATTGGTTGTCCAGCGTGGCATTCGAGCACACGCGCAGTATTGGTAAGCGGGTGTTGGTTCTTGGTGGCGGTAATACGGCAATGGACTGCTGCAGGACGTCTCGGCGGATGGGTGGAGAGGATGTGCGGGTGGTAGTCCGTAGCCCGTTCGAAGATATGAAAGCGTCTCCGTGGGAAAAAGCTGATGCAGCGCATGAGGGCATTCCTATTTACAACAACCATGTGCCTCGAGAGTTCGTGGTTGAGGAAGGTAAACTCAAGGGTATGAACTTTGAGAAGGTTGAGGCGAAGTACGACGAAGAGGGCAATCGCACATTGATTCCAATTCAGGATGGTCTCGTCTTCATGGAAGCGGATGACGTGCTGATGGCTATCGGACAGGAAAATTCCTTTCCGTGGATAGAGCGTGATCTCGGCATCGAGTTTGACAAATGGGACATGCCGTTGGTAGACAAGACGACGTTTCAGTCCACGAATAAAACGGTATTCTTTGGTGGCGACTCCGCCTTTGGGCCAGAAAATATTATTACTGCTGTTGCGCATGGGCATCAGGCTGCGGTCAGTATTGATTTGTTTTGTCGAGGTGAAGATGTGGCCCAAAGGCCGCCTCCCCATGTCACCTTGGCCAGCCAGAAAATGGGTGTGCACGAGTGGAGCTACGACAATGCTGTCGAAAACGACCCGCGTTATATTGTGCCGCTAGCGCCTTTGCAGAAAACGCTGAAAGACCGAAAAGTCGAGGTCGAACTGGGGTTTGACATTAGCACGGGGTTTAAGGAAGCAGAGCGTTGTTTGAACTGCGATGTGCAGACCGTGTTTGATGAGTTGCGTTGCATTGAGTGCGACGCCTGTATCGATATCTGCCCAACCGATTGCATTAGCTTTACGACCAATGGTTCAGAAGACGACTTGCGTGGTCGTCTCGAAGCGCCGGCCCCTGAGCTGACACAGGATCTGTATATATCAGCAGATTTGCCGACTATGCGGGTGATGGTGAAGGATGAGAACGTTTGTCTGCACTGTGGCCTGTGCGCGGAACGCTGCCCAACAACGGCCTGGGATATGCAAAAGTTTCTCTATAATGTCAGTCAGGCGGGCCAGTAACAATGAAGCCTATTGAGTCGGTCAATGACTTCGTAATCAAGTTTGCTAATGTTAACGGTACAGGGTCGGCCAGCGCCAATAATCTGTTTGCTAAGGCCCTATTTCGTATGGGCATACCCGTGTCTCCCAAAAATATCTTTCCCTCAAATATTCAGGGCCTGCCCACATGGTACGAGGTTCGGGTCAACGATAAAGGCTATCTTGGTCGCAGAGGCGGCATTGATATTGCACTTTCTGTGAACCCGCAGAGCATGGCGGACGATATTCGGGAAGTGTTACCCGGCGGTTATTTCGTCTACGACGACACCAAGCCGCTTGATCTGCGTCTATGGCGCGATGATATCACTATAGTCGGACTGCCTCTTAGCCGCCTTTGCAATGAAAACTATGAGGATCCTCGGCAGCGACAGTTGTTCAAGAATGTTATTTATGTCGGCGCACTGGCTGCGTTGCTTGATATTGACTTTAAAGTGCTAACGGGTCTTTTAGAGGATCAGTTCAAAGGGAAGAAAAACTTAGTGCTGCCCAATATTCATGCTTTGGAGCTGGGATACCATTACGCTCAGGCTAACGTAGAGTGCCCACTTAGTATTCGCGTGGAAAAGAGCGACAAGGTGGGAGACAAAATACTTTTAGATGGCAACACAGCGTTGGGTCTCGGCGCACTGTATGGTGGCGCAACAGTGGCGGCTTGGTATCCGATAACCCCGTCTACTTCTGTTGTCGATGCGTTTGAAAAATATGCTAAGCGTGTGAGGATTGATGCAGGGACGGGTAGATGCAATTATGCGATCGTGCAGGCTGAGGACGAGTTGTCCGCTATTGGCATGGTCATTGGGGCGAGTTGGAATGGCGCGCGTTCTTTCACCGCAACGTCAGGTCCAGGCATCTCGCTGATGGGCGAGTTTCTGGGCTTAGCCTATTTTGCCGAGATACCTACCGTTTTATTTAATGTTCAGCGGGCGGGTCCCTCTACTGGAATGCCAACACGAACACAGCAATCAGATATTTTGGCATGCGCCTATGCTTCGCACGGTGACACAAAGCAGGTTCTATTATTTCCTTCGACGCCCAAGGAGTGTTTTGACTTTGGTGCCTTGTCGTTTGATTTGGCGGAAAGACTGCAAACGCCCATCATCCTGATGACGGATCTGGACCTTGGCATGAACGATAATATGTCAGAGCCTCTGGCCTGGGATGATGCGAGAAAATACGATCGTGGCAAAGTTATGACGGCACAACAGCTGGAAGAGGGTATGGAGTTTGGTCGCTATCTAGACGTTGATGGAGATGCCATTTGTTATCGTACGTATCCCGGGACTCACCCAACGAAAGGAGCCTTCTTTACCCGAGGCACATCTCGCAATGAGTACGCTGTCTATACGGAAAAGGGCGAAGAGTACGAAGCGAACATGTTACGCCTGTTGCGCAAGTGGGACACGATTAATGAGCATGTCCCGGCACCGATTACGGTCGAGTGCGGCAGGCAAACCGAAACCGCTGTGCTGTATTTTGGCACCAGTGAAGAGGCCAGCCTTGAAGCGCTGGATAATTTAGCCTCTGAAGGGATTTACCTGAACGCCATGAGGGTTAGAGCCTTTCCGTTCAACCATGAAGTCCAAGAGTACATTGAGCGGCACAGGGAAGTTTTCGTGGTTGAGCAGAATCGTGACGCACAGTTACGTACATTACTGATGGCTGAATTCGAGTTTGGGCCTGATAAGTTGAAGTCCGTGCTGTGTTTTGATGGCACGCCGATTAGTGCGCGCAATATAGGCAAGCAGATCAAGAAGCACCTCAAGGGCGACAACGTTTTGCCTTTACATCGTAATATTACGTGGGTTCGCGCGGGAGAGTCTTTATGAGTTATCAGGTGCCGAAATTTCGTCATCCAGATTTACCGCTGAATGATTTAGGCTATACCAAAGCAGATTATGAGGGAACTATCTCCACCCTCTGTGCTGGCTGTGGGCATGATTCTATTAGCGGATCGATTGTAAGGGCCTGTCATGAGCTGTCCATTGAACCACACAAAATAGCAAAGCTTTCGGGTATCGGATGCTCGTCCAAGACGCCGGCATACTTCCTGGGGAAATCACATGGCTTTAACTCAGTCCACGGCCGCATGCCATCGGTGGTAACCGGCGCAGCTTTGGCTAACCGAGACCTTATTTATCTGGGTGTGTCCGGGGATGGTGATACAGCATCGATCGGTATGGGACAGTTCGCACACGTGGCGAGGCGTAATCTTAATATGGTCTATATTGTGATGAACAATGGGTGCTACGGCCTAACCAAGGGGCAGGATTCAGCGACGGCCGATAGAGGTTCTGCTAGCAAAAAGGGTGACCCTAATATTTACAGTGCTATTGATTTGTGCGGTACCGCTCTGCAAATGGGCGCGACTTTTGTTGCGCGTAGTTTTTCTGGCGACAAGGAGCAGCTGTTGCCATTAATTAAGGCCGCCATGTCTCATCGAGGCTTTGCCATTATCGACGTAATCTCACCCTGCGTCACATTTAATAATAATCCGCAGTCCACTAAAAGCTACGAGTTTGTGCGTGAGCATTCAGAGGCGACTGGAACCATTGATTTTGTTCCCATGCACAAAGAAATTACGGCCCATTACCAGCCAGGTTCCAGTCACGACGTGACTCTGCACGATGGGTCCTCGCTGCGTCTTTATAAAGCCGACGAGTCACTCAATCCGTTTGATCGGCGTTCGGCGGTTGCCGCTCTGGAAGATCATCGCGATTCGGGAAGCATTCTAACCGGCCTCATCTATATTAATGAGGATTCCCGCGATCTGCATGAAGTGCTAGAAACATCCCAGAGGCCGTTAAACCAGTTGGATGAGGCCGATTTGTGCCCCGGCAATAAAATGTTGGTGAATATTAACGCCAGCCTACGATAGGACGCCTTGAGCGCGTGAATAGCCGACTGCTTCAGCCCGCCTCATTTGTGTTTTTTCGCAGATGCCACAAGCTGTCATAATTCCACCACCCAATTGCGCCTACTGTTGAGAGAGTATTTAAGCTTAAGAGCATGCCGACGCCGTTCATTGTTGATCATTAATGAGTCATCAGGGATATGTTGCGACTGGTTCTGGAAGCTGCGGACTTCGGCTATATCAAAGCCATAGACATAGACATAGACATAGACATACAGCAAGCCTGCCAGCCGATTGTTGATCAGCGTCCGTCATTAGTGCTTTTGGACCGGGTGTTATCCGACGGCATTGGTCTGGAACTCTCTCGCCGTCAGCTACTCGATCACAGCAGCGGCTTTTCGAGCGCCGCGGTCAGAAGGCCCGGAAACGCCTTTGAACGTGGCGCTGCCGTATCGTTATTTGTTCTTTACGTTGTTCTTGGGTGACAACAGCCGTTGATA
>Ga0075447_10000700_pt1 | contig 16620 bp, 13 predicted proteins | sample CoawatmetaG10DNA_FD_72352 | JGI IMG/M metagenome (GOLD analysis project Ga0075447, IMG submission 72352) | Marine microbial communities from the West Antarctic Peninsula - Coastal water metaG104-DNA | ecosystem: Environmental > Aquatic > Marine > Coastal | place: Atlantic Ocean: West Antarctic...
TTCAACTTCCCACTCAATTGAACATTGTATTGAATCAAAGGTATCTATTCCTCTTTTTATTAACCACTTCTTCTGACCCACTGCCATTACTCTAATTGGCATTGCCCCAGTGCAAAAACGTAGTAGATCTATATAATGTATACCTAGATATTGCAAAATCGAAGTCTTATGAGCCCAATCCTTAAAGATTTCTGTCGGAATAGATTTTCGCTGACTATACTCAACCCAGCAGTAAAGTAGCTCACCTAAATCACCTTTTTGAATTCTATCCCTTATCATTAGATTTGCCTTGTCCCAGCGTTTATGAAACTCTACCGCTGCATACAATGAGCGTTCATTCGCCAATCTAACTAACTTCTCACCTTCCTCTGCGGAAGGGGTTAGAGGTTTTACCACCAAAACAGGTAAATCTTCCATTAGACAGTCAAATGCAACCTGATAATGAAGATGGTCAGGTACAACCACAATTGCGCATGCTGGCCTTGGCACTTCTTTTATTGCACTTAAATAGGCTTGATGATCTACATCACCATTAACAGGTAGAAAGCTTACGTCAAACTTAACATTTGAATCTTCAGATAATTTTTCAGCTTTAAGTTTTGCTGCGTGACTATGCAAACCATTAGTACCAACAAAAATTACTTTGCTACTTTGCTCTCTACCCCTTAACCATTCAGTAATGGCAGGAAGAACTGTGCCATAGGAATCTGTACCCCGTCCAGTTGAGTACATTCCTGTTCCAATTACGACTATATTTAGCATTTAATATCCATAATTTCAAGCCACTCCATATCATCTTTATTCTCAAACACATGCTCTGTCCAATCTAGCTTTCTATTGATATCATCTGAATGATTCTCTTTCCACCACTCTAAAGCTGGCAATAAATGATTTTCATCAAGAACAGAATAAACTGTTGAAAAACTATTTATACCATCTATTGGCAATTTTTTGCCTTTTAAGTGCTCATACTTTCCATCTGAATCAAACTGCATTACTGGAAGATGATACTGCAAAGCCTCTTCAATTGTTGTTGATGAGTAACTAATCAACAAATCTGATGACATTAGAAATTCTTCGATAGATCCATCACTATAGACACCATAACAGTCAGAAGTCACTAGGGACATTTTAAATTCCTTTAAACTTAGGTCCTCTTCTGGTCGAAAACGGATGCAAAGATACAAACCTGGCAATTTCTCTGAAGCCCTAATAAGGGTATTTATATTATAAATATATTCGTCCAAAGTTTCATAAATCCAAGGTCTGTAAAATTTCCATCCTTTAGGTGAACTTGCATGTAATATTATTTGCTTTTGTGCATGTTTTTTTCCAAATAATCTGCAACGCAACTCAAATTTTGAGTATACATTGTTATTTGGCTTCACGAGAATAAGTGGTCCAGTTTCAATGGCTCTTGAAACAACTCCAATCTGTTTATTTAAAAAAGATTTTGCCCATGGTGTCTGAATAGCTACAAAGGGATACATGCCATTGAAAATTTGATGAGCATGAATGCCCCATTCATAATCAGGAAAAGAGTTTTTTTGGGGAGTATGACTTCCATGCGTAATCAACAAACCTGGAATATTTTCTTTTAAGCAAATCTCACCTAAGGCATATCCTATCCCAAGATTGTGTTGTGCAAATACACTTTTTGGTCTAACTTTAGCCAATAATTTATTTAATGAAATAATTTCACCACAAAGCGCTACCATTTTTTTCTTTAAATCAACCTCGATATAATCCATTATGTGAATACCTAGGTCTACACCATAAGATCTTGAATAAGGATTTGAATCATATAGCCAGCCCTTTATTTCTTTAGCACAATTATTATATTTCTGATGAAAATTAACTATTAAAGAACCAGGAGTATATTTTGGAATACTTAAAAAAGAGAATGTTTGACCTTTACACATTTCTATCATGCGTATTTTTAATGTTTTTCTTTGTACTGATAAGTAAACGGGAAAGGATTTAGTAAAATGGTTACTAAGCTTATTAACAAAACGTGGCATATTATTTGAGTCACTAAGGACAAGAAAAGTATCCCTATTATTAACAATAATTGAAAATAATCTTAATTGAAATTGAAATATTAACTTAGTTATAAACTTTATCAATAGGCTCTCTTTTTTTACAGAAGTTTTATTAGAAGTCTCTTTACTAGCATTTTGAAAATTAATGCCATTAGAAGAGGCATATTCCTCAACAATTTGCCCAAAAGAGTTATTATCATTTTTATCTCTAACAATAATTAGTTTACTTGGGCTATATTTTTGTACAGCACTATTTACAATAAAGAGACTAGTCAGCAAATAATATAAATGTATACGAAAATAAACAATCCAAGTTTTTTCAAATGCATGTTGAATGCCATTAGCATTAATTTTATTTAAAAAAGGGCGCAACCCTTCAACTATTAATTTAGCATGCTTTAATGTGTGCCTATGTCCATCAACACCAAAAAGTGATTTAGTATCCTCAAAAGACATTCCTCTTCGAACAAGCTCTAGACCAACAGATGGGTTCATAGCAATAATAACTGCATGTTTCAAGTCATACTTTTCAATTGCATTTATCTCAATTTTATTCTCGATAAATACTAAAATTTTAGCCATATAATATAAGCCTATTAATTATCTCTCTTCGCACTCATTAGAAAAGATGTAGTTTTACATCATGATCTTTACTCAATTTAATGAAAGAATCAACAGTAACATCATCTAGAGGGATCCCTTCTTTCATTCTAATTATAGAAGTTTTTATTTCAGGATCGCCAGGCATCATAACTTCTTCACCATCAATAGCAGGCTCAGCTCTAACCTCATCACTCATAGCTTGCATTGTTGATAAAAAGTCACTTTTGTTAACAACTCCATCAACACGAAGTACCATATAAAACTGCCCAAGATGTCTTGGCTCATTCATTGGGGTTTTATACATAGATGGAATAGCCCTGCCAAACTGCATACCAGTATATATGCCACATAAAACTTCCACCATAGAGGCTATACCAAATCCTTTATATCCTCCAGCAGGTACTAAACACGTCGCATCATCAGGATCAGTAGTTAAATTACCATTACAATCTGCTGCAATTCCTTCTATTAGCTCAGTTTTACTATTTTTCTTTACAATTACTTTATTCCAAGAAACAATACTAGAAGCCATGTCAAGACAATAAGGTTCATGCTCCTCTCGTGGCACTGCAATACATACAGGGTTAGTTCCAAAGTATGGGCGTGTGCCATTATGAGACAGCACCAATGCATCTGCATGAGTAAAAGCAAGAGCAATAAAACCCTTCCTAGCTGCCTTTAAAGCCATACTTGCCATGGCACCTGGGTGACTTGAATTTGACACGGCCACAATACCCACACCTTGAACTTCTGCTATTTCCATGGCAACTTCTATAGATTTCATTCCTGCAGCATGACCAAATGCATTATCAGCATCAAGGTGTGCAATTGATGGAAACGCCTTAGATACCTTATATTTTGGTTGAGGATTCTTCCTTCCAGAGAGTGCCGATTTAACATAGTGCGGCAAAAGTCTTACACCATGTGAATCAACCCCTCTCAATGAAGTTTCACAGAGCCCAGTTGTTACAGAATCAACAGAATCTTCATCAAGCCCAATAGCTGTGAGTAATTCCTTGTGAAATTTAACTAGATTTTCGTATTTTATTTTTTTCATTTAATTCCTTATTAAAATCTTCTTTTATTATCAGCTTATCATCACCCCATTGTGTTTTGTACATATTATCAGCTATGTCCATTGCTTTATTTTTCCCTAAATGAAAGTTATCAAAAATATTTTGAATATAATTTTGCATTCTGAACTGTGCTTTGCCATCTCCATAAGGGTCTATATATTTTGGAGAAGGCACAACCTTAGGAGCTTCATTAACCAAGTGATCTCTTAGAAAATTTTGTAATTCAGGCAATGAGCGAACCACTAGACAGGAGTTTTTATAAGAATACCATTTATCCCAGATCATTTTATTTGGATCATAAAATATAACTTGTCTACCATAAACAGCTGTAATAGAAGCCAAAGAAGCATTTACAACTCCAGTTACAACATCTGAATTTAAAGCAGTCGCTAAAGATCCTTTTTCAAAATGCAATACTAAACGCTCAGTATTAATGGATTTGATGAATTCTGAGTATCGATTTTTAGATTTTACTTTTAAAACTACTAGAGCATTAAACTCTTCAGCAATTAGAATAATGGCTTTTAAATAATCAAAATAAATAATTTCAGGAACCCTGTCTTCAGAAGAGCCTGAATCAAATACAGTAATAATTCTATCAAATATATTTAGTTGCTGATCTCGAAATTTTTTTCCACTACTCTTCATTAATGGAATATAAGCATCACCAATATATCCCGCTACAATATGTCCTCTTGATTTATCATTTGATTTCATCATTAAATCATGATGCCAGCTCCCCCATAAAAAATAACGATCTGACTGACTATTTTGCGTGTAAGCAATTTCAGTAGGTCTAAAACCTATACTCCATACACTATCAAGCGAAACAATTTTACTGTTATCAGCTGCTACTGCTAGTGCCATCTGACTTATAGGAGCTTCATGGCTTGATAAAATGATTTTAACTTCATATTTAGTGAACAATGATTGCAATATATATATATATTTCCATCTAGATAATAAATCAGAGTAAAGATCTATACTTATCTTGGCAGCCCAATAAAATCTTAGTACCCCTGAAAACATATGGCTATAAAACAAAAAAATATCGCGCCAATATATACTCCTTATATGAAATTTATCTTTACCAGCTCCTGCTATACCATTTGGATAAATAACTTTACTATTAAAAGATGAGTTATCGATAATTTCATCTAGTGATAACCATTTATAAGCATCATTATGTCCAAATATTAAAAGATCGATTGGAGTAATTGACGTTTTTCTAGTAAATCTCACAAACAAAAAGCTATAAAAAAAAACGAGTAAAGAGCTAATTTTAGTTCCAACATATTTAATCTTGGGTCGTATTTTTGAGTATGCATAATCCTCATCAGCCATTAAACTAGATGTTTTATAATGAATTAGATGTCCTTTATTTAATTCAGATTGGTAAAAATGTGACTTTAATAATAGTTTGTTACTAACTTGTGAAGCAATATAAATTGCATCAACATTAATGTTTAATCGTTGTACATAGTCAATTATAAAAACCTGCCTCCAAAGTGAACAAAAAAACCAATTTTTGATTCTGAAGTTAAAAGCATCATTAATTTTTGAATCTGAATTGTAAATATAATCATTACTCAAAGATAATTCTATGGCCTCAGTTCTATCGAATATTTTTTCAGGCATAGTGTCTGAATACCTATCCAATATAATTTTTTTTAGAGAGTATTCAATCCCAAATAAGCCAAGAATTTTAATTAAAAAGAACTCTATTATTTTAGAATGTGGCCTGAATAATGATATTACATTTGAGCCTCTTTCATTTACAATTAATTTAACGAAAGAAGATACGTTTATATAATCAATTATTATATTTCTTTTCATAAATTTTCAGTAAATTACTATTGTGTTAAAACGCATTAGAAGATTAGAGAAAACTTAGGTATTTTGTTTACTAAAAAAAATTTATTCATTCTGATGTTTGGCATGAACTTAAGGGAATTTCCTCATACAGATATTCTAATTTAATATTGACTATTTTGAGCATTTTATACAACTTATTACAAAGGTCTAATTTGAAAAAATTGAATGTGATGAAAAATACTCAAGAGGGTTTAATGGTACCTTTAGAATCACCTGTTACAGGAGTATCAAGATACTCATAATAATCTTCAATTTCACTTTTTTTCTTCTTACCTTCAAATATACCGCCTAATTTCCACATATCGCTTTCATGCCATGATCCTGCAAAATGGAGAAAATAATTAGTCATTAATGATGCTTCAATACACTCCCTAATTAAATTTTCTTTATTCCTACCATAACTGTAAAGAAAAGGATATTTTATTGCCATCTCATGAACCCACATAGCTTGGTACTTATAATCCAACCATGTAATATTACCCCATTTTTGAATTTCATAATTAATATGAGATTGGTCTCCTCCATTAGTTAGAGACTGAACATTTCTGTCATATTTATTAAACCAATTGCGCATTAAATCTGAATGATTATTAACATTAAAAACAATTAACCCCATGCATGCAAAATTATCTTGTGCAGGCAGACTGTGATAGGAATATATTTGATCCGTTGTCATAAAAATTGCCGAATCTAGTGGATATTTTTCATCGTAATATTTATTTCTTAGAAAAGATATTTTTCTACGAGACTCATCTAGTGAAAATGGCATATTTTTTACTATGGAAACCAATCCAATAGTATCTGATTTATAATCTTCAAAAATATTTGGAGATTTATAATTAATTAAAATATCACTATCAAGATAACAAACGTTTTTAACTGATAAGGAGGAATTTTTTAAAGTTTCGGCAATTAGCATTTTCTGCCATGTTGCTTTCTTCCAAAACTTATCTTTATCTGAAATTAAGTCTTTATTAAAAACAACCAAACCTAAATCATGTCGTACGCAATAGTTTTTCCAATTAGGCAAGGCATTCTTATGCCATAAATCATAATATTCATCACCGATTGCAATAGTTACCAGTATATTTTTTGATTTACCAGGTTTTAATAATATTTTCAATTTTTGATATAACCTTGAGTAGGATATTATAAAAGCTTCTCTATTAAGCTTAAACTTCTTGATAATTCTATAGTACTAATTTTAGTTAACTTGCACTAATAAAATTTCCCGTATATTCATTACTTAGAGGACGATAATGCTCACAACTTGAGCAGGGGAAAAAAGACCCAGAAGTAAAATGCTTTCTTTCTGAATCAGAGTCTTGAATTTTTTTATAAAGATTATCTAAATTTTGTGTTTTTAAATCCCCAAGAATATATTCCAACTTATAATCTTGGCAACACAAAGAAACTTCTCCATTGGGAAGTAAGACACCTTGATTTAATCTTCTATATGCACAATAAAAATTTTCACTTTTTACTTTCTTTACTTTACTTCTAAATTTGATATTATCTAGTCCACTAGAATCGAGTGTAACTGTAGAATTTCTAGTATTCAAAACTTCTGCTTTGATTACCATTTTTTTATCAACAACTCGATCTTCTACATACTTAGAAATAATTCTCTCAAGATTATTTTCAAAAGATTCACCTATGAGAAAAAAACTTACTCTATCTAATGGCGTACCTGGGTTTGAAATAAGAGATTCAAAATTGCTAATATATTCCTCATCAACTTTACATTTCATCAATCCCTCTTCATCTGGAAGATGCAAGGTAATAAGGTTAAACATGTATGCATGGTTCACAAACCAATCAACTGAATTCTTTGTGCCTTTTAAAGTAGTACTAATAGACTGCTCATAACCATTATTGTACAAATATTCACAAAAAAATTCAAAATCTTTACTATATAAAGGCTCAGTAAAACCTGTCCATTTAATCAAAACATTCGTGCTAATATTTTTCATACAGTCCAAAAAGACTTCTTTTGTTAACACCTTGAACTCATCAGGATAATTACTTTTATAAGATTTAATATAGTCACCTTGTGGGCAATATGTGCACATTAAACCACAACCAACCTTAACTGAAATTTCTAAACTCGGCCTTTCTCTTTTAGACATATAAAATTCATAAGGCTCTTTTTGTATAAAGAAATATCTAAATTTCTTTAAATAGTATATAAATTTAGAATATTTAAACATATTTAAATTTTTTATTAGAATAAATAATTACAAACATAGGGTAGATTCTTTGGGTCTTGGTCCTTAGGTTTTCAAAAAATTTTACCATACTGTCCACCCACCATCAACAACAAGATTCTGGCCAGTTACATATCCTGACAAATCTGATGATAAATAAGCCACTGCACCTTTAAAATCCTCTTCAGTAGCCATTCTACCCAAAGGTGTTTTATTATCATACCGTTTAACAAAATTATTAGATTGATTTCGCCATACGCCACCAGGAGAAATGCAATTTACACGAACTTCCGGTGCAATCGTTGTCGAAAGCCATCTTGTTAATTGTATTGCCCCACCTTTAGAGGCAGCGTATGCAGCTGGATTACCCATATCAGTATCTTTGTATAGAGAATAGTCTGGAGCTGTAATGCCATAAATAGATGAAATGTTTATAATAGATCCATTCTTATTTTTTTTCAATAAGGGCGTAAGGCCTTGAGATAAATGAAAAACCGCCGTTAGATTTACTGCTAGCGCCCTATTCCAGGTTTCTACACTTTGTTGACTAAAATTATCTACCCATCCATCAAGACTCGAATCGCCAACAAATGCTGCATTGTTGATAAGTATGTCTAATCTATTATTACTCTTAATAATAGATTCTATAAGCATTACTCTTGAATTTTCATTTTCTAAATCACAACTTATGCACTGAATATCTACATTCCAGTTATCTAGTATTTTTTGCTTTAGAGAACTATAATCTGAATCAGGGCGATCAACTAATATTAGATCACCACCAAGTTCTGCAATTGTTAGAGCAATTTCATAGCCTATTTTTCCAGCTGCACCAGTAATTAGTGCGCGCCTTCCATTAAGACTCATTAAATCAGCGATTTTTTTCATAAAACTGTTAGTTTTTAATTGAAATTAAATATTCAGCAATCTTAAAATCTAGCTTTGTATCAATATCTATTGCTCTTTCTTCTGGAATGCAGACACTTCGAACTTTTCCTTCGAAAATACCATTATATTTTTTTATAAATTCAGATTTTACAACATATGCCACTGTTGTCATATCAAAAACTTTTGGTGCATCCTGCCTTCTTGTAAAGCGATCATTATTAATTAAAATTGATGAATACCCTTTATCATCATTAGAAGTCATATTAAAGTAAGGATTTCTTTTAGCTTCACTTACTGTAATTATAGAATCAACATCCCCTTTTTCAAACTCATTAATACAATTATTAACATCTTGTATCGAACGAAGTGGAGCTGTAGCTGGGAGCACTAAGAGATTATCTAATTTATTTTGTTGACTCTCTAGGTAATTAATAGCATGTCTCCAAACTAACCACTCGGGACTATTATCTAAAGCAAGCTCTTTTGGACGTATAAAAGGAACTTCAGCGCCATATTCTAAAGCTATATTTGCAATTTCTTCTGAGTCAGTAGAAACAATTATTCGAGAGATATTTTCAATTTTCTTCGCCACATTTATAGACCATCCAATTAACGGAATCCCATTTAAATGTTTAATATTTTTATTTGAAAGTCCTTTAGACCCCCCCCTTGCGCAGATAAGTGCTATATATTTCATTTTCTATAGATAAACTGATGAGCCAATATTACTAGATTTTTTAATTGCTTCAATAATAGAAACTACATTAGCCCCATCATTCCCAGAAATATATGGCAATTCATTTGAATCAATGGATGAGAAGAAGGATTTAATTTCCTCTTCATAGGTAAAGTCTATATGAGGTTTTAATAAAAATAAAGGAATCCAATCATTAGCACCTTTTTCAAAATAGTTAACGCTTCCAGATATTCCATCCCATAATAGCGTTCCTTTTTCACCTATGACAAAACACTTCCGCGTATTGTCATGTCTTATAAAATCCATATTTAATGAAGCAACTAACTCACTCTCAATAACACCTTTAAATCCCAAAATAACATTTGCACTATCTTCTACATCAAGGTCCAAACCACTTTGCTTTGAAATATGAGACTTAACCCAGGCAATTGATCCAAAAATCCAACATAAATAATCAATTTCATGGCTTAATTCAAGAAGAACTCCACCACCTAATTTTTTACTAGCAGATACTGTTTTTTTATAATCAGATTTAGGCCTCCAACTTGACAAATTCTGACCAACCTCAGATCGAACCGAGTAAATAGACCCAATTTTATTTGCTTGTATTAATGATTTAAACTCAATTAATGATGGTAGAAATCTTAGATTATATGCAGTCATAAGAACGATATTGTTTTTTTGACAAATCTCTATTAATTTTTGAATGCCTTCTGAAGAGTTTGAGATTGGTTTTTCAATTAATAAGTTAATTCCATGATTAGCTAATTCTTTAGCCACCCCAATATGCATTGATGATGGGTTGGCAATTATTGCCGCCTGAGGGCTTATTTTAATTGCTTCATCAATTGTTTCAACACACTTATATAGACCTAAAGATTCAATATCTTTGTTTTCACACTTCTTATGTCTTAAGGCTATAATTTTAATCTCTGGAAAGAGTTTTTTTATTATGCGAACATGTCTTCTTCCTGCACTCCCAAGACCAACAACTAATACTTTTTGAATAAGATTATTCACCTCTAATTCTATTTATTAAACATTGTAATAACATCATTATGGGCCTTTTCGTATTCCTCCATTCTGCCAATATCTAGCCAATACTCATGAATAGGAAATGCTTTAACCACTTCTTTATTTAACTCCTTTTCTAAAAAATCTGTGATGTCTAAATGAGTATTAAAATGTATCTTGTCAATTAACTTTTTATTTAAAACATAAATACCAGCATTAACAAAAAAATTGTAGATAGGTTTTTCTTCAATTTGCTTAATATTATATCCATCAATCTTAACAACACCATAAGGAACTTGAAAATCATATCCTCTTACACACATTGTAGCTTCAGCAGCATTACTCTTATGAAAATCTAGTAATTGCTTAAAATCGACCTTTGTAAGGATATCTCCATTCATCATTATGATTGGTAAATCTGGAAGATTGTTTGGAAGAAGACCTAATGATCCAGCAGTACCCAATGGAACATCTTCATGAATATAATTAATGCTAACTCCATATTGACTTCCATCTTGAAAATACTCTCTTATTTGGTCAGATTTATAACACGTAGAGATATAAAAGTCATAAAACCCATCGGCAATAAATTGCTCAATAATAGTTTCTAAAATCGGCTTTTTCCCTATTACTAGCATTGGTTTAGGTGTATGTTTTGTTAAGGGATGCAATCTAGTTCCAAGCCCACCTGCCATAAGAAGTACTGGGTTTTTATATAGAGGGTTCTTAATCAAATGTTCGATGGTTTCAAGCCCACATATTTCGTCTTTTTCATTAACAATTGGCATATGTATTAAGCCCTTTCTTATCATTAGTTGAATCAAATCTTTTTTTTCAAAATTCATGCCAGATTTAATTGGCTTATTATTCATAATAATATTAACTTTGCTATTCATTGGCAACTTTTTAATCAATGCACGCCTGATATCACCATCAGTAACAGTGCCTAATAATTGGTTTTTTGAACCAACTACCAGAGTAATTCTTGCCCCACCTCCATGCAGTACTTTGATTGCATGTTCTAATGTATCATCAGATTTTATTATTATATTTTGCCAGTTAATCAATTTTTTAACTCCTTTTCCAGATGGGTTTTTTAACTCAAAATTTGCACGCCTGTTATATAATAACTTGTCAATTACTCTTTAATTCGTTATTTAATATCTAAAAAAAATTTCTTCACTGAGAGCGGCTGATTTATAAGTTCATTAACAATATTTATAGACGCTCCACCTGATCCATAAATATTAGGAACATCATGACAATCAATTACAAAACGTGATGATAGTGCTAATTTAATTGATTTACTTACCTCTTTAACTTCAGAGTCAATTATATTAACTCCCTTAAGCCGACCAGATTGCCTATTACCAATGTTAACAACTGGTTTACTAAAACTTGCTGCCTCAATAATGCCACTTGAAGTGTTGCCAATAAGAAAATCAACATGTTTCATTGCACTTAAATATTTCAACTGGCCTAGATTTTTTACGACTTTATATTTAGCCGGGTCTAACTTACAAAATTCCTCAATCTTTTTATTAATAATTCTTCCACCACTATCTGCATTAGCATAAGTAAATAAAAACCCAATATCACTTTCTAACAAAACTTCAAAAATATTACTCATATCTTTAATTAAATTATTATTTGAAAGAGTTTCTGGATGATATGTAAACAAACCACACTTCAAGGGAAATTTCCACTGTAATTGATCTTCCAAGGCATCTTTTGACAAGAGTTTAAAGTTAATAATATTATCAATACCAGGGGCTCCAGTATTAAAAACTTTTGATGGATCTTCTCCCATTTGTATTATTCTATTACAATAAACTTCAGTTGAACAAAAATGTAGATAGCTCATTTTAGTAATGGAGTGTCTAATTTTTTCATCAACAGCGCCCTCAGTAATTTCACCGCCATGAATATGCGCAATAGGGATATTCATTAACATTGCCGCTGTTGCTGCTGCATGTGCTTCAAATCGGTCGCCAAGCAACATTAATAAATCTGGCTTAAGACGTAAAAAAGTATCGGAAAGTAAAATTGTCGCCAAGCCAGTTGACTTTGCAATTGAACTTTCAGTATTAGAAGATATTAAGTTTTCTATTTTTTCGTTAATATGAAATCCATCTTGTTCGATTTGTTTATAACTTGAGCCAAATTCGTCTGATAAATGCGCAGAAGTTGCAACTAACTGCATTAAAAGCTCCTTACGAGACTCTATCTCTTTCAATATTGGATATAAAAGACCATAATCAGCACGAGTACCAGTTACAACGCATATCTTTCTAACACTCATATTAAATCATCCATCTTATAATTCTTTGCTGCCAGCGTTCCAATTACTTTATCCCACTCCATTGGACTAGTACCATTACCAGGTCGCTTCGTTGTTATGTTATTTTCAGATAATTGATCTCCTTTTTTAATGATCTTATTAGCAACAATAGATTTTCTGACAACATCAATATTCACACTTTCACTTAGTGATGGTTTTTTCTCATAACCACCCATTGCTTTTTCAATATTACGAATAGCTGATACCATTGAGTTAAGCTCATCTGGTTCGATTGAAGCCTTGTGATCTGGGCCGTCCATACACTTATTAAGAGTAAAATGCTTCTCAATGATGCAGGCGCCTATTGCAGCAGCAGCAATATCAACCTCAATTCCCACTGTATGGTCACTTAAACCAACAGCAATATCAAATTCTTTCTGCATTGTAAGCATAGCATTCAAATTAACGTCCTCCATTGGTGTTGGATACATAGTATTTGCATGCAATAGTGTAATATTATCTTTTGATGTGCCTGCATTAATTAAAATAGTAAGAGCATCACTAACTTCTTGAAGAGTTGACATTCCAGTTGATAGAACTATCTGTTTATCCAATGATCCAATATGCCTTAAATAAGGTAAATTAGTAATTTCACCACTAGGAATCTTGAAAATATTCAATCCTAAGTTACATAAGAGATCAATGCTATCATTGTCAAATGCAGTAGATAGGAACATTATATTTTTGTCTTTACAATAATTTATTAATTCTATGTGAGTTTCTAAATCTAGTTCAAGCTTTTTAATCATATCAAATTGAGACTCTGAAGAGTTAGTAGTCTTCTTTTGATATTCTGCTTTTTGGGTTTTTTTTGATACAAGCTTTTCCGCTTTAAAAGTTTGAAATTTAACAGCATCAGCCCCAGAATTTGAAGCTACGTCAATCAATTGCTTTGCTAAATCTATTGACCCATTATGATTAACTCCTGCTTCAGCAATAATAAATACTTTATTTTTTTTCAAGCTTATCTCCACCTCTTAATTGTCTTTAATATTCACCATATTGAGTGGTAATTGAAAAACTACCATTTGTTTTTCATATAAAAATTTCTTAAATCTATTCTAGAATAGAATTATGTTTAGATACATTCTTAACAATTTTCAGCTTTATTAACTTCACAGCTATATAACAACACTGCTAGGTATATTTACAACCCTCTCCTCTAGCCATTTAGCATTAGTTAAGTCTGAACATTGAGAATTTTTAAACATAGTTAGGTTATTCATCAAAGTCCAAATTGGACGACTCATTACTCCTCTTGATTTTGCTTCATTTAAGAATAAATCACGCTGATGCTTATTTTTTAAAATAATTACATTTAACCAATAATTCGATTTACTGTGAATAGGCTCTTTAAAAAAGTGAACATCTTTGTCTGAAAAGAAACTATTATAAACAGTAGCCAATTCCCGTTTATTTTCTATAAAGCTTTCCAAATTTTCTAATTGTGCTAACAATAAAGATGCGTTTAAATTGGGCATACGATAATTATAACCAATCATATCATGATTATATTCCCATTGATGAGGCACTTTGGCAGTTGTTGATATATGCTTAGCTCTTTTTGCTAAAATCTCATCATTGGTAACAATACAGCCACCACCGCCAGCTGTAATAATTTTATTGCCATTAAAGCTTATCACGCCCATTTGGCCAAAAGTTCCAGTATGTTTGCCCTTATAAAAACTACCTAGACTTTCAGCAGCATCTTCAATTAATAATATTTTATACCTATCACAAATTTCTTTAATATCATCTATACGACAAGGGTGTCCAAATGAATGCATAGGAACGCAGGCTTTAATAATTTTCCCTGTTTTATTATTCAGACAATATTTATCTCCAGCAGTTGTGTTTTCCTTTAAAAACTTTTCCAATACAAATGGAGATAATCCCATCGTTTCTTTATCTACGTCAATAAATATTGGAACAGCACCACAATAACTAATTGCATTGCATGTTGCTACAAAGCTCAGAGGCTGAGTAATAACTTCATCATTTTTATTAACATCAGCTAAAAGTAAAGCAATGTGAAGTGCTGAGGTCCCACTGCTAGTAGCTACTGAATATTTAGCGCCAGTATACTTTGCAATCTTATCTTCAAACTCATCTATAAAACTTCCTGTAGATGAGACAAAAGTAGAGTTTACACAATCAATTAAATATTTCTTCTCATTGCCAATAAAACGTGGCTCATGGAGTGGAATATGCTCCTCAGAGTTATAAATATTTTTAATTAAATTTATAGTATCTTCATACATTAAAAATGTCTGATTTGTATTGATTAAGATTATTCGGTTGCGTGATCCAATTTATGGTTTTTTTTAAACCACTTCTAATATCAATCTTTGGCTTAAACCCTGTTAATTTCTCAATTTTAGTATTGTCGCACCAGAGACGAAAAACTTCGGAATTTTTAGGACGAATACGTTTTTTATCTCTGATAAAGCTAACATCACTTCCCATTATTTCTTTGATAAGATTAAGTGTATCTCCAACACTAATCTCAAAATTAGAGCCAATGTTTATAGTTTGACCAATGGCTTTACTTTCTTCTGCTATAGCAATAAATCCTCGACAAGTATCTTCAACATAACTAAAATCTCTTGTTGGACTTATATCACCCAGCTTTATTTCTTTTGCACCGTTGGCGATTTGAGTAATTACAGTTGGGATAATAGCGCGAGCTGATTGTCTTGGGCCATAGGTATTAAATGGCCTTGCAATGGATACAGGAAGCTCAAAAGAATTATAAAAACTCATTGCCATTGCATCAGCGGCTATTTTTGTTGCGCTATATGGAGATTGTGGCTGCAACGGATGCTCTTCATCAATAGGGACATATTGAGCAGTACCGTATACCTCACTTGTTGATGTGTGTATAACTCGAATATTTCCATGCTCCTTAGCTGCTTGACAAATATTGAGGGTGCCTTTGATATTAGTGTCAACATAGCTAGCTGGAGCTTCATATGAGTATGGAATAGCAATTAGAGCTGCTAAATGAAATATGATATCTACATCTTGAGTAATATATTTGCAATAGTATGGATCTCTAATATCTCCAGTTAATATCTCTATCATTTCAAGACAATTAGTATCTTCTAACCAGCCCCAATAATTGAATGAATTATATTGAGAAAGCGCTTTTACCTTATATCCTTTAGCTACAAGCATTTCGGTAAGATGAGAACCAATAAAGCCATCTGCACCAGTTACAAGAACATTCATATTAATACTTACTCATCAGTATTTTAGTTTTATATCTCATTTTTCATTATCCTACAATAGTAAATAAATATAAATTTTTATATGCCAGTAAGGGTTAATTTTAACAAATTAAATAGAAGTTAAGAATTATTTATATAGTATAAATTTGTGAATGAACAGAGCTACTTGCGTCTGTTTAAAGAAATGTTAACTGGGAAGACTAAATTCTAGTCTTGGGCTCTAGAGGATTCACAATAGTAAATTAGGCAGAGTAAAAACCTCTATACTACAATTACCAAATTCACTCTAGATTTATAGTGTAAGGGTATTATTTTAACCACCAAATGTTATTCCTTAGAAAATCAGACCCAAATGTCATTCTTAATTTATTATGCCAATTTTTTTTAAAATGTAAAGACTCACTTTCTTTAAAGATATTCCAAAATGAAGATTGCAAAGAACTATCAATATCTTTTGATCTCCAAGAGTCCTTTAGCTTACTTTCCATCTCAAGCGAAACTTCTAAAATTTCTTCTGGAGTATTTTCTATAAGAGTAACTCCCTCCTCTTCATATGTCTTTGATAGTGAAGAATATCCTAAATTTTTAGAGATAAGTTCTTTAAAGGTTAGTTCTTTATTATTTTTAATTCCAACATGATGTTTAGT
>Ga0075447_10000707_pt1 | contig 16520 bp, 16 predicted proteins | sample CoawatmetaG10DNA_FD_72352 | JGI IMG/M metagenome (GOLD analysis project Ga0075447, IMG submission 72352) | Marine microbial communities from the West Antarctic Peninsula - Coastal water metaG104-DNA | ecosystem: Environmental > Aquatic > Marine > Coastal | place: Atlantic Ocean: West Antarctic...
AATGAGTGTCAATAATTCTTTTTTACAGAAAATGAATCCATAAATAGATATGAAAATTCTTATTACTGGCGCCGATGGCTTTATTGGTTCCCACCTAACTGAAATGTTAGTGACTAAAGGCCATGAAATAATAGCACTCTCACAATATAACTCCTTTAACAATTGGGGTTGGTTAGAAGATGTCAATTGTAAAAGTAAGATCAAGGTACTTACTGGCGATATTCGCGATCCACACTATTGCAAACACATAACAAAAGATGTGGATATTATTTTCCATCTTGCTGCTTTAATAGCCATTCCTTATTCCTATATTGCACCAGATAGCTATGTAGATACAAACATAAAAGGTACACTAAACATCTGCCAAGCAGCGAAAGAAAATGGAAATATAAGGGTTATTCACACATCAACAAGTGAAGTCTACGGTACAGCACAATATGTACCTATCGATGAAAATCATCCCATGCAGCCACAATCCCCCTATAGTGCAACTAAAATAGCTGCTGATGCAATGGCAATGAGTTTCTTCAATGCCTTTGAATTGCCTGTCACCATTGCAAGACCATTTAACACTTATGGACCAAGGCAGTCTGCACGTGCGGTGATCCCAACTATTATTACCCAGATTGCTAACGGAGTAAAGGAAATTAAATTAGGCGATGTTAACCCTACGCGTGACTTTAACTATGTAGAAGATACTTGTCGTGGATTTATTGCACTCGCAGAGGAAGACACAACTATTGGAGAAATAGTCAATATTGGGTCTAACTTTGAAATTAGTGTTGGCGATACACTCAACCTTATTAAAGAATTGATGGGCAGTAGTGTCAAATTTGTCACAGACAAGCAACGTATCCGGCCTGCAAACTCTGAAGTATTCCGCCTTTGGTGTGACAATACTAAAATTGAGAGACTGACTGGTTTCAAGCCACAGATAGATATCCGAGAGGGCTTGCAAAAGACTATCGATTGGATCACGCTTCCTGATAATTTGAGAGCGTATAAAGCAGAAATTTATAATGTTTGATGATTTTGTGCGCTTTGTACGTGAACTGTATGATACAGAGGGGTTTATCCCACTATATGAGCCAAAATTTATCGGAAATGAAAAGAAATATTTGATAGAAACTATAGATTCAACATTTGTCTCTAGTGTGGGTAAGTTCGTCGATGAATTTGAACATAAAGTGGCAGAGTATACAGGTATCAAGTATGCAATTGCCACGGTCAATGGCACAGCGGCACTTCATATATCATTAAAATTATCGGGTGTTGAGCAGGGTACAGAGGTAATTACCCAGTCACTTACATTTGTGGCAACTTGTAACGCCATTCGATATTGTGGTGCGAAACCTGTATTTATTGATGTTGATCGCTCAACGCTAGGTCTCTCTCCTCAAAGTCTAGAAAACTTTTTAGAAAAATATTGTGAATTGCGTGATGATGGTTATTGTTGGAACAAGTCAAGTGGTCGTCGAATAGTGGTCTGTTTGCCAATGCATACGTTTGGTTTTCCTGTAAAACTAGACGAGATAAAACAGATTTGTAATCGTTATAATATTAATCTAGTAGAGGATGCTGCAGAATCTCTTGGTAGTCTATATAAAGGTCACCATACAGGGGGTGGTGGAAAACTTTCCGCAATTAGTTTCAATGGTAATAAGATTATTACCACAGGTGGTGGCGGTATGATTCTAACGAATGATGAAGACCTTGCTGTACGTGCTAAACACATTACTACTACCGCTAAAGTTCCGCATAATTGGGTTTTTGAACATGATGAAGTTGGATTTAACTATAGATTGCCTAATCTCAATGCAGCATTGGGCGTCGCACAAATGGAATCACTTCCGACTTATCTTGAAAGCAAACGTAATCTCGCTAAACAATACCAGGAATGGGGTGATAACTATGGTTTAAAGTTTGTGCAAGAACCTGACAATACTCAGTCAAACTACTGGCTGAATGTGGCAGTTACACGGGACAAGGAGCAGAGAGATGCTATGCTCGAGACAACGAATAAATATAATGTTATGACGCGCCCTACATGGATACCTATGCATAAATTAGCTATAAATCAAGATTGCCTGAAAGGCAGTATGGTAAATACTGAATGGCTTCATGAGCGCATTGTAAATGTACCAAGCACTGTAATTCTGAATGATTATGATTAGAAAAATCTGTGTTGTTACTGGAAGTCGTGCTGATTATGGCCTGTTATACTGGCTGATGAGAGAAATTGAAAGTATTGACAATTTAAAGTTACAGATTGTTGTAACTGGTATGCATCTTTCTCCTGAATTCGGACTCACCTTTAATCAAATTGAACAAGATGGCTTTATTATCGATTATAAAGTTGAAATGTTGCTTTCTTCAGATAGTGGAATAGGAATCAGTAAGTCTATGGGTTTGGGAATGATTGGCTTTGCCGATGCATTTGAAGGTCTAAAGCCCGATTTATTGGTGTTGTTAGGGGATCGTTTTGAGATATTTTCAGCGGCGAGTGTAGCAACCATATTAAAGATACCTATAGCTCATTTGCATGGTGGAGAAACAACAGAAGGTGCTTTTGATGAGTCGTTTAGACACTCAATCACTAAAATGTCACATCTTCACTTTGTGTCGATGCTTGATTATAGACATAGAGTTATTCAGCTTGGAGAATATCCTGATCGAGTTTTTAATGTTGGAGCTATAGGTATTGATAATATTAAACGACTAAGCCTACTTTCAAGAAAAGATACTGAAGAATCAATTGGTTTCAGCCTTGGTAAGCGTAATCTACTAATTACATTTCATCCAGTAACACTTGAAAAATCTACATCAAAAGAGCAATTTTCAAACCTATTGGGGGCGTTAGAAGAATTAGAAAAAACTAATTTGTTTTTTACTAAAACAAATGCAGATACTGATAGCAGAGTTATCAATAAGATGATTGATAAGTATGTAAAAAATCATTCTGACAAAGCAATTGCATACACTTCTTTGGGGCAGTTACGATATCTTTCAGTGATGAAACACATGGATGGAATTGTTGGAAATTCCTCAAGTGGACTGCTTGAAGCACCAAGTTTTAAAATTGGAACAGTTAATATTGGCGATCGTCAACGAGGCAGAATTCGTTCAGAAAGCGTTGTTGATTGCGATTCCAGTATGGAAAGTATACTTTCTTCAATTCGTAAAATTTATTCACATTCTTTTAAAGAGAAATTAATTTCTATTGAAAACCCATATGGAAACGGTGACACATCAACCAAAATTGCTAAAATTATTAGTAATTATCCACTAGAAAATATTTTGAAGAAGAGTTTCTATAATATTGATTTATAGTATTACAATATTCTTTTTAGAAGAGATAAATTAAAAGAATATGTTTTCTATTTTAATAAATTTGTAAATACTAATTTTGGAAAAGAATGTAAATTTTTTTTATAATTGCGTAGGTAATTATATTATTTCTAAATGTGAAGAGTGGAGTGAACGGCCTTTCATAATCGATAAGAATTCCGCTGTATCGTATACATATGAGCAATATTTTGATGAGATTCGATCTTCATTGTATTACCTTGATAAGATAGGATTAGAACCAGATGACTTCATAGTTATAGAGATGGAGAATTCCGTGTCAGCTTTAGCATTGTTGATGGCGTCAATAGTTCGTCGTATTATTCCTATTATAGTTTCTCCAGATACAAAGCTAAATGAAATCCAGCAAATATGCAGAGACTGTAGCCCTTCAGCTATATTTTATTCAATGGATAATGAAGGAAATGAAGTATGCATTTCAGATATTAAGGTGCTGCCTATAAATCATGGTGTTGGTTCTTCTGCTACAGAAATTAATTTATTAAGTAATGTAAATAGTGACGACATTGCCTACATTATTTACACGTCTGGTAGTACAGGTGTACCAAAAAGAGTAAATATCAGTCATCATAATATGCTTGTAGAGATTGATAGTATGTCAGAAGCATATGGCCTAGCAAAGGATGATTGTCATATGTGTATCCTTCCGCTGTATCATGCATCAGGACTATATAGGAATATACTTTTGGCATTCCACGTAGGAGGAAGTGTCAAGTTGTACAAAGAATTTAGATATGATACATTTTGGAGTGATATTCAAAATGAAGGCATTACATTTGTACAAATAGTTCCGTTTATTGCTAAATCGTTACTCGCACATAAAGAGTTCTTTATTAATGGTCAACAAAATAGGTTGAAATTTATTGGAAGTGCTTCAGCAGCACTCCCTGTTAGACTTATAAAGGAGTTTGAAGAAAATTTTGGGGTTTATCTCCTTCAAGGTTATGGCATGACTGAAGCAACTTGTGGCATAACATTAAACCCACTTAATAAAGAAAATAGGAGACTAGGTAGTGTTGGTAAACCACTAACGGTTAATAATATTCAAATACTTGATCAAGACAATAAACTGTTACCATCCAAAACAATAGGAAGGATAGTAGTTCTAGGAGATAATATTTCTAATTTTGTTGATGCGAAAACAGGCAATAGTCAACCTGGGATACTTGAAACAGGAGATATTGGATACCTTGATGAAGAGAACTTTCTTTGGTTGTCTGGACGAAATCAAGACATAATTAAACGTGCCGGGTATAGAATTTCCCCTTATGAGATAGAAGATGCTATTTTAAAAATTTATCCTAATCTTCAGGTTTGTGTTATCGGTGTGCAACACGATCTTCTAGGTCAGGATATAGTAGCCTTTGCCTCTAGAGAGGAAGATGAGCTAAGTGCCAGGGATATAATAAAAGAATTAAAATTCAATCTTGCATCATATAAAATTCCTAGTGAAATTATTTTTTTAGACAACATCCCGTTAACTGGTGTTGGTAAGGTTGATAAAGTCAAATTAAAAGAATTATATAAATCTATGTTTAGTTGAAAAGATTATGGAAAATGGAAATGTAACTGAAAAAATTGTACAGATATTTGATGATATATTTAATATAGAAAATATTAAAATCAACAATAATTCATCGCAAGATGATATAAAAGATTGGGATTCAATTGGACATGTACGCCTAATGATGGCACTTGAAAAAGAGTTTAATATTAACATACCCATCGAAGATGCTATTGAGTTATTGATATTTAATGATATTAAAGATTATATTTCAAAAAAAATATAAATATATTTAATTTAGAAAAAGTTAAAAAATTACTTATCATCATCATAGATGTTAGAAGTGTATAGTCAGTACAGATTTATCTATTATTAACAAAGAATAGAGAAAGTTATTTTTAAATTAAAAAATATAAATTATTGGAGGTCAATTATATGGCACGTATTTTAGGGTTGTCTGGTAGCTTAAGAAACGCGCGTACAACATCGAATAGTTCATTATGTAGTGATATACGTGGAATTAATACTCAGAATGAACTTCTTAAATATTTAAAATCTCAAACAACGATTCTTGTTGACGCTTTTTTGGAGGCAGGCAAAGGAAACGAGGATTCTTATTTAAAGACTTATGAGTCCCTTAGGGCTAAGGCTCGCGATCAAGGTTTGTCTAACTCAGAGGCTGGTTTGGTTTGTGGATTGTGGGCAGCCTCTCAAGAAGGGTGTGAGATAGAACACCTTTCATTAGCTAGACATTTCCCCCCAGCTGGACAAATTATGCATGTAGACGAACTTAAGAGAAAAATTCTAGATAGTGATGCCTTACTCATTTCTGGCCCCGTATACTTTGGTGATCGTAGCTCTTTAGTTCAATCTTTCATTGATTTTTGTTATCAAGATGATGAAATACTATCTCATTTAAAGGGTAAGGTTTATGCTGGAATTTCAGTTGGAGCAAAACGTAATGGCGGACAGGAAACATCATTAATTTATCAGATGCTCGATATGGTTAATATGGGTATGCTGTCTGTTGGAAATGATTCAAAAACTACATCTCAGTATGGCGGCACAGTTGTAGCTGGTGATATTGGAAAATTAATAGATGATGACTATGGGATTAGAACCTGTATTAGTACTGGGAGTAGAATTGCTCATGTAAGTCAATTAGAAGTACTTACTAAAGAAAAAACCTTTACTGGTAAAGTTAAAATACATATGTTGCTATTGCAAGATAGCAAAGACAGGAAGGGATTGAAACATTTCAATCTCTGGATTTCCGATATGAAAAAAGTACACCCTGAAATCGAAATTGTTTTTTGGGATGTAGTATCAGAAAAAGTTATTCGGTGTATAGCTTGTGACATTTGTCCTACTGATGTCGGTGTACCAAAAGACTACAGGTGCATCATTAAACGTAAGGATGATTTTTTTATGAAGTATCATAAGGAGATTGTTGATGCAGATGCTTTATTAATTTGCGCATATAATCCTAAAAATCGTAAGGAGCTACTTTCGTATTATCAGCAGTTTATGGAAAGAACCAGATACATTCGTAGAGATAATTATTTATATAGTGATCTTTTGGTTTCACCATTTGTTATTAGTGAACTATCGGCAAGGCAAAACATTCATATTAGAATTATGACTTCACTTATCAGACATCAAACCATTCTAAGTCACCCACTCATCGGAATGATACATGATGGAATTTACATTAATGAAAATGAAGTGAGAGATAACTCAATTGACTTTATTGAAAGAGCTGCAAAAATAGCTCAAAGTCGTATTGATAAATCAAACCTTCCTGATAGTACTTATCAACCAGATGGATATATAATTAGTAAGCAAAAAATGGAGAATGATAAAAAATCTGGTCGATTAGATAAGGCAATCAATAGTGCTAAAACTTACAGGAAAAAGAAACAATTGAAAAGGATGAATGATGCATAATAAAAATATTGAATCAATGGACTATATAGGCAATGGGTTAGTTAACTGGAACAACCCTTTTTTTGTATTGTAAATTATGCTCCAAGAAAAAAAAATCATTTAGTGAAAAATTTAAAAATTGTACATTATGACGATAAGTATTGGAATCTTGTTAAGGAGTTTATTGAAAACAATTGGCGAAAGGATCATCCCATGTGCAATGAAGAGTTGTTTAATTGGCAATATCGTGGGTTTGGAAAAAATACACAAAAGCACAAAACATTCTTATTGTTTGATAATAGCGAACTGATTGGATTTAGGGGAACTATTCCAGCATTATTTCAAGTTCCACTTGATGAAGGTGAGATGAAAATTGTTACTGGAGGATCATCCTCTATGTGGTCGATCGATAAACGTTATCGTAATGGAAAACTTGGTTTTTTGCTTTTAAATGAGGCGATAAAAACAATGGATGTTATTACAGGACTAGGGTCTGATTCAGGAACATCATTACCTTTCTATAAATACACTGGGTTTAACATTCTTGATTCTATGCATAGATACATTGGACCTTTGCAAGCTAAATTGTATGCTGCACTATTACCGTCAAAATCCAATTATAGTAAAATTTACGATTGGTCAGAAAAATTAACAAGTTCAGTGGCTATTGTAGAGCCCAGCGATCCGAATATAAATAAAATTGCAAGCATTTGGAAAACAACAACATTTCCTTTAAAAATTTTCTCATTATATAGAAATACTGATTTTTGGAGGTGGAGATACCTAGAAAGTGAAGGGTATAACTATTTATTTTTCGGAGATCCTGAATCGACAGGGGTAATTGTTGCAAGAGTTGAAGATATAATTTCAAAGGACAAATTAGAGTTAAATGGTCGGAAAGTTTTTAGAATTATTGAAATTATCCCAAACAGTGACACTGCATGGCTAGGTGAAGTCGATTTTAACTTAGTAGGTCTTCTAAAAGGAGTAATAAAATGGGCGTCTAATCAAGAATGTGTTGCAGTTGATTTTTATTGCAGCACGAAAAAATTTGAGAACACTTTGTTTGAAGTGGGATTAAAAAAGTTTGATATTAATGACACCTTGTGTTGTCTTGCAGTTTTATTTCAACCTTTAAAGCATATGGAAAATACTATAAATGTATTTTGTAAAGTTAATGTTGAGGGGTCAGATTCAACCAATGTATTTTTTGACAATACTTATATGGTAAAGTCTGATGGTGACATGGATAGACCAAATATACCAAAGAGATGAATACATATAAAAAATATATGAATCGTTGGATTGTAACATGAATGATAAATTAAATTTATTAACAAAAATGGATAGAACAATTATAGTAGCTGAAGCTGGGGTAAACCATAATGGTGAACCAGATTTGGCATTTCGGTTGATTGATATAGCGGTAGAAGCTGGTGTTGATGTTGTTAAATTTCAAACTTTTAACGCTGGGGATATAGTTACAAAAGGTGCTTCTAAGGTGGATTATCAGAAGAAAAATATAGATGATAGTGAGTCTCAATACTCTATGCTTAAGAGGCTTGAATTGGATTGCGAAACGTACTATAAATTAATCTCTTATTGCAAAGAACAAGAAATTGAATTTCTATCCACTGCATTTGATTTTAAAAGCCTTAATTTTCTTGTTAATGATCTCGGTTTAAAAACACTTAAAATTTCGTCTAGTGAAATTACCAATGGACCACTTTTGTTAGCTCATGCAAGAACTGGCTGTGATTTAATTATCTCAACAGGAATGGCAACATTAAGTGAAGTAGAAGAAGCTTTAAGTGTGCTAGCTTTTGGATTAATAAATGGTATGGATTTAAAGATAAAACCTTCAAGAGATGAATTTCAGAAAGCATACAGCTCTGTTGCTGGGCAACAGGCACTTAAAAATAGAGTTACAGTGCTTCACTGTACGACTGAATATCCCGCACCACCAAAAGAAATTAACCTTAATGCAATGCTAACAATGCGCAATGTCTTTGGATTAAAGACTGGTTATTCTGACCACAGTAAAGGAATTACAGTACCAATTGCTGCAGTTGCAATGGGCGCTACATTGATTGAAAAACATTTTACAATTGATAAGTCCCTTTCGGGACCTGACCATAAAGCATCATTAAATCCATCTGAATTAAAAGATATGGTTAAAGCAATTAGAAATATAGAGCAAGCGATGGGGGATGGTATTAAATTACCAATGCCATCTGAACTTAAAAATAGGTCAATTATCCGTAAAAGCTTAGTGGCTTCGATTGAAATTAAAAAAGGTGACTTTTTTTCTGAACATAATATAGTGGCAAAACGTCCTAATATGGGTATAAGTCCAATGGAATATTGGGATTTGTATGGATCTGTGTCACATAAATCTTTCAATATTGAAGATATAATCGAGAGATGAAACAGAAGCCAGTTTTAATTCTTGGTGCTGGAGGCCATGCGAAAGTGGTTTCCGAGATACTTGCATTAAATGGACGGGAAATATTAGGATATATAGCGCCACACTTAAAGACTGGTACAAGTTTTAATGGCAAATCTATTTTAGGAGACGACACTACCATTCTGAATTACAGTGCTGACACAATAGAGTTAGCCAATGGAATTGGAGCATTACCTGATCAACACTTGCGGTGGAGGTTGGCGGAGGAGATGCGAGAAGATGGTTATACTTTTGTAACCTTAATTCATCCTAGTGCTGTGATTTCTGATAGTGTTGTTTTGGAAGAAGGAGCTCAGGTAATGGCTGGTTCTGTAATTCAATCAAGTACAATAGTTGGTCAAGATACTATTATAAATACAAGTTCAAGTATCGACCATGATTGTATAATTGCCGAACGTTGCCATATTGCGCCAGGTGTAGTATGCAGTGGGAATGTTAATATCGAAAGTGGTACACATATTGGTGTAGGTGTAACAATAATTCAAGGGATTAATATTGGTAAAAAATGTATTATTGCAGCGGGCGCCGTAGTATATAAAAATATCCAAGATGGTGTCAAATTAATATAAAACTTAAATAAAGTAACATAAAATTAAATATGAATGATTGGCAAAAGATAATTCTATCTAAAACAGATACCATGAAAACAGCAGTCAAGGCTTTGGAAGAGCAGTCACTCCGTATTGTTATGATTGTTGATAGCAATAGACGTCTGATTGGTACAGTAACGGATGGCGATATTCGGCGCGCCCTAATTCAACATGTTTCAATGGACGCACAACTCGACGAATTTATGTTCAAAAAACCTACAGTAGCAACTCTTTTTGATGATAAAGAAACAATTCTTGCTAAGATGAAAGAACGGAATTTATTACAAATACCGATAGTGGATGATAATGGAGTAGTGCATGGCCTTAAAACACTGCAAAATTTAATAAATAAAAGTAAAAATAAAACCCCAGTTTTTATCATGGCGGGCGGATTTGGAAAGCGTCTTCGCCCGTTAACTGAAAGTGTACCAAAACCTATGTTAAAAGTGGGTAAAAAACCTATCCTTGAAGAAATTTTAGAAAGGTTTATTAAGGCCGGTTTTTATAATTTTTATATTTCAATCCATTATAAGGCAGAAGTTGTACGCGAACATTTTGGAAATGGTGATGATTGGAATGTTTCTATTCAATATATTCATGAAAAGGAGCCATTAGGTACAGCCGGAGCTTTAGGGTTGTTATCGGATAATTTGCCAGAACAGCCAATTATAGTTATGAATGGTGATTTATTAACCAAGATAGACTTTGAGCATTTGCTTAACTATCATTCTGAACAAGGTGGCAGTGCAACTATGTGTGTACGTGAATATGATTTTCAAGTACCTTATGGTGTAATAATAGAAAAAGAAAATAAGGTACTTAGTATTGTTGAGAAGCCGATACACAGGTTTCTCATTAATGCTGGAATCTATGTTCTAAATACATCTATTATTCGGAGGATAAACACCGGCAGTTATTTAGATATGCCACAGATGCTTGAAGATGAAATTGGTCAAGGTTCTCAGGTGAATTTATTTCCCATATATGAGAGTTGGTTAGATATTGGCCGGCCAGAGGATTATTTGAAGGCAAAGAAAGATTTATTGTATTAGTAATATGAAGGTTTTATTGTGAGAACGTATGCATTTATTTTTGCTAGGGGCGGATCTAAGGGTGTCCCACGGAAAAATATACTCGAATTAAATGGCAAACCATTATTAGCTTATTCCATTGAGTTGGCGTTAAATATAAGTGATATTGATGATGTTTTTGTTTCGACTGATGATGATGATATTGCTAAAGTAGCAATTAAGTTTGGGGCTAAAATAATAAGAAGACCTTCTGAATTGGCACAAGATAGTTCCCCTGAGTGGTTGGCATGGAAACACGCAATAAGTTGGTTAGAAGAAAGAAGTACATCTTTTGATCGATTTATTTCTTTACCTGCTACTGCGCCATTACGTAGTGAAAAAGATATTGTTAATTGTCTAGAGCGGCTTGGCAATGAAACTGATGTGGTTATAACTGTATCAGAAACAACGCATAGTCCATTTTTTAATATGGTTAAAAAGATAGATGGTTATGTGAAATTAGTGTCAGAGGATAAAGATACCTATGTGCGTAGACAAGATGCCCCTAAAATTTTTAATATGACAACAGTTGCTTACGTTGCTAGGCCTGAGTTTATTATGCGAAATAATAATATATTTGATGGTAGGGTAAAGTCAGTAATAATTCCAAATGACAGAGCAATTGACATCGATACCATGCTTGATTTTGAGATTGCGGAGATGTTGATTAAAAAAAAGGAACCAAGTGTTATCCAATAAGGTAGTTTTAATAACAGGAGCAGCGGGGTTATTAGGTTCTGCTATAGCAAGAATGGTAGTTGATAATGGGGGCAGTGTAATCATTGGAGACATACTTGTTAATAAAGGTAAGGAACTAGAAAATGAATTAGGTAGTAATAAGGCATTATTTATAAATATTGATACCTTGAATATTGACTCAATCAATAATGCAATATCTGATGGGGTTAATTATTTTGGAAAAATAGATGCAGCTATCCATTGTGCATATCCAAAATCAAAACAATGGGGAACTAAATTTGAAAATTTAAAAGCAGAATATTTGTCAGAAGATTTATTTGGACATCTCGGAGGAGCAATATTATTTTCACAAAGAATAATTGAGGAGTTTAGGAAAAATAAGTCTGGAAATTTAATTCATATATCTTCTATTCAAGGTGTATCAACCCCTAAATTTGAACATTATGATGGCACGAACATGGTATCACCCATCGAATATAGTGCAATTAAATCAGGCATTATATCAGTGACTAGATACCTAGCTAAATATTGCAAAGGAAATGGAATAAGAGTTAATTGTATTAGTTTGGGCGGAATATTAGATAGACAGCCTCAATCTTTTTTAAACAAGTATAGAGAGTCATGTAATGAGAAGGGAATGCTTGATGCTGAAGATATAGTTGGCACTGTATTATTTTTGTTGAATGATCACTCTAAGTACGTCACTGGTCAAAATATTATTGTAGATGATGGATGGACTCTATGAAAAACAAAATAATTAATGTAGGAATAAAATGGGAACGGTAAAGGTGGTTTTCTGCATGGATACGGAGGGCCCATGTGATGATCCTAGTAATGATGAATTATTAAGCTCATGGGCAGATGTTGATAGAGCTATGGATAAACTTTTTTCCGATTCCTTTAGAAAAAAACATAGGGATAGTACAGGCCGTAATTTTACAATTGGCTGGTTTTTTTTAACGTGGTCAGGGTTTAAGACAAATCCACGAGGCAGAGACTTTGGTTATCATAAGGTTAGAGACCATTACAGGGAAAGATGGGGTAATCTAATTGATAAATTTGGAGATGAGGAATGTTGGCATTATCACCATCCACCAAAATCTGGAATTGGGAATGAGTGGAGTGACGAATGGTCTAGCTCCAAGGAGTATAAAAATATTATCTCAAGGCAAATATTAGAAAGGAAGTGGTTTCCTTTGTGTTTTAGGGCTGGAGGAACAATTATGGATGCAGGGCTTTCACAATGGGTTGATAAATGGTTTCCTTTTGATTACTCAAATAGGGCGCCACTAAAATTTAATGAAATGGATTGGAGTGATGGAGTAAATTCTTGGAGGCCATATCATCCTGACCCAGTTAACTTTAAGAGTATTGGTGATGGTAGAAGGTATATGACTCGATGTTTAGATTTATACACTGGATTGTATAAAGTCGATGAGGAGGATATTATTAATTCATTTGAAGAAGCATCCAAATTTGGTACTAGTATTCTAAGTGTGTTTGATCATGATTATCGAGATATTGAAGAAAGAATTTCCCTTTTCCTTTCTAAAGTTAAATCAGTGAGTAACAATTTTCCGGAAATAACATGGGAGTATTCAACCCCAAAAAATGCAATTATTGATGCTACAAAAATAGGTTGTGAAGAATCGTTAATAGTAGAATCTGAGCTAGTTGGTAATATATTAAATATAAGAACTAATTCAGAAATTCATCAACAATACCCATGGATTGCCACGAAAGATATAGATGGTCAAGTTGATCAGATAGAGCTTAATATTAAACAAATTTCTAAATGTGCGTGGAGTACTGAGATTGGTGAGAATGTAAGTACTATCGGAATTGCTGCTTCAAGTAAGACCAGAGGTGTCGATATGGTGTTAATTAATACAGGCATATAATTTACTTGGGTCTTAACTAGTTAAGACCCTTTACTTATATCAAATTACTCTGAACCTTTTGAAAGAAAAACACTGAATTAAATTATGAATATAAACATTTAAATAAATGAGCACCGATAAGAATGTTTAAAAGGGATGGAGCTTAAGATAGGATGGGGACGTTATTTTGAATACGGTAACATTTGTAATGTATCACTATGTAAGAGATTTGGAAAATAGTAGATACCCTTTAATTAAGGGATTGAGCACAACTCATTTTGTTAAGCAAATAGAATATCTGCATAGCATGTATAACATAGTATCTATGGAAGAAGTAATTGACTCTATAGAGAATAATAGCAAACTACCCTCTAATGCTGTAGTTTTAACCTTTGATGATGGGTATGTTGATCATTACTTAAATGCTTTTCCTGTTCTTGATAGGCTTGGTCTTCAAGGCAGTTTTTATATTCCAGTAAAGCCAGTTGTAGAGCATTATGTGTTAGATGATAATAAAATACAATTTATAATATCAGCATCCGATGATAGCACCTGTGTCATAGATGATATTAAGAGTCTTCTTGATGAATATGAGTATTATATTGATGATTTTGATAGTTATTACAGGAAATTCTCAACGCCAGAATACTTTGATTCAGGCGATATTATGTTTATAAAACGTATGCTTCAAACTGAACTACCTGCGGAGATTCGTAAAAAGATAGTACATAAACTATTTGACAAGTATGTTGGAGTTGAGGAGTCAGTGTTTTCAAAAGAATTATATGTTAATAAAGAGCAGGTTATGCATATGCACAGGCATAGTATGCATATAGGTATTCATGGTTATAATCATTCTCGGTGGAACAGATTAAACAGAAGGCAACTAGAGCAAGAGATTGATTTGTCGCTGGAGTTTATTTCTGAAATTGGTGTGGATATGGATAATTGGACAGCCTGTTATCCGCATGGGTCATATGATAAAAAAACTATAGATATTTTAAACGAAAAAGGTTGTAAATTAGCTCTCACTATTAAAGCCGGTGTTGCCAATATATCTAAAGAATCTAGATTTCTATTGCCTAGAATAGACACTATTAATATTCCAATAAATTACGATAGTTAATTGTATTAAAAAAACAATTTGATAAATTCAGTATTATTGATCAAGGTGTTATCTTATGTCCAGCTATGTTTGTGAGTCAAATAATTATCTCATTATTTAGATCTTTAACACCATTCAAATTTATCAATTCTACAATATGCTTTTTCTTGGAGTGGTTATTATTCCCTTTAAGATTTTTAGATATTCTTGGGAAAAACAATAAAGATTATGAAGACTACGCTCATACTATATATATAATAGGAAAAAAAATAAAATTTATAACACTCTAATTGTGATCTGGAATAACTTCAATAATTAATAATTTTTTGGAGGGGAATGTTGTGTCTAAAGATAATATGGATTTTGATAAAAAAAGGGAAAAATATTGGAATGAAGATTATATGCACTATTGGAGTAATCGAGTTTCTGAAGCAAATCAGGTTAATTCTGAATCTTCAACTATTATTAAGGGGGATCCTAATACAACCACTGATAAGACATATATAAATGCAATTAAATTACTAAATATTGTAGAAACAGATGAGGTTGTTGAAATTGGGTGTGGATTTGGTCGGAGTCTCCCTGCATTATGCAAGGCATCACACCATGTAACGGCTTTAGATATTTCTTCTGCCATGATTGATGTAGCAAAAAATAGAATCAAAGAGAAAAACGTTAGTTTTCTTGTTTCTTCTAGTGAGAATACACCTTTAGATAGTAATAAATATGATGTAGTTGTTTGTTTTGCATCGTTTGATGCTATGTATCAAACTAAAGCACTTATTGAAATGAATCGTATTTGTAAAAAGGGTGCAAGAATCCTAGTCACTGGAAAGAATGATAATTACATTGATAATGATAATCTGGCAATTGATGCCGAGGTCGGTGCCAGAAAAAAAGGACATCCAAATTATTTTACCGACTTGGGTAAGTTATTGAAAAATATTGATAAATTTGGATTTAGTATTAATCTACAGTACTATTATCCTAGGCGTGGAGACTTCTCCTCTTTTAAGAGTGAAGTTAAAATGCCAAAAATGTTTTACGAGTATTTATTAGTATTGTGCAAGACTTCAGATAGTATAATTTCTGATAATTTTGTTATTTCTGACACTATTTCAAAGACTTTTAAGAGAATTACATGATTGGCAATTATTCTTGCATTATGGATTAGAGGAATAAATATCCATCTTAATTAAAATAATGGTAAAGACCTCTTATATACCAGTCAGGCAACGATGGACTCTATCGGATCGTCAAATTAATAGACTTCTTAATAGTGATAATGAAGCGTTAAACGCTAAAAACTTTTTCTTGAAAGCCAAATACATAATAGCGATGCTTATTTATATTCTAGCTTTTTTAAGAATTATTTACTTTTATATAAAACAGTTTTTTGTAACTAGAAGTGATAATGGTCTTGTTGTAAAAACACTAATTGTCAATGTTGGTAGAGGGTACGAAAATAACAATATAAATAAGCTATTTAAAATTGATGAAAGTAGTAATCTAGATATCAATGCGTTTATGTTGACCAACTATATGAAATATTATAGAGTTAGTTTATTTTCTATGATGGGTCTTTTATTAAGTTCCATTCGTGAGTTTAATTCAACGTTAAGAATAGGGTTGCCAAATAATATTGTATTGTTGTTATTAAAGGGTGGCGTATCTAGCGTGTCTTTGTATACATATTTAAGAGCATTTTTTGTATTACTTAAAAAGAAATATCCCAGTATTGTCGTATATATTGATGGTGCAATACTTGCATCGCACGCATCCGTATTATCTGAAATAAAGACAATTAGAACTTGTCATGGGTTAACAGAGAAAGTACATCCATATTATTACCCGGCTTATAATTCTATTTATGTTTTTAGTCAAGATGAAAAAAAACATCTAAAAAGTAGGGG
>Ga0075447_10000722_pt1 | contig 16274 bp, 14 predicted proteins | sample CoawatmetaG10DNA_FD_72352 | JGI IMG/M metagenome (GOLD analysis project Ga0075447, IMG submission 72352) | Marine microbial communities from the West Antarctic Peninsula - Coastal water metaG104-DNA | ecosystem: Environmental > Aquatic > Marine > Coastal | place: Atlantic Ocean: West Antarctic...
CCAATTAGTATGCAATTATTTGGTTTTCGATGGATTAACCAAGATATAGCCAGCACCTGGACTGTAATTCCAGTTTCTTTGCTTATTTGACCTAGTAATAATAATATTTTCTTAGTAAAAACTTTATGTAATATTTTTTTTGAAATATTTTTTTCTCTGCTATTGTCAATTCTACTTCCTGGTTTTATTGAAGAACTTCTGATATACCAATTAGAAAGAAGTCCACTTGATAAAGGTCCCCATGTAATTGAACCTATTCGCTGAAAAGAACAAGCTTCAAAAAAAGATTGAGATTTTTTATAATTTAATAAGTTACATTCAAACTGGTTAGAGATTGGTAATTGAAAGTTATTTATTTCTGCAGATTGGCATAGAGCATTTAATTCGTCTTTATTATAATTTGATAATCCATAATTTTTAATTTTACCTTGGTATATAAGAAGGGATAGTGCTTCAAGCATTTCTGCATAACTTGTTTCTGAAGTAGGATAGTGCAATTGAAGAATGTCAATTCTTTCAGTTTTAAGTTGTCTTAGTGATAGTTCACATTGTCTAATTATATTTTTTTTTGAGTACCCTCTATGATGTATAGGATCAGTATCATCTGAAACTCCCCCAACCTTAGTAGCAAGTGTAAATTTATCTCTAATCTTAAGACTAGCAAGCGATTTACCAATAATTTCGTGAGAGAAGCCTCTAGAGTAACTAACTGAAGTATCGATAAAAGTAATGCCTAAATCACAGGCTGCTGATAAAATTTTTTTTGACTCTGAACGATTAGTTCTCCAGCCCATCATCATAGTGCCGAGACCAATTTGACTTAGATTAGGTCCATTATTTCCTAGCTTAAAATATTTCAATTTACTATTTATTTACATCTTTAAGATAATCTAGTGTAATTTGGCTTGAATAAGGTGAATTCTCAAATTCTGCTTTATTTGAACGGTTATCTTCCTGATACTTTGTAAAATGCGGCTCAGAATCTATTTCATTGCTTCTTTCAGAAGAGTAATAAAACGCAGAAAATACATGTCGAGGTATATCCTTAGGGGATTTAATGGGAGTAGGTTGTCCATGGTAGCTATTAGAAGTGGTGTTAAAAATGACCACACGATTAAATATTGGTGTGATATCTTTTATCTTGCTTTTGCCATCTTTTGACCAGAGCTCTAGCTTACCCTCATATTCCTCTTTCCAATCCTTGGTTAAGTAAAAAAGGACATTACATCGACGCCAGAGTTGCAATTTTTGATGCCAATTAAAATCCACATGAATATCTAAATGACCACCTTGACTAGTAATCATAGCACCTCCACCCATAAAATACGGGTCAGGGACTAGAGACTTAACCCCCGTCAATATTTCCAAAAAAAGCAAAAAAGATCTTGAAGAAATTGCATGAGAAAAAAGTTTAAGATTAGTAGAAAATTTATTAGCATCCTCTAAAAAATATCGACTCACATATTCATGATTATGAAATTTATAATTTTCTGAATCCTCAATTAGAGTTGGATAGTCATTACTAATTAAATTTGCAATATTTAAAGGTAAAAAATCATCAAAAACTATATGCGGGAATGGATCATTTTCTTGATAAATAAGTCTATTATCATATGCCAATTGAGAGAAGTGCTTATTAGTAAAAACCTCTAATATTTGAGGAGCTGGGTCAATGATTATATTTTTTTTAGTAAAGTTTTTAGACATCAGCACTTTGGTGATTGTAGGTTTTCATTAATTTTTTTAACATTTTTATACTATTCAGAGTCCATTACACATATTTAATGAAGATGAAGATAAAATTATAATGAGTAAGTTAATCTAAGACTCTCTAAATCACCAATTAATACTGAAACCTATATTAATCTATCTTAGATATTATTGCAATATCAATCGAAGTAAAATTAATCAAAAGCCAAATAATACTGTTAATAGTTTTTCATATTAGAATCTTTTTGAACTATAAGTTAAATCTACTACTGGAATCAATCAGAAATGTAGTAATTGATTTCAAACTTTGAGACTTAATTTGGGAAATGTTTATTCCTGATCTGTTCATTCACTAGGTCTCTTTCGTGTTTTCTCTTTTAGACTGAAATAATAGATGAAGAGAACCATTTCTTTCCTGAATGGGTCTTTATTCCACTCTGGCTCAACCATTGCTCTATCTTTCTAAACCCCCGCCCTTCTATATCGTGAAGATGTTACGAACTACCCTGTTACTGTTGAATGAATTTGAAACTTCATCTTGAAAAAAGAAGAAGGAATCAAAGAATGAGATTATAATAAATAGTGAAATTTATTTTAATCTATATCAGCTATGATTAATACAATCAAATTGCCAAAAAAGAGTTTGGACGGAATCTATGGTCAAGTCGATTATTATAGCGGCCAAGAAGATGAGAGAAAATTACGTGAAGATCTTGCAAGTTTTCAATATTCAAACTACTTGCATGAAATTTCAAAGCACCATAGTATTGAGGTAATGGATGCAGAAGTAGAAAAATTTCTAAAAGAAATTCCACATAATGGGTGGATATTAGATATTGGTGGATGCTGGGGTTGGCACTGGAGGAATATTGCCAAAAAAAGGCCAGATGTTAAAGTTGTTATTTTGGACTTTATTCGCCAAAATTTATCACATGCAAAGAATATTTTGCATGACGATTTAGAAAATAATTTTTATTTAGTCCATGGGAATGCATTGTCATTAGACTTTAGTAATGAAACTTTTGATGGAGTATGGAGCGTCCAGACGACTCAACATATTCCCGACTATAAAAATGTTCTTTTAGAGGTATTTAGGGTATTAAAAGTAAATGGATCATTTGCAGATTACAGCTTCAATATAGCAAGATTACCTCAATTTATTTACTATTTATTTAGAAAAAAATACCATTTAGATGGATACCTTAATGGTTTTTATTACCTTAGAAGATCAAATGAAAATCAAAAAAAACTTGTTTGTGAAATTTTTAAAAATAAAGTAGAGTGCCGCTACACTGAAATATTCTTTCAACCAGAATTGTCATTCTATCAAAGTGGAGTGGAAGGCTCATTTATTGGAAAACTTGACTCACGAATTTCTCGTTTTGGTGTTGTTCTTAATTTTATTGCTCGACAAAAAAGTTTTCATGTAAAAAAACCATTGCATTAAATAGTTATTTTAAAACCTTTTATGTTTTAAACAAAAAATCGCTCATGGTCGCTTTAAATATGATGACAAAAATGATTTTTTGCCCTCTAGTGTGTTTTATATAAAGGAGTTAATTGGATTAAAATGCTAACATGGTTTAGTTTAGTAAAAAAAACGCCTAGTTCAGCTTTTTTGAATACAAATAATCTACTACTTTATCTTTCGGCTTATATCCTGAAACAGAACTAATTAAAATTTTTCGTAATTCATCAAAATCAAAACTTTCAACTGCTTTATTTAAGTTTTCAAGAATGTGTTTTAAATCTTCCCATTTAATATATTCTTCCTTAGCACTCAAAATCATAGGGTGGCTTGTTGTTGAGACATTATCACCGATTAAAAGCTCCTCATAGAGTTTTTCCCCAGGTCTTGAGCCCGTGTAAATAATCTCAATATCTCCAAACTTATTTAATTTATCCTTAACTTTTAGACCACTTAATTCAATCATTTTTCTAGCGAGCAGAGCTATACTAACTGGTTCGCCCATATCCAACACGAAAACATCTCCATTTCTACCCATTGCACCTGATTGGATTACTAATTGAACTGCCTCAGGTATGGTCATAAAGTATCTCATCATTTTTGCATCTGTCACTTTTACTGGCCCCCCTTCTTGAATTTGCTTAGTAAAGATAGGGATTACTGAACCACTGGAGCCTAAAACATTACCAAACCTAACAATTGTAAATTTTGTTAATGACTGATGATCTGCAAGAGATTGAATGACTAACTCTGAAAGTCGCTTCGAAGCCCCCATAATATTAGTTGGACGAACAGCTTTATCAGTTGAAATCAAAACAAATGTTGTAACACCTGCCTCAATAGCAGCCTCTGCACAACATAATGTTCCAAAAGTGTTATTTATTAAACCTTCTGAATTATTAAATTCAACCATAGGCACGTGTTTATAGGCTGCAGCATGATATATTGTTTCCACTTTAAATAAACTCATTACTTTATTTAATCTATTAGAGTTATTTATTGACCCCAGCATAGATATAAATTTAACATTTATATTTAAATTTTCAGACATTTCTTTATTGATTTCATATAGTAAATACTCACTATGGTCATACATTACTAATAACTTAGGTTTTTGCAAAATAATTTGTCTGCATAACTCAGAACCGATTGAGCCTCCAGCACCAGTAACCATAACAACTTTATTTAGAATATTTTTTTCTAGTAATACTTTATTAGGGGTAACGCTATCTCTTCCTAAGAGATCTTTTATACTAATATCACGCAAATCATCAATTTTGACTCTTCCCTTTACTATATCTGACATCCCAGGCAAGGACCTTACTTTCAGAGATAAATTTTGCAGATAGTTGATAATTTCATTGCGACGAGAACGTGAAGCAGAAGGAAGGGCTAAAAGCACTTCTGATATATGCATTTTTTTTTGAAATTCCTTTATATTCTTAATTGAAATAATATCCATACCATGAATTGTTCTGCCATGCAATGAAGTGTCATCATCTATAAAAACAATTGGATTATAATCTTCAGACTCTTTAAGAGCTATAGATAGCTGAACTCCAGCTGAGCCTGCTCCATAAATCGCTACATTGGAAGCATCAACAAATTTATTACTAGTTAAGAACCGGCGAGCTAGAATACGAGTACCAAAAATTAAGGCTATTGATAAGAGCCAATTAATTAAAATTACTGAACGCGGAATACCGTCAATTTGACTCATAAAAGCCAATAAGCCCCAAAAAAGAGCATACAACGAAACTGCTTTAACTATCTTCCATAAAGCATTAAATCCAATATATCTAAGAATTAAGCTATACAAGTCAAATAGATAAAAAATTGTAATTGCAAGAAGTGGCGAAGCACATATTACTAAAATTAAAAGCTCATCTGGCCAATAAAAAAATCCATGCCTTAAATAAAGCGATGCAAATAAAGCAAATATTATTGATAATATATCAATAAAGACCATTATTAACAGCTTGTATATTTGAGACAATGAAACTATTTTTTTTATCAACATAATAGCTTGTTAAATATAAAGATAGAAATCAACTAATTTTTCTAATAATATGAACAGCTTCACCATATGCAAATCCAGCTTGAGTGCCCCTAAAATTAGCAAGTGATTTAACAGCCTCAATAGACCTAGGTCCAGGAAAATCAGAAATTTGTGATTTATAGCAACCTAGTGCCTGAATTTTAATATCAATAAAATCAGAAATATCAATAATCCAATTTGGAGTAAAGTTTGGCTCAATATGTGGGGCATTCCAATGAGTTTCGGATAAAGTCTCATAAGCTCCAAGTATCTCGATATTTTTTCCTGAACCTACAGGTCTCGTTGCAACCATTGTACTCTCAAAAACAATACGATGATCAATATGCCTATCAGGGTATGGACAAAAAACCATATGTGGCTTGAGCATATCAACTATATCTGTAAATTTTTTATTTAATTCATGGATAGGTAAATCCCCAATCTGAGTAGCAGGTATTTCAAGAAAGGTGAAATTTGTAACACCCATTACTTTAAAGGCATTATGAGCTTCATTAATGGTTATATCATAATCCTCTTGTTTATAAACAGGCGGCAAATGTCCAGAGACAATTAATAAGTGAACCTCATGTCCTTGATTTATAAACTTAGTAATTGCTCCTCCCAGAGCTAAAGTTTCATCATCAGGATGAGGAGCAATAACAAGAACTCTTTTTGACATAATTAAATCTTTTATTTAAATAAAAATATATTGTATATCATTCTGGGCCTAGCTTAACTATTTGAGGCTCTGGCATTGGAAGGATAAAGTCTCCAATTTCCTTAGCATATTTAATATGATTTTTCATAATTGGTTCAGCAAAATTCCAGGCCAAAATCAAAACATAATCTGGTTTTCTTTCATAAATTTGCGATGATGGTAATACAGGAATATGTGAAATTGGAGTAAATAACCCTTGCTTTAATGGGTTATCATCTACAATAAAATCAAGTATTTTTTCATCTATTCCAAAGTGGCTCATTAAGGTTGTTGCTTTAGTTGGCGCTCCAAAACCAGCAATAATTTTCCCGTCTGCTTTTAATTCATGAAGTAACTTACCAAGCTTAACTTTTACTATACTTATTTTTTTATCAAATTTCTGAAGCGTCATTAATTTATTCAATTCTAATTTTTTTTCAATTTTAACTAGTAAGTCAACAGACTCATCTTGGTTAAAGTTACCACCTTTTTTTTGAGCCATTACTCTAATGGAGCCACCTTGAGGAGAAATACGCTCAACCCCAATAAGCTCCATCCCAACACGAGAGAACAATTTTTCAAAAGGGGCTACTGTATGAAAATCAACGTGCTCATGATATATAGTATCAAACCATGTATTTGAATAAACATCTACAAAATAACCAACCTCCAGAACAAAAATACCATCTTTTTTTAGTAAATACTCTACACCACTTATAACATCTATTAAATTATCTATATGAGCGCAGGCATTATGCGAGGTTATAAAGTCTGCATTTCCATATTTTTTTTGTAATGAAACAGCAACTTCATAGCTAAAAAAATCATTCACAGTTTCTATTTTATTTTCATTAGCTATATTGGCAACTTCAGTTGCAGGGTCAACCCCTAAAACTCTCATTCCTTGAGTTTTAAAAAAACTAAGACAAGTTCCATCATTTGACCCAATATCAACTATCATAGATTCGTCTTTCAGATGAAAGCGCTTTATCATTTTTTCTGCATAGCTTGCAAGATGTTTAACAAAATGTGCAGAGGTAGCAGACACATAAGTATAATTTTTTTGATATAAAATTTTGGGATTTACAACATGACCAAGCTGAATGTGGCTACAATCATTGCAGAAGTAAAGATCAAGTGGATAAACGTTTTCTTTTCTGCCTATTTCATCTTTAGTCAGAAAATCATTACCAGGTGGTGTTGGAGTTAAAGACATTGCTTTAGTTAAGTTTAAACTATCGCACATTCTGCAAGAATCACGAAAATAAAAATTATTTTTTTCCACTTAATCTATACTATCTGGATCAATAAGAATTACACGACGAACATCTTCTTCATATGTCTCTTGGTCCCGAGGATTTCTACTCATTGCCAAAAGATCGCAATCCTCAATAAAAACTGTTGCATGATCCTCCATTGGGGGAGTAAAAATCATCTCTCCAGCGACCACAGTAACTGACTTTAAATCTTCATTGCTATTTGTTGGTCGATAATAATAGTTGAATGAACCAGATAAAACATACATATAGTGCCAATCAGTTAAATGATAATGGTTTGACCTTACTGTTCCTTTTTTTGATGAAATTAAAGAGAGGTTTTTCATTGGAAAATTAACCAAAGATTGAATTGAACCCCTATCGTCACTATGAGGAGACTCTAACTCAACAATACCTGTTTTTGGCCACATACTTTCATCATCAAGTTTAATATTTTTCCATCTTTCCATTACGTTTTCCCTTTAACTTTTTAAAAGTGTCAATTTTACTTAAATAGTATCAGAGAATAAAATCATTCAATCAATTTTGCACTCTTGGTAATTTCATCCAAAACTCTTGCACGATCAAGAATGCATTGATATTCTTTATAAATAAGATTAGGAGAATAGTAAATATTATAGAAAAATTGAAACATATCTATAAATTGCTCTGAAATTAATCCATTTTCAATATATTCATTACCTTTTGAATCACGAATTCGATACTTAGTCTCATAATTTTCTGGTTTAGAAAATATCTTGTCTGTAAAAAATGAGCCCCTTTCTGACCATAGATCAATTTCATTTTTGTAGCTGACCCCCATCTCCCACTCTAAATATGCTGATGTCCCTTGAGAAAACCTCAATAAAGCCCTACCGCCTGTGTCAACAGAAGAACCCTCTTTATGAACAATTTCAGAAAATAAAATTTTGACTTTCTTACTAGAAAATAAGGCTAGAACTGCAGAAACTGGATATGATGCAATATCCCAAAAAGCTCCACCACCAAGGCTTTTATTACTTCTAAAGCCAGGGTTTTCTAAAGCTGGCATTCCAAACCTACAAATTAATGAATAAACTTTTCCATTACTTTTATCATCAATATAGTTTTGTACTTTTTCGAATTGAGGATGATAAAGATACATAAATGCCTCTACAAGCATTCTATTATTTTTTTTAGCAATAGAAACCAATTTTTTAGAGTCTTCGTAATTACAAGTTAAAGGTTTTTCGCACCAAACATGCTTACCAGCTCTAAGGGCTTGTGTAACCTGCTCTGCATGAACTCCAATTGGTGTGGCAATATAAATTACATCGACTTTTATGTCTGAAAGCATCTTAACTGGACTTATCCACCCCTTGCAATTTAGCTCAGATGAGGCTTTAGTTACTAGTTTTTCATTTCGTGAACAAACACCTATTAATGAAAACTTATTAAAGCTTTTAATTGCTGGAAGAATTCTTACAAGGGCATGACGTCCTAGACCCCAAACCGCTATATTAATAACTTTCATCTTTTAGTTAGCATATTATTTAATGTCTTTAGATCTATGCCAATTTTTAACTTCTGTCTGTTTAGCTCTGGCAATTACTAGTTTACCATCAGGAACATCCTGATTAATAGTTGACCCAGCACCAATCGTAGCCCCAACCCCAATAGTTAGTGGTGCAATTAAATTAGAACCTGAACCGATATAAGCATTAGTTTTTATAGTAGTTTGTTTCGAATCAACACCATTATGGTTACAGGTTATTGTTCCAGCACCAATTGTCACATTCTCAGCTAAATTTGAATCACCAATAAATGAGAGATGGTTTATTCTACATTTGTTCATAATAGTTGTATTTTTAATTTCAACAAAATTACCTATTTGAACAAAATTACTAATTATAGTTCCCTCTCTAATCCTTCCATATGGACCTATAAAAGAGTTAATTCCAATAGAAGCGCCTTCTACAATAGTAAATGGTTTAATTGTGCTATCTTGTCCAATTACAGAATCAATTATTATGCTATTCGCACCAATAGAAACATTATCACCCAATTTGACATTTCCATCAAATATTACGTTGATATCAATACTTACATTTTTTCCACAAATTAATTCACCCCGTATATCAATTCTTTGTGGATCAAATATATCAACCCCTTCTCTAACTAAATTCTCTGCGTACAGACGCATTTTATTTTTATTTTTATTGATAAGTTCAATAGGATTTTTTATTTGATTTTTTTTCATATATTACTCCCTTGAAAATAGAGGTCCAAACTTAATAGCCCATAAAATTGAAGGCAAGTAAGCCAAAAATACAGCAATTAAGCCTAAATTAGGATTTAAAACTGTAACTATAGCCAAAGGAACAAGCCAAAGAAAATGATATAGTAGAACACCAATAGTAACTATAAAGTGGTTATTTTTAATTCTAGCAAGATTTTGATAAGCATGACTTCTATGAGTACCATACCACTTCCTTACAAGAAACACTCTAATTATAGTTGTAGTTGATGTGTCCCCAAGATAATATCCAAAGACAACAAGCCATGTCGGCAGACTAATCTCTTTTGTAGTTACTGAATAAATAATAAGTGCTGAAAAACAAAACCCTAAAAAAATACTGCCGGAGTCCCCCATAAAAATTGTGGCCTTTGGCCAATTAAAAAATAAAAAACCAGAACAACTTGCTAAAAGTACTAAAAAAAGCAACATTAAATCAGAATATGATTTGGTAAGTACCAAAGTAAGCAATAGAGTAGATGAAATTAGAATCGCTCCCAAAATTGCCATTCCATCTATTCCATCTATAAAATTATAAACATTAATTAACCAAACTAATAAAACCGCAAAAGATAACCAGGTTGCCCATTCAAGCAAACCTTTCTGTTCATTAAAAATATTTCCATCAAAAAAATATAGTAACCAAAAAACTAAGCCAAATTGGAGTCCTAATTTTTTAATTGTTGAAATACTAACTAAATCATCAATGTAGCCTACTAACAATGACAAAGCACAACCAAAAACAAAAACTCCAATTAAATCTTTTTGAATTACATCTATAAAACTCAATGCTAAAACACTTAGTATAAAAGTTGTTGAAAAAACTATCCCACCACCTCTAGGTGTTGGTTTTTGATGTAAAGTTCGAGAATTTAAGTTTGCTAGAATATTATATTTTAGTGCGAGCTTTCTATAATAAAAAGTACCAGCAATACTTAACAGATAAATAAGAAATAAAAATAAAAATAGATTAATATTAGTCATTAGAAATTTTCAAAAATTTGTTGAGTTGCAACTTTAACAGTAAATTTTTCCTCAAATAATTTTAATGCATTTTGCCCTTGCTCTTTTCTTAAAACTTTACTGGACAATATAGCAGCTAAATTCTTATTAAAACATTCTTTATCCTGAGCTAAAGATGCATAGCCAATATTACTCTCTTGAAACATTGAAATTATTTCATTGTTTTTGTTAACTGACGCTAAGATTGGTTTTGAAAGTTGCATATACCCTATCATTTTTAAAGGATAGTTGTGAGAAGACATTCTGCCAGCTAAAGATACTAGTCCAATATCAGCTTTTGACATTATTGATAAATATTTTTTTCTGTCAATAGTTGGCAATAAAGTTAGATTTGAAATATTTTTGCTAAATATAAATTTGTTAATATTATCAAATTGATTCCCACTTCCAATAAGAAACAAATGTGCTCTTTCACCTAAAATTGAAAAATCAATCATATTGACTAGGGATAATAAATCTTGTGCATCTCCCATATTTCCTCCATATACTATATTTACTTTTTGAGGATCTAACAAATTACTAGAAAGATCTTTTACAATTTCAATTGATGCACTACCCCAGTTATTTAGAACTTCTATTTTTATAGACTCATCTAAACCATATTTATGAAAATATTTAAGATCAGCTTTTGCCTCGATACCTATTACATTGAAAGATCTATATAAATCAGATTCAATAGACTTCAAGTACCTATAGAGGAGACCGTTTCTTAAGACACCAGAGTCAAGAGCCCACTTTGGAAAAATATCTCTGATAATAAGATAGGCTTTAGAGTTGAATTTTTTTTTAAGCCATCTTATTGCTGAACCATAAAAAATTGATGGCGAATAGCAGATAATCCCATCACAATCAATGGTATTAAGATTTTTTAAAATCCCAATAATATTTCTTGAGTAATTTATTTCAGCCCACAGTCGACCAATTTTTCCGTACTTTCGGGATAAAGATTTAATACGAATAATCTTTAATCTGCCTTTATCTTCAACATTATATTTATTTTTTTGATCACTATCAAATGTTACAACTACAATTTTATGACCTTGCGCAAGAAGTTCCTCTGCAAGATCGCCTACTATAATTGACCCAGATTTAACAATAGGTGCATAATAATCAGTCAATAAAATAAAGTTCATGAAGTATTATAAATTGTTTAACAAGAAACAATAAATAGCCTAACTATCATTGCCCCATACAACCCTTTTTACATAATCCGTGTAACTGTGAATAATTCTAACAATTTTGTTAGAGACATTTGGCATACTATAGTCAAAAACTGGCCTCAAATGATTAGCTTGGTAATCCAATTGATTTTCTAAAATAATTATAGCCTGATGAATCCGATCAATTTCAAGCCCAACCATCATTACTGAAGCCTCTTCCATAGCCTCAGGTCTCTCATGAGTTTCACGAATATTCAAAGCAGGAAAATTTAAAATTGAAGATTCTTCACTAATTGTTCCACTATCTGATAAAGCTACTTTTGAAGAAATCTGTAATTTGTTGTAGTCTTTAAATCCAAGTGGCTTTAATAATTTAACATTTTTATGAAATTTAACTTTAGAGGCATCTATTCGAATTTGTGTTCTAGGATGAGTTGAAACTATTACAGGCAAATTATACTTCTCAGCAATACTATTTAAAGTATTAACAAGCTTTTTAAAGTTAACATCTGGCTCTATATTTTCTTCTCTATGAGCACTTACAACAAAGTAACCTCCCTCAAGTAAACCTAATTTTTCTAAAATATTTGAATTTTTAATACCATCTTCATAATATTTAAGGACCTCATACATAGGACTTCCAGTTTTAATTATCATATCAGGAGAAAGCCCTTCACTCAACAAGTACTCCCTTGCAATTGAACTATAAGTTAAGTTGATATCAGCTGTATGATCTACAATTCTGCGATTGATTTCTTCAGGAACTCTTTGATCAAAACATCGGTTTCCAGCCTCCATATGAAATATTGGAATTTTTCTTTTTTTAGCAGGGATAACAGCCATACAGCTATTAGTGTCACCTAAAATTAATAGAGCATCAGGCTGAACTTTATCAAGAACTTTATCAACCTCAATTATAACATTACCAATTGTCTTAGCACTATTTTTACCGGCAGCATTCAAAAAATAGTCAGGCTTTCGAAGCTCTAAATCCTGAAAAAAAATTTCATTGAGCTCATAATCATAATTTTGACCAGTATGGACGAGTGTATGTTCACATTGGTCATCTAGTGCTACCAAAGTCCTAGATAGACGAATAATTTCTGGACGAGTTCCAACAATAGTCATTACTTTCATTTTCTTCATATCAAACCTCACACGAAATTGTATCTGGATGGCTAGGATTAAAAATTTCATTTGCCCAAAGCATAACAATCATATCACAATCACCAACATTAGTTATATCATGAACCCATCCAGGAACGGTTTCAACAACAATAGATTCACTATCTGAAGTTAAAATCTCATGATATTCATTCGTCATAATATTACGAAATTTAAATCTAGCAGTTCCTTTTATTACTAAAAATTTTTCTGTTTTAGTATGATGATAATGGCTTCCTCTGGTAATTCCAGGGAGTGCCGTAAAAAAAGAAAATTGTCCAGAATCAGGAGTTTTCAAAACTTCAACAAATTTACCCCTAGAATCAATGTTTTCAGGGAGACTATAAGAAAAAATTTCACTTGAAAAATAACTAACATATGTGGCATATAGTGCACGTGTAAGTCCGTCTCCAACTTTTTCAGTCATCAAGCTGGATCGCGAATGTTTAAACCTACCAATTTTATTTGCTAACTCACCTAATGTTATTGAGTATTCAGGCCCAACTGGCCTCCTGGTAAAGCCTATTATTATATTTTTAAGTGAATAGATAATTTCGTTTACAAGATCATCAATATAAATAAGCTTAAGAACTGAAGATGGATTATTGACTTTTATTTCTAGATTATTAACAATATTATGGCAAAAAGTAGCAACTACAGAATTATAATTTGGTTTACACCACTTGCCAAAGACTCCAGGGAGTCTGAAGACTACGACTGGATTATTATTTTCTGAAGAGAGTTGCTGAAGTTCAACTTCCGCTGCATATTTACTTTTTCCATACGGATTGTTAAGTTCAGCTTGAGTTGATGAAGCAAAAAAAACTGGTATTTTTTTATCTAATAATACTAAAGCTCTAGATATAGTTTTAGTAAGGCCAACATTAATATTATCAAATTCTGAGTCATCCCTTGGCCTATTCTCTCCAGCAAGATGGATGATTGCATCAGATTTATCAATTAAATCTTCTAATAAACTAGAGGAGTCGTTACGGTCAAAAAATAAAACAGAGAATTCCTCTATTTCACTTAGACGGGCACATAAATTTTTTCCAATAAATCCTTTACTTCCTGTAACTAAAACACGCATATTACTCTTCAAGATTTTTGAAATCACCATTTATAACATCCTTCATAAAGGATATTTTCATCAATAATTTCTTCATATTTTTAATATCTAAACGAGTTGTATTATGTGAATTATAATCATTTGAATGAGATATGCGCTCTTCGCCTTTATCCACAAATTTTTCATAGTTTAAATCACGCATGTCAGCTGGAACTCGATAATAATTGCCCATATCTTCAGCAGCAGACATTTCCTCTCTACTTAACAGTGCTTCAAAAAGTTTTTCGCCATGTCGAGTGCCTATTACTTTAATTTGGCGTTCTGGAGCTCCCATTAAATCTTTCAAAGCTTCAGCAAGTATTTCAATTGAAGCAGCTGGAGATTTTTGAACAAAAATATCTCCAGGCTGTCCTTTTGAAAAAGCATATGATACAAGGTCTACCGCATCCTCTAATGTCATCATAAATCGAGTCATATTTGGGTCAGTTATAGTTAGGGGCCCTCCAGTACGAATTTGATCAATAAATAATGGAATGACTGAACCACGAGAAGCCATAACATTTCCATACCTTGTGATGCAAATGACTGTTGAATTACTATTTCTTGATTTAGCAATAGCAACTTTTTCCATTAAGGCTTTTGAAATACCCATAGCATTAATGGGATAGACAGCTTTATCAGTACTTAAACAAATAACCTTTTTAACTCCACAAACTACTGCTGCCTCCAAAACATTTTCAGTACCAAGGACATTTGTTTTTGTTGCTTGAAGAGGATAAAATTCACAAGATGGAACTTGTTTTAAGGCAGCTGCATGAAAAATAAAATCAACGCCACGAACAACATTTAAAACTGACTGATAATCTCGAACATCTCCAATATAAAATTTAATTTTTGAATTATTAAATTCTCTTCTCATATTATCTTGTTTATTCTCATCTCGACTAAAAATTCGAATTTCACTTAGATCAGATTCTAAAAAAATTTTAAGGACAGCATTACCAAAAGAACCAGTTCCGCCTGTAATTAATAGTATTTTATTTTTTAGCATTTTAATTTTCATATTATTCTAATTATAAATTAAATATATTAATCTATAAAAGATTCAAATATTTCCTTTTTCTGCTCATCGCTTGGATAATTAATTAATACAGCCTTATATTTCCCTTTAAATACAAACATACTTCCTGCTGCTGCACCCAAGATACCACATTGATTATATAAACTCTTTATATCCTCTAAAGTCCCTGCACCACCTAAAAAAGTCATTGGGATATTTAACTCATTTTTTATTTTTTTTGCCAGTATAAGATCATAACCACTCATTAATCCATCATTATCTATTGAATTAATCAAAATTTCTCCCGCTCCATAACTTTCAATCTTTTTTATAAAATTTATTAAATTAATGCTATGAGGTTTAGTTGCATTATGAGTAAAAATCTCATATGAAGAACTAAATAAAGTGGTTTTTTTACGCACATCAAGTACAACTACTACACTTTGACTTCCTAGCTCTCTTGAAATTAATGAAACAATTGATGGTTTTTCAACCACTGCAGAACTAATTGCAATTTTTTCTACTCCCAAACTAATAATTTTTTTTGCTTGCTCTTTAGTTTTTATTCCACCTCCATAACATAATGGCATTCTACATTCTGCAGCAAGTTTAGAAATTAATCCATAATTAAGTTCAGAATTATTAACAGAAGAGTCAATATCTAAAACTATTAGTTCGTCGACTTCTTTTTCATTGAATATCTTAACAGCATTAATAGGATCTCCAACATATTTTGGCATTTTGAATCCAATTGTCTTAACTAACCCACCTTTATGAATAAGTAAACAAGGAGTTATTCTTGGAAGAAGCATTTTTATAGTTCCGCAAAATTTTTCAGCAGCATAGCACCAAAATGGTGACTTTTTTCAGGATGAAATTGAACACCATATATATTTTCTTTTGAAATTGAACATGCGAAATTAAACCCATAAAATGCTTTAGAAGTTTCATGAAGTTCTTGCTTACATTGATAATAATAAGAATGAAGAAAATAAAATTTTACATCTTTTTCAAAACCCTTGAATAATAAATCTGTACTCTTAGGATAAACATTATTCCAACCCATATGAGGTAATGCTAAATTACGAGTTTTATCATTTAAACGGAACGAACATACCCTTCCAGGAACCCAGCCTAGGCCTTGTAAGGTACCTTCATCGCTAGATGAGGCAAGCATCTGCATGCCAACACAAACACCAAGTATAGGAATTTTATCTTTTAAAACAAGACTATCTAAGCTTTCTCTCATACCAGAGTCATTAAGCAATTCTATGGCATGATCAAATGATCCCACTCCTGGAAGGATTATTTTTTTAGCATTACTTAAATCATCAGCATTTTTAGCTCTAGTAGC
>Ga0075447_10000727_pt1 | contig 16200 bp, 7 predicted proteins | sample CoawatmetaG10DNA_FD_72352 | JGI IMG/M metagenome (GOLD analysis project Ga0075447, IMG submission 72352) | Marine microbial communities from the West Antarctic Peninsula - Coastal water metaG104-DNA | ecosystem: Environmental > Aquatic > Marine > Coastal | place: Atlantic Ocean: West Antarctic...
ATAAAGTATAATCTCTTAATAGATTTTTGGCTTCAGGATTTAATATTAATCTAGGGTTTTTATTGGATTCAGGCTGTAAGTCATTAAAATCTGTATTTTCTATATATAAATTAACTTTTTGTCCAGTAATTTCATAATATCCTTCTTGAAATTCTTGCACATACTGCATATGTTTTTGTCTTAACTCAGCTTCTAAAACTGTTTTACCATTTTCCACTAAACCATTTAAATTTAAAACCACTTCTTGTAAGTCATTTGTTTTACTAACATCACTGTCTGGATTTAATTGTGCGTTAATATAATCTAATATAATATTTAAATCTGCAACTTTAGATCTCTGTTCTGAATCTTGTATAGCTTCAGATTCTATTTTAAATCTTTCATCTTGTATTTTTTGACCTTCTGTGGTTAACACATCTCCAGGAGTTTTATAATTTATATTTTTTAATCTTTCTTTTATGCGTTCAAGTCTGATTCTTGTATTGTCATCTATTTTATAACCTTTTTTTCTTCCATTTTGTAAATCATCATACTTTCCATCTAAAATTTTATTTATTTTACTTGTTAAAGATTCATTTGTCTTAGTATTAACAAATTCTAAAACCTCTTCTTTTATGTTTTCAATATTATCTGAATTTGCAGTAATTATAGTGTTTATTAATTTCCTTACATCTTTAGATTCGTAAATTTCTGATGGCAAAGATTGTCTTATAAAGTTTCTTAAATTAATTTGTAATTTTTTAAGCTCAGTTTTACCTTTTGTCCTTTGGATCAATATTTCTCTAGCTCTTTTAATTTTACCAGCCATATCTCTCATTGGAGTTACTCCAAAAGCATTTGTCATTTGAGAAATCATTTGAGCTTGTTGTGTAGTAAAGAACCCTTTGTCAGATTCATTTCTATAACCTTCAGTTCCTTCTAATAACTCTATAGTTTTAGCGTCTATTTCTGATTGAGATAACTTATAATAAGTCTTTTTTTGTTTTCTAGCTTTAGTTTCAAAACCACCTAAAGCATCTTCTAGTGTTTTAATTTTTTTATTTATTTCTTTTATCTTTTTATTAGTATTTAATAACTCTCCTGTTACTGATGCACCTTTTCTATTAGTTGCAAATTTAATTGCATTGTTATAGCCTAATTCTATTGCTTGAGATTCTGTATAATCTAATTCAGCTTTTAAGGTATCGATTCTATTATTAAAAGACATTATTTTTTTACCTGTTGGGGTTAGATTATTGTCCATTAAATTTTTTCTGAAATTATAAACTTTTTCAAAAAGTTTTGCACCTGCTAACATGCCTCCTTCTATATTCCCAAAGCTTTTAGGAATATTTTTTAACGGAAAATTACTTATTTTTAAAAAATCTTTAATCTCTTTCATTTTAAATTTACCTACTCTAAATAAGTAATCCACTATAGTGTTGTCTTTAATATTATTTTCTCTACCTAAGTTTATAATATCAATTAAACTTTTTTGAGATTTACCTATTTCACTCATAGATTGTTGTCTTCTTACACCACCAGCTCTAGGATTATAAAATTTAGGTTTACCATTTTTTGTAACTCCATTTGAAAAATAATAACTTAATAATTCACCTCTATTATACCCTTCTTTACCTATGGCTTTTTCAATAGTTATTCCTAACTTCCTAGCAGCAGTAATTAAAGGGCCTACATAGATTGTTTTAGGCATAAAACCTTTTTTATTCATATTATAAAGCTTCCCTAAATTTTCAGCCTCTCCCCTTTGTCTTCTAACTCCAGCTGTTTCACTTTCTACTTCTGTTTCTACTTCTGTTTTAGACTCGGATTCTGTAGATTTTACTTTACCTTTCATTACAGATACTTGTCCTACTCTGTAAGGATTAGATTTGTTAGCTCCAAAAGTAGATTCAAAAACTTTTGAACCTGCTTCTCTATTCTTTAATAAATGCAGAATAGGTTTTGACTTATCTTTTAATGCAATGTGAAATGGATAACTTGGATGAGAATCTTCATTAACTTCAACCTCACTGTTTATTTCTATAGCAGCGTATACATCTCCTACGGTTAAACCTTTAGTCAATTTTTCAGCAGCAATTTTAGCAATTAAATCTACAAGAGATTGAGAGCCTGGCCCTCTAACCCCAGCTGGAGTGTTTCCCACACCAAGATTTTTTTTAATATCTCCTCCTAAAAAAGAAACTATAGCTGATTTACTTTCTTGAGCTAAGTTGTTTGCAATATTATTTACAATATCTTTAACTACAAATCCTCTTTTTTCAAAAGTACTTGTGTTAGGGTTTGTAAAATATTTTTTAATATCTGTTTTTAAATCTTTAGCACTTTGTCTTAAATCAATTTTTCCTTCAGCTTTTTTAACCGCTGTAGATACTGCTGACCTAAACATTGAAGGACTAATTAAATTGTTATCCAACATGGTATTAAGTATTGCTAATGTTGAATTAACACCTGAAGCACTACTAACTAATTTAGAATCAGTCCCTTTAGTAAGAGTAAGAAATGCTTTACCACCATTTTGTTTTAATTGTTTATTTAAACTATTTTTTATAGTATTTGCAGTTCCTACTTTCCCCGAAGCCCATACATCTCCAAACTTAGTAACAAAAAACACTCCTCCTTCACCTTCAAATATAACTTTACCATCATACTTAATTTCTCCAGCTAACATATCATCAGGAGATGTAATAGTAGTCTCTTGACCTTTCATAAAATTAGCATCTTCAGGTTGATTAATTAATCCAGCCTTTACCATATCTGCAACACTTTCTTGCTCAGTATAAGTAACTTCAAAATCACCTACTTGTCTTCTTTTTAAAGCATCAGATGGATTTTTAACTTTTTTACCTCCTGCAAAATCGTCTATTACTTTAACATCGCTCTCAGTAATTTCTTGTCCACTAACTGTTTTACGGGCAATAGTATTTAATAAATCAATTACATCTTGCTCCGATTGTCCTATCTCAATACCAAGGCCAGCTGCAATTTTTTCTACCCATTTTCTAACAATTGATTTAGAGGAAGGTGTTAACGATGTATAATTAGCTGCAATCATTCCTACAATCTCAGCTAATTTTTCTTCGTTTTGAATTTCAGAATCGTAATTTTTTAAGAATTTTTTTAATTCAGTTCTTGTAGCTTTATCTAAAGTTTTAGAACCCGATAATGCTTGTACCATTTTTTTAGTAACAGCACGAGCTACCTTATCATTCATCTTTAACTTATTCAACAATACTGCATGAAATATTTCATGAGCAATAGTTCTAGCGTTTGCATTAGATAAATTTATATGTATAGTATTATCTTTAGGTTGAAATAAAGCTTTTGCATTTTTTAAAGAATCAATTTTTTTATATTCATTTATATCATCATGTATAACAATTTTTACATTTGGAAATATTTTTGCAATTGCTTTTGCAGCAAACTTAGCTTGGTTTATAATTTTATCAGCTAAAGAGTTTTCTTGTTTAACTGTATTTTTGTTGCTAAAAAATAAATTTGGAGTTTCTTCGTTTACTTCAATATCTATTTCTACATCATTTTCATTTTTAAACTTCTTAAGATTCTTTGGCCCTTTGTCTGTTACAACAGTTGTTTCTGATGCAGGATCTACCATGTTAGCAAAATCTTCAGCTTCGGTTTGATCTACTTTCTCTTGGTTCGTTTTGTTTTGTTTTTCATTTTCGGTAGTACTCGTTCCGGGAGTCCCAGGCTTGAGTACATTTTGTTCCACCTGGCGGCCACCTTTGGGAGGTTTTTTTGAAACCACCTTCTTTGTGCTTCTGATTTGTAAGGCATCTTGTTCGGTTTTTATTTGTTCTGAAGTAGGGTTGTTTACCCCTTGTTTTTTTAGTGATATAACTGCTTCTTCTTCTGTAATAACTTTAACTTCAACTTCTTCATCTGACTCTACATTTCCTAAGTTTTTGTTTTGAGCCGCAATATATACATTGTTACTTAAATCTTCTATTTCGTTTTGTATATATTCTATTTGTCTTTTTTGTTTTTTAACTGATGATGGATCTTTGCCTGCAATTTCTGTTTCTAATCTTTGTTTGCTTAATAACAACCCTAATGCTATTTTTTTTTGTTTAGAGCTATAGTTAGAAGGAACTTGAGAATAAACACCTTTTATCTCATTAAATATTGCTTCAGCTTCTTTAGCTTCTTTAGCGGTCATCTCGCCTTTATTAATTTTATTTTTATAATAAAGGTTTACTAATTTAGTAGATGTTCCATCACCAATCATATCTTCAAAAACTTCAAACACACCACTATCTAGCTGAGTAAAATCTTTTTTTGAAGCTGCAGATATCATAGCTTGTGGAGTTCCCATAATATAACCACCTACCATTTCTTGAGCGCCTGAATATGCAATTTGTTTTATCCCATCCAGTACTGTTTCTGGTGTTGTAAACATTTGTTTTTCCTTTATATTATTATAAAGCCATTTTCCTCCAATATCAGCCACTTCTTGAGCAGCACCAGTTTCAAATTCTGCTAACCCAGCATTAGTAACAACTAAAACCCCTCTAGCAACCATATTATCAACTTCGTTTCTTACAACCTCGGCAAAAGGCCTACCTTTTAATCTGCTAGCTCCTTTATATTTACCTAAACTTTTTAATAAAACAGAATTTAATATTCCTTTTTGTCTCATTACATTTCTAAGCCCAATACTTTCTAAGGCAGCTACAACAATACCAATAGGCATCGCTACTGCTAATTTCTCTGCTTCTGTAATATTTGCAAAATCAGGATCATTAAACATTTCTTCATTTAAATGATCTGTAACTTGAGCAAACATGTTGCCTGTTCTTTGAGCCCAGCCTATAGGATTGTTTCCGCCTATCATAGCAGGAACTGATTCCACTAATCCTAAATACGCACCCCCCCAAAAACCTTGTTTTTGTAGATTAGTATATTCAACGCTAGTGGATGAAGACCCTCGATCTTTTTCTGCGCCTTTTCTTAAAGCTTCTATAAAACCCTTGTTTTCTGCATTAGCAGATAGCGCTGAGCTTGAATAAGCTCCACCACCGTCTGTGTTTTTTAAAACTGCACCACCATCTTTTTCCCAGTCATATATGTCAAACTTAGCTTGTTTAATTAAAATATCTCTTACTTTAGACTCTACATCTTTTCTTTGTTCTGGATCAAGATTTTCTAAATAACTTTTCCAATCTCCATCATAATCTTTTCCAGGAGATTTTATTCCAAACATTTTTTGAGCTTGAGACATGTAAAGCTTTTTAAAACTTTCTTCACCTGCTCCACCGTATTCTAATCCGTATCCAGCTGCATCAATCATATAACCACCTATACTAGCATCTATTCTACCTACTCCATTCCAAAAACTATCTATGGTAGCTCCACTCATTTGCCCTTGCTCAGATTTCATTTGAGAATATCTTCCAGCTGTTTGATCTAAAGCATACCCTTCAGTTTTTAACCTTGCGTCTCTAGCAATAATTTGTTGCCTACGTTTATTTACTTCATTCCTTTTAGCTAAATATTCATCAAAAGCTTTTCTTGTTGTTGGGTCGTTTAACTGTTCTTGAGATAACCTTTCAAACGTACCAGCTTGTGAATCTAAATCACTTTTATCTCTAAGCCATTGTTGGACTTCATTGTTAAATAAATTAGCATCTATATTAAGAATTCCTATAGAAGTATTTATATCTTCTTTTCCTCTTATTTTTCTTTCTAACTTAGTATAATCTTCTTCTAATAACTTTAAACGTCTACTCTCTGCCTTATTATCTTTTAAAAATTGTTCAAGAGCATCTTTTTCTTGTTTTGCACCTAATCCAAAAAAGGGATCGAGGTTTACATATTTCTCAGCGCCATTGGCTGCTGTTATCTTCATGCCATCACCTAAAGCATCAGACTCTTCAAACTCAAAACCATATTGCCCAAAGTGGTAATTCATTAAAGGCACTGCAGATTCTTCCGTTCCGTTTATTAAACTTTTGTTTACAACATCAATGGAATAAGCGAAGGGATCTTCAGTTTCTTTTTTTAAAGTATCTTGTTTTTCAGAATAATCTTCAAACAACTCTTCTTCAACAACTTGATCATTTATGGTATAATCGGTTGTATCAATCCCATCCACCACTTCTTCCTCTACTTCTTCTTGTAATGGAGGTATATTTGAATTTGGATCTAAACCACCCAAACTGCCAGGTGTCGGTTGAGATCCCGTAACTGCCGGAACCCCAGTGGAAAGTTCGTCTGCTACATTTTGAGGGCCGGATTTTTTTTTTACTTTAGCAGACCAAATATCTATCGGTTCTCTCTCAGAAAATGTAGGATCAGTTGCAGAGATCCACTCGTACATTTCACCAGAATATTGGTCATCTGACATGTTGTTTTGAAAATCATCAAATGTATATCTTTTTTCAAAAGAGGGGTCTGTTGATTTTATCCAACTATAAAGTTCTACTAAATATTCGTTCATTTTATGATATTTTATTAAAATCTACATCTATTTTACTGTAATCAACATATAAATAATTATCTACAAGAACTGTAGCCCATAAAACTTCTTGAGCTATAACACCCTCATATAATCCTTTTCCATGTAAATTTTTATTTTTATAATTCCAAGTATAAATATTATTTCCTTGTTTTGATTTACCTACTAAAGTAATGTTTTCTTTTAACCTAATATCAGAAGGAGCCTGAACAGGGATGTCTCTTCCTACACCTCTACCACCTCTTGAGCTGCCTTTATATTTATTATCATAATTCTGTCTTATACTATTTATTTCAGCCTCAACTTCTGATTTTAATTTAGCATTATCATTATCGTATTTAAAATCTTTTGTCAATCTTTTTCCTGTAACAGGATCTGTAAATGTTAATTGTATAGTATTTGTAGAACCAGACGCATCTATAGTTGAAACTTCCACATTTAAACCTTTACCATTTACCCCTTTTAATCCATCAGTTCCTCTTTTAAATGCTTTTTCAACAACTGTCGCTGCCTTTATATAATTATTATTTTCATCAGGAATACTCGCAAACTCATCTCCTATTGTACCCGAGGTTGTGTTTAAGGGATTAGTATAATCCTCGTCACTTCTATACAAACCTTTTTCCTCATAATCAAGAGATGTACTTGTTATTTCGTCTCCTTTAAATTCAGTATTTTTAATGTCTTTATTGTATTCAGGATTTGGAATCATTTTATCGTATTCCGGATTTGGAATCTTTTGTCCTGGATTATTAGGGTCTTCAATTTCTTTATTAGTGTCTTTAATTTCTTTACGAGTATCTTTTACAAATCTAGGAGTAAAATTAAATCCTTGCTCTTGCGCCTCTTTATACCATTGATCAAAAGATTTATCTTTAGCGCCTTTAGGAAGAATATTTCTATAAACCTCTCTAGCAACATCTTTTTCTGACCTAGGCTTAGTTTTATCATATACACCATCTTTTCCCTTCTCGTACTTATCAATTGTAACATCTTTTCCATTTCTTTTGGCTATAAAAATAAAATTCGGATCTCTTTCTATTTGTGTTATTCTTTCTTTTGAGCCAGCCTCTTTAAACTGATCATTCATGTTATTAATTCTATCTTGAGAAACTGCGCTTGATGTAGAGGAATCGGCTGACATAATATTATTTACATCATTAGCGTAACCTAATTGATCTCCTTTAACATCAGGAGCATTTACATCGGTTCCTGGAGGGAATTGAGTAGAGCTTTGTTTCTCTACAAATCCCATATCTACATCTATTTGGTTTTTAACCACATCTTTTGCAGCATTTGTTGCAACATCTTGACCACCTTTAAAAGTAAAGGTAGGAGGACTTTCTAGTGTATTCATTAAAATCATCTGATCATCTCTCAATTCAGGATCAGTTTTTTTTAATTCATCAAAATCTTCTTGTGATAATACAATTTGATAACCTTCATTTAAAGCTAATATATTAGCAACAGCTTCGTTGTCATAAGTAACTGTGTTAGAAGTATTTTCTTTATACGTATCCCATAATTTTTTTAAATCATCATTACTATTTATAGCAGATAAAGATTCTTTAGTTAAAACACTACGGCCTGATACACCGTCAACAGTTGTTTTTAACCCCATACTTGTTATAAACTTACCTAATTCTTTATTTTTTGCCCCTATAATCTTACCAACATCAAAATTAGCTCTGTTAGATTCATATTGCATTTGTTCGTTAATCCTACTATAAGCTATAAACTTACCTGGTTGCGTTTTAAAATCAGGTGTTTTATTAAAATCAGGATTTTTAATCATTTGTCCTGGATTATTAGGATCTTCAATTTCTTTACGAGTATCTGCTCTATAAGTCCAAATGTTACCTGTATCATCAACATAACTTTGTAACCCTTTAGTGTTTGAAAATTGATTAATTGCACTCGTAGCTGCAATCTCTGATGGCGCTGATGTCAAATTAGTTGCTCTTAGTGCTTTTGCTGCAAGATTATCATTCCAAGTTTTATTAGCTTTTCCAGCTTCTTTCATTTGGTTAGATATTCTTGCTTGTTTTTTTTGACCATCAATAGGTGGAATCTTTCCGTTTATTACAAGCTGATTATTGTCATAATTTGCTTGTTTAGCTTTGTTTACCAAATCTAAAACCAAAGCACTATTATCTGACTCTGTATTAAACTCAAAATTCTGTAATTGTTCTTCTACTGATTCATAATCTTTTTGTATTTGATCTTTTGCAGCTTCCCTGTTTGCTATCTCTAGTCCTATAGGCTCAGTAATTTTAGAAATTTCTGCTCCGTAATCTACATCTGCTTCATATTCTGTTCTCCTTTGATATAGTTTAGGATCAACCGCTTGTCTTCTATTTGCTTCAGCCATAATTAATATTTTGGTAAATAGTCTTTATAGTCACCACCTTTTTGTGAAGCTAGTGCTTTTGCATCCATTAATTCTTGTAAAGTTACTTTTAAACTAGCAGCTTCCGCTTGTGCGGTAATCGGTGCTGGAGCTGGAGGAGGAGTTACCAAATTTGGATCAGGTGTTACATCTCCGTCAGGAAATAAAGGAACTAATGGCGCTAATGCACCTGGTATTTTTCCTACTGATGAAAACCCTTGGCTTATGTTTGCGTTTCTCGCTTTGTTTGCATTAATTGCTAATTCATTTTGCATGCCAGCTTCGCCAACATCCATACCTATAAGTTGCTGGTCTATGTCAGCTCTGGAGTTTGCTTTCATGGTCTCATTATCATATATAGCGTCAGCTTTAGCAATCCTAGTGCTTTCTGCCGCATCAACACCTAAAGCACCAACTCTACCTACACCTGCTGCTAAATTCCTTGGATCTCCTTCTGATAATCCTGCAATCAAATCTGTTTGTTGTTGCGTGGTTTGTTCCATTTGTCTATCATAAACATCCAAAGGGACATTGAGTGCAGCGTATTGATCTTTGGTAGCTTGATCTCTAGCTTTTTTCATTAATACATCAGACTGTGCTGCTGCCGTATCCGCTACTCTTCTTTGCTTTGCTGCTTGACTAAAAGATACTCCAGCTCCAGCTATTGCTGTTGCTGCCCCTACTCCTGCTGCAATTGTTGTTGCTCCTATTGCTGCTCCTGTTGCTGCTGTTGCTGTTATTACTGCCATATTATAATTTTTTTATCATTTCACTATAGTCTTTATCACCATTTACATATCCTAAATCCTTATAAATAGAAACTAAACTCTTGCTTTTTAATAATGCGTAAGAGAACTTACATCCTCCTTGCGTTAAAGCTTCTGTTAAAATTGACACTAAAAACTTTAATGCCTCTTTTCTTTTTACTTTATCTTTATAATTAAAATTCGAAACTATCCAATCGCACCATCCTACTTTTGAATTTGTAAAATAAATATATCCTGCACATACGGGAATTTCTCCATCAAAAACAATATAACCTCCTTTACCATTATCTGGTAAAAAATCTTTTGGTGGTGGTGTCCATCTCCAGTCTTTCCACCAACCAACTAACACATCGTTATAGTCGTTCTGATTTAAATCCCTTATATTAAATTTCATTATCCACAAAGATAAGAATTTCTATGGATAACTTTTCATGACATCACTTCCTACTGAAAATAATTCTACAGCTGCTGTACTGCCATTTGTAAGAGTAAACTCCATGTAATATCCACGAGCTCCTTGAGACTCGGCAACACTATCTTTGTAAGATAAGATAAAATCGCCTGCTTGTGGTTGGTATGCTCCTACAGCAGACGCATCTACGGTAATAGAACTTGATGTTAAACTTGTTATATCACCAACTTTTTCTGGTGGGTCAGTCTTAGCATAAATACTGTCACCTATACTTAATATACTTCCTATGGGATTTGCAAAGTTAATTACTTTTGCAGCTGGTGTTCCTGTAATATTATTACTAGTCGCTAAACCATTAGCAGACCTTAAATTCCAATCTACAGCTCCACTATTACTTCTAATATAACTAAACCATTCACCTTCTTTTTGTTCAAAATATGTACTTAACATTGATCCCGAACTTAAGTCGGTTATTAATTGAGTTACATTCCAGCTAGCGTTACTTTCTAAAGACATTGTTTTAAAAAGTTTTATGGATAAAGTGGGCTCAGGATTAAATACACTTTGTATTGTTGAGATACCTTGCACACCATAATAATTATTTCTAACCTCGTTTGTGTTATGTCTAAATAAGTTGCCGTTTTTAAAAGAATAAAAGAAACTATTCATTCCTATCATGTAATCAGGAAAGTAAGTATAGAAAGACGGCCAGCCTTTTGCTCCAGTACTATACGATAATGTTTGTAAAGTTTCTACTGCCATATTTTTTTATTTTAACAATCCGTTGGATATCCAAAGTCTACTACACCATTTGTTATTGATATATAAGACCTATTGTCTACTCCTGTATTATTGTCTAAGTTATAATATCCTGATAATAAAAGTGTTGATCCACCAGAGTCTGAATAACAACTATCCCCAGTTGCTGGTAAAGTACCACTTCCGTCATGATAATAAGTTTCAGTTAAACCAGGGTTAGATCCGTTGAAAGGACAAGCTTGGTTAAACACTCCTTTAACAGATGAACTATAAGAGGTAACTGCTGATGGACAAGATGTTACTGATGAAACGACACCGCTTCCTCCAGTTATATACATGTATGTTCCGTTTCCTGATGTAGATATTTTATAATATCCATTACCTAATACTGTTGATTTACAAGCATTGCTATAACAAACGTTTGATGCAACCGGAGCTGAACCAGCTCCATTGTGATAATAAGTTTGACCTATACTAGCAGCGCACGCAAGTGTAGATGTAGTTTGTATAGATGATGAGCTAAACGATGTGCCTAGTGAAAATGCGCCTACACTAGCAACAACTCCAGAACCTCCAGTAATTTGTGCGTACGTTCCTTGAGAACTTCCAGCCCCTATATTGATTTGTCCACCCATTCCAGAATGGTATTGGCAATAATAATATAATGTATCTGGTGCGTTTGCAGGCACTACAAATGTTGATATTAAAGTTGAACCAGCTGTACCGCCATTATCTGACCATCCGCTTGTGTACTGAACACCACCACCATGAGTACCATTATTAGTTGTTGATAGCCTAAATGGATGGTTAGTGTTTGTAGATGCTGTTTGATTAAAAGTGTAAGTATATCCTTTTGACAATACAAAAGTTGTTTGTAATACTCCGTTAATATAATATTTATTTCCTGCTCCTACATTAGCAACAGTTATAGTATAGTTTTGACTTAAAGGTGCAACCTTATAATATCCATTAGTTAATACTGTTGTTCCTGAATCTGAATAACAAATATTTGTTGCTAACGGGGTGCTTCCTGAGCCTGCATGGTAATAAGTTTGATTTGCTGTAGCTCCACAAGCAGCAACTAAAGTAGACTCTACGCTTGATGAACTGTAAGATATTACTGATGCAGGGCAAGTTGTAATTCCTGATACAACTCCAGAACCTCCAGTAATTTGCATATACGTTCCGTTTCCTGCAGTGGATATTTTATAAAATCCGTTACCCAATACTGTTTGACCAGCATCCGAATAACAAACATTTGTTGCTACTGGCGTGCTACCAGAACCTGTATGATAATACGTTTGACTTAGACTAGCTGCACACGCAAGAGTAGAAGTAGACTGTATAGATGATGATGAAAATGTAGTACACTCGCAAGTATAAACTGTAGACCCTAAGTTTCCTCCAGAAAGTTGCCTAAATGAAACTCCACTTTGATACCATCCGTTGCTGGCCACAGTCGTAAGACCTTCATCTGTAAATAGATTTGTAGTGGTAGCAAACGATGATGTATCCAAAAAATACGTTCCTTGCGTTGGCATTATATTATTTTAATCTTTTTTATGATACTAACAATCTTCCAATCCAGCTATATACCCGTTACTTCCTGTTATTCTAATATAACTATCACTTGCCGCTGCTGTATTAATTTTGTAATAAGCATTGGATAATGGTGTTGTTCCTCCTGAATTAGTAAACACTAAGTCTCCGACCACTGGTAATGATGCCGAACCGTTATGATAATATGTAGTTGCCATTGTTGCCACTGAACAAACTGAGTTAAAGTTAGAAGCGGTTGAACCAACAAATGATGTTAATGCAGCACATCCAGTACAACATAACTCATCAACACTTACTGAACTATAACATAACGAAATACTTGTAGCACAAGCAACACAATTTGTTGTTGTTCCTGTTAAAGTTCCATCACCTCCACTTGCTTGTTTCTGTACTACCGTACCACCTAAGCCAGCGTCAAAAGAATAAAATCCATTACCTGCTGCTGTTGATCCGTCAGAATTAGTATATAATTTTGTTGAAGCAGCGAAAGTTGTCTGGTTCATATAATAAGTAGCTGAAGCACCTGTACAACAAGCTGCTTTTGCTGTTGCTCCAAATGATAATCCAATTGCTGGATAACATGTAGCACATGCAGTTGATGCATCAAATTGAGCGTTCGAAACTTTATCTCTACTATTACCGCTAAAAGAATATTGTTGGTTAGCTGCTTGGGTGCTCATTAATGGGCTAGTCCAAACACTAGTTGCTGTTGCAAAAGCTGCAGTATCTAAATAAAAAGTAGCAGTTGTTCCAGAACAGCAAGCTGCAAAAGCTGTAGCTCCATATCCTAACACAAATGCTGTTCCACAGGTAGTACAACTAGCTGAAGTACCTAAAGCACCAACAGCTCCTGTTACTTCTCTGTAAACACTTCCGCTTTTATACCATCCTGCAGGTGCTGCAGTGGATAAATCAGAATTAGTAAATATATTTGTAGCAGTATTTGCATCGCCTGAAGCCCAGACTGTGTCATTTAGAAAATAAGTTCCAGTTGTTGCCATTCTAATGTATTAGTTTTGGTAAATTTACGAAAAAAAAATATAATAATACTAAGGTATATTAAAGAGGTTAACACGATTCTAAAAGCCCAACAAACCCTGTGCTGTTTGTAGTTCTAAAAAAAGTGCTAGTTCCTGTATCATTTGTATGGTAATAGGCATTAGGTAAAGGTATTAGCCCGTCTGAATCTGTATAAACTAAATCACCTGTCGCAGGGATAGTTCCTGATCCATTATGGTAATATGTTTGAGTAAAGTTATTGTCACTACAAGTTCCGCTAAAATTACCTGCAACCGTAGATGTAAAAGATGTCAGAGTAGTTGAGCATCCAGGACAACATACATCGTCAGCTGAGTCAGCATCATAACATAAATCTGTAGCTGTGCCACATGCAGGACATATAACGGCATTTTCTAAACGACCAGATACTTGTCTTCTGGAAACTGCTCCTAATGTATAATATCCATCTGGAGCTAGCGTGTCTAAAGTTGAATCCGTAAACAATGATCTTGCTAAAGCAAAACTTAATCCATCAAAATAATATATTCCTCTTGTTGCCATAATTTATTTAACAATTTTGTATTCCATTTGCGTCAATTGCCCCTAAGTTATCAGTAGTAAAATATGTATTTGGAGCTATACTATATGCAAAAACTTCGTTAGGAGCTAAAGTTCCTGCTTGATCACTATATATTAAAGTCCCTGCTCCGTTTGAAGGGCCAGTACCAAAAGTTGTATAATATACCATTGTTAATAAATGCGTGTACCTACAAGCTGCAGTTGGAGATGGTTGCAATTCAGTATTAAAAGGATAGTATACCAATGCTTGACAAATTCCAACACTACTAACTTGACCAAGGCCTCCTGCTATAACTAAATATTGCGTGGATGTTATCCTATAAAGTCCGTTTGCTAAAGGTGTAATACCTGGATCAGAATAACAATAATTAGTTGCAACTGGTAATACTCCAGCTCCATTAAAATAATATTTCTGATCAATATCTAAAGTACATACAACAGTATTCTGTAATTCTTTTATACTTGAGTCAAAAGTTCGTGTTGTACAAAAACCTATTTGAGTTACAATTCCAGCCGTATTAACACTAATCCATTGATCATTTCCTCCAATTTTATAAAACCCACCATTTAGAGTAGATCCTGATGAGCATGAAGGAGTAGAATAAACAGTATCACCTATTATTGGTAAAGGGTTTAACCCATCGTGATAATATGTTTGTCCAGTTGGTTGAACACAAGCTACACTGCTAGATTGTTGTACAGTTGATGAACTATATGGAGTACAAAAATTACCGCAATCACAACATGACTCACTAAAAGAAGTAGCATCATAACATAATGAAGCGGAGTTTATAGTTCTATAATCATATATTAAATATAAATATGAATTAGTATCAGGTAAACTCATAGAGTTTACAGTTGTTTGATAAATTCCAGGACTTGGGTTTGTTACAGCTGTATTAACTATTTTAGTTGCAGCCGTTAATAAATTAGATATACCCTGGCTAGTATTAGGATAAAGCACACTAGATGATAACCATCTAAAATTATCACTATTTATAACCCAATCATAATCATCAAAACCAATTTTATTAGATCTTATTGTTACGTTTGCTCCATTATACGGAAACACACCTAAAGATCGTATACCTTCAGACAGATTATATTGAGAAGCAATCTCAGGATCTGAAGCAAAAGTCATTCTATTTGATTCAGTAGGACTTGTTATTAAAGCGTCTTTCCAACTAAATTCATTAGTAATAAATTGACCGGTATTTTCATCAGAATTTAATCCAACTTGAAAAATTATTAATTCTTTTTCAGCTGGGCATTTAGCCGTTAATGTATAAGATACTGGTGCGGCTACAGGCGTTACTGTTACCGTTAGTGAATCTGGGAATCTTTTTGTTTTATTAAAATTAATTGATCCTGAAGATGTTGTATTATAAACTGAAGCCACTATTGCACCATCCCATTCTGCGACAATAGTTAAAGTTCCAGTTCCTACAGTATAATCTATAACTACATTTCCTATAACCTCACCTAACCCTACAGTGTAGGATCGAACTGTGCTTGTATCGTTTATTGCTTGAGTAGTACCACATGGTATAACAATAGGAGATAATGGAATTGAAGTTCCGTTAGTTCCTAAGACATATTCATCCATATAAGGATCATATCCTCCTAATTTTTGCGTATTTAACTGTACATTAAATTGATCTCTAAACCAAGATCTCATTCCTGTATCTGAAATAACCTCTAATTCATCAGTTTTTCTAGAACTTCCGCTTAACTTAAGAACTGAAGCTCTTTTGGTATCAGTAAAATACATGTCAAACCCCCATGAAGTAAAACTCTCAGGATTAAAACTAATTCCATACTCTTCTATTCTAGCAATTTGTGTTCCTAATATTTCAGGCACTGAAGCTATAGCGCCACCACCAGTAGAATCACTTATTAAATTTTTAGAAGCTAATACATAAGATATTTTGTCTTCTTGCAAAACAAGAATATCAGTCTCTCTTGCGTGAAGAATCATTACAGGGCCAAAACTTGTTTCTAAATCTTTAAAATTAACTAAGCCTAAATTAAACTCATTTAAATTATTGACATTTGAAGAGCTACTAAATACTCCGCTATAAGTTATGCCAGCAAATCTATCTGCAGATTTAAAATCTTGTGTAGATACAGCTAACGTTCTTTCACCTAAATTAAAACTTTTTCCAATTAAAGAATCGTTTATTTTATAACTCTCAACACCATTTCCAAAAGTATAACAATTAGCAAAAGGTATTGTTACTATAGCGTTTCTATTAGC
>Ga0075447_10000740_pt1 | contig 16043 bp, 14 predicted proteins | sample CoawatmetaG10DNA_FD_72352 | JGI IMG/M metagenome (GOLD analysis project Ga0075447, IMG submission 72352) | Marine microbial communities from the West Antarctic Peninsula - Coastal water metaG104-DNA | ecosystem: Environmental > Aquatic > Marine > Coastal | place: Atlantic Ocean: West Antarctic...
GATGCGGTGCTTTTACCACTTCCAGTAGTACCAATAATACCAACTCTTGCACCCTTAGGAATTTCTAAGGTAATACCATCAAGAACTATAGGTGTGTCTGCGCTATATCGAAAACTTACTTTATCAAAACATATAGAATGATTTAAATTTAATGGTTCTGGTTCTGGTAAATTTACATACGATGGTAATTCTTGATCTAATAAATCAAGCACATCTTCGATTGAAGCCTTACTTCCAAGAATTGATGTCCAGCCAGCATAAAATTGCTGCATTAAAGGAAGAGAGCGCTGCGCACCAAGTGCAAGAACACCTATTATAGGTAAAGCTATAATTGCATTATTTGATTGGTAACTAATTACAAGAACTAAAACTGCTACAAGAACTATACCCAAGGCTTCCATAAAATAACGTGGAGCTTGATTAATAAATACATTTTCACTATCTACTTTAGTCAGAGAATTTACAGAGTGCCGATATTCTTCAGAATACACAGATTGGGAGCCATCTAAGAGAATATCCCTAATACCTCCAAGACCCTCTTGAACCATCTTAACTAAATGATTTTCTTTTCGAGCATGGAATTCACCATTGCGTAAAACTCTGAAACGTGTAACTAAAGCTATTACTACATAAGCAAATCCAAAAACAAGCATTGCACTTGAGGCCACTAGCGGGTTAATGAGAAATATTGTTGAAATAATTGCAGTGAAAAGAACACCTGAAGTAATTAAAGTCACAATTGTTTGAACAGCACCAGTTGCAGAACCAATTTTTAGTGTCATCCCACTTATAACCTCACTACTACTTCTTGATATATGAATATGATAGGGCTGGTAAAGTGTTCGACGAAAAATCTCTACACCTAAATCAGCTCCAGTTGCTTTACTAGTATAAATACTAACCCATACTAATAACATACGTAATAAAGCAGATATCACCGAAGCCATAAGGAATACTATGGTTAGAGGTATTACTAAATCCTCAGCTTTTTGAATACCAAATAATTTAATAAATCGCACAATATATGGATATTCGAATACGACCTCTGGTTGCGTAATAATGCCAATAAAAGGTATAACAGCTCCTAAACTAACAATTTCAGCAAACGAACATACAATAGTTAGAACAAATAATAATAGAAATTGCCTTCTTCGAATTGCACTAACGTGCCGCCACAGTCGCTTAAAAATATTAAGGAGTGATTCTTGATTAGTCATTTATTTAAGTTGGCACTCTGTTAAACATAGTTATCCTCAAGAAGATATAGATTATCTTTTAAAAATTCTGTTCCAAACCTTGATAATATCTTTCCATTAATTTTACTATCAATATATATAAATTCAATTTGATGTCTAACCACATCATCAAACCATGTGTCATTCCATTTACCACTTGTTCTTGAGATCATTTCAAGAACAGCATCTTTTATTTCTTCTGGAGTATTCTCTATTAATTCAACTCCATTTTCAATAAATTGATGTGACTTACCATATGCCCCAATTCCAGAATCAATTATTGTTTTTAAGGATAAATATTTTCCTGTTTTAACATCTTTAACTTTTTGGAAGATAGTTATTGTATCTGGCAACCAACTATAAAACCATTCAACATGGGGCTGATTAACAATACATAACGGTTTTTGAAATAATCTTGGAATAGCGTCATATCCAGTACTAGTAGATATACAAAAAACACATTTTGCACCAAGGTATACATCCATAAAATCACTACGCATACCGTTAGAAGCATAGTCTATTATCATTGGGTCATTAGTATTCATTTTAGTATTTACCTTTGCACCCATTCTTACTACATAATACCCATTTTTTACAAGCTCTTTTGCTGCAAGTTCATAGGTTTTAATTTCTGTATCTCTATAGTCATGGTAACTCCAATCTACACCTGTAGAGTTTTCATTTTTTTGATGCGCAAGATATGCAGAATCTCTAACAGCAAGACATACAAATTTTGATTTATTGTTAATACCAAGCTTTTCAAGTTCAATCTCACCTCTAGCCTCCTCTTCATCTGTGAACTCAAAATAATTAGAAAAATTTGCACCATCTATTAGATTAAGCACATCTCTGTCCGAACATACTGTTTTAGGAATGTTATATTTGTAAGCACCTGGCAACCAATTATTTAAAATGTACACTGGCTGTACTAAACACCTTGGGTAAATATTGATCACCCTACTCAACATTATTCTAAACTGCAAATTACATGGTTTTGTTTCATCAAACCAAACATCTACAGTCCTAATAGAACCTTGGTTTATTCCATTTTTTCTTTCGTAAAGATACAATTCTGAATTAGAGACATAGTGACCAATACGCCAACTACGAAGAGGACTAAGTCTTATAATTACATATGGACTGAGAGCCTTTATAACAAAAATAGCACATATAGAGAAAGGTAAAAAAAATGCAAACCAAGTAATTTCAATTAACAAGATTTTTAATAGCCTAACCTTCCTATAGAACTCTTTTGGACCTTTCTTTTTAATAGCAAATAAGTGATGAATTATTCTCATTTATAAAATACTTATCAAATATTGAGTTATTATAAAAAAGCTTAAGTAGTAAATTCAATAAGCCAGTTTGGATGACTTTTGATAAATGATAATGATATTCTAGCCTCTGGATGAATAAATATATTCAGATTTGAAAATTTTTTTATTTTCAGACTAGTTTCCCAAAACATATTTTGAAGCAGTTTATCTTCTTTAGTCTCAACAGACTTTCCTTCTATAGCCTCAATTTTCTCTAAAACAGCAGCAGTTATCTCTTCAGGAGAAAGACTGACTACTTCAATATCATGAGAATCATAATCTTGTGAGAACATAAAATCATTCTCACAGTATTCCCTTAGTGTTAATAGCAAGCCAGTTTTTTTCCAGTAAAGTTTTTTAGGCATGTACATAACATTTGAGAAGGATTCAATTTTAGTCAACGGGAGCATATTAATTTGTAATAGCGGCCTCCGATAAGCATTACTTATTGCATCTGGACCACTTCCAGTCGTAATACATAGCTCACAATTTGCAAACAACCAGACATCAATTAGATCGTTCTTATGCTTATCAAAAGCAAAATCTATTATTTGACTATTTGAAGTATTAATCGGTTCCTTCATAACCTTGCCCATTCGAAAAACCCAATAACCTTTTTTTGCCAGCAACTCCATTGCAGAATTATAAGTATTAATGTCTGAGTTACGATAATCATGATAAGCCCAATTTTTTGTTGGCAAAAACTGATTGTCTCTAACTTGCAAACAGATTATTTTTTCTCCCTCTTTCCAGCCTTTTTCTTTTAACCAATCTTTTACGAATTTAACTTCATGATCAGTAAATTTAAATTCATAGTCAGAGTGGTACATTAAACCCTTGATATCTCTACTTCCATATTCTTGATGAACACCAGGTATAAAAGTATGATTTTTTCCTCCAGGAATTATTAAATTAGCAAAAGCTAATAACCTAACCCAATAATAAACATTAAGCTCTCTTTTAACCATTTTAGCCCATTGTTTATTTGAAATATTTGGCAAAAAGTAAAATAAATATAAGCCCTTATCGTCTTTATCAATTGAAACTGCAGTCATCGAAGTATCTAAAGCAAAATGTCCAATTCTGCCACAATAGAAATACCCTAGACGAATATGATATATAGGTTTAATTAACCTGATTAATAAAATTATTGGAATAGAAAAAGGCAATGCCAAATAATCAACAATAGTTAAAAAAAGTCTATATGGGAGTTTTTTAACTTTTTCCCAAAAAACAACACGACCCCCCTGTGAAATATGCCGAAGAGTTCCATTATTGTATATAAAGTTTTTAATTAATTGCATTTAAGGGTAATTTTTATAATGATAAGTTACTCGGTTTAAAGACTTTAAGAATATCTCTCGCTCTCTATAGTAACTTACCCTCAAGTCCATAAATTTATTTGACATAATTTATTATTATTTATAGAAATTTAATAAAGAGAAAATATACTTACTTGTCATGATTGAGGTTCTCAAGATTTCTTGCTATACTCTCTTGCCCAACTAACGAAAGCCCTCCATCAACCATAAAACTATTACCTGTCAAAAAAGCAGACTTCGAAGAGCATAAAAACATAACAATATTAGCAATATCTTCTGCTCTACCCATTCTACCAAGTGGCGTAATATTTTCAATTAATTTTCTGACTTTATTATTTTTAGTAAAGAAATCTAAATTTTCTGGTTTAATTAAACTAGCAGGAAGGATGCAATTAAATCTAACATGGTTTTTTCCATATACCACAGCGTAGTAACGCATCAAACCTTCTAAAGCAGCTCTAGAAGAGTGATATTGTGCAGGTTGCTCAGTAAAAATGAATTGACTTGCATTAGAACTAATCATAACTACTGAAGATTCTTTATTGAGCTTATTAGAAATTGCTTTTATTACATTATCAACACCCTTTAATGTTACATCAAATGTTTGACTCCAATCATCACCACGATATCTGTGAGCAAAAATTAAATAGTCTACACGTGGAATTAAATCAATAAGTACTGAGCAATCTGAAGAAATATCACAACAGATATGATTAGTTGAAAGGGAATTTCTTCTAGAGACCGTATATACCTCATCACCTCTGTTAATAAGATTAGACGTAATAACAGAACCTATACCACTTGTCCCACCAATAACAACACTAGTTGTCATTATTTTCCACTTTAAAGTTGGGTAATGGAGTAACTATTACTCCATTAAAACTAGTAAGATTCTTTAAGATCGGCTCCTTAAATCTCCAAGCAAGTATGACAATAACATCTGGAATATCTTGAATTAACTTTTGAGACGAATAAACTGGAATATTATAACCAGGGGTATAGGTTCCAATTTTATCAATGTTATCATCTACTAAATAACTAAAATAATCTTGAAGTTCAAAATGACTTATTAAAGTAGTAGATGTAGCTGATGCTCCATAACCAACAATTTTGCATCCCTTGTACTTATCCAGGAAATTTTTCAAATCCACTTTAATAATATTAATCTGATTATTGTATTCGACAAATTTTCTTGGATTAATTTTTGCTAGTAATTCTTTAGAAGTCAGTTGACTTACACTTTTATTAACCACCCATTTAGATTCATTTCGTGCCCAGAAATAACGAAGAGAGCCTCCTTTTGTAGCAATCCTATGGACATGAATTAATCTTATATTAAATTGATTAAAGAAATTTACCAATGGCAAAATTGAGAAATATGACAAATGCTCATGGTAAATAAAATCAAATATCATGTTGTTAATCATATCTAAAAGGTAGGAAGACTCAATAACAACAACTCCATCATCATCTAGAAGAATATCAAGACTTTCTATAAATTCTTTAAGACTATCTACATTAGCAAAGAGATTATTGATAGTAATTAAACTCGCTTTACCATATTTATTAACAATCTTAGTAGCTACGTTATCATCAAAAAAATCTTCAATAGTCTCTATTTTGTTATCATTTGCATACTTTGCAGCCCTAGTTGATGGCTCAATACCAAGAACTTTAAGACCATTTTTTTTGAAATACCCGAGTAATGTACCATCATTACTTCCGATATCAACTGCAAGATTTGATTCATTTAAATTTAAATAATCGCAAACTTCAAGAGCATAATTTTCAAAATGAGTTTGAAGACCAAGAGAACTTGTAGTTACATAAATATAATCTCTATAAATTTCTTCAGGATCAATAACTGTATTAATTTGCACAAAATTACAATTATTGCAAAGGCACAGAGTGAGGTCATAAAACTCTTGCTGTTTTGGCATCTTAGAATAGGCATCACATAGTGGACTTTGATTTAAAACCAATACATCGCTTAAATTTTTACTGGCGCAAAGCCTACAGCTATTTTTTTTGTATGAATTACTCATGCCCTTCCCCTTTCATATTTTTCATAAAACTATAAACTCCTTTTATGTTTTCATCTTTTGGACTCCATTCTGAAAAAATAGTATCTTCTTTATTAAATGGTCCTTTTGTAATTTCTAAGAATACTAACCATTCTGAATGAATAACCATAGAATGATAATCACTTGATCTTATGCTATTGTAGAAAGGCAGACCAGAATTGTAATCCCCCATAGACAATTTTTCTTTAATGTTTCCATCATCACCAAATATAATAAAATCTACCCTTCCCTCTATAACTAAAAGAGACTCTGGCTTATTTAAATGTTTATGAGGTCGAACATACGCCCCTTTTGGATGAACAATAAACATCTCATGGACACTTTCTTCTGAGGATTTATGTGAACAAAACCTAACTCTTCCCCTTGGAGTTAATTTTGCCTTTTGGATTAAGTTATCAATCTTTTCTTTATCAATTTGAAAAAAACTTTGACTTGAGACGTAAACCTCAGGATTAATTTTGTTTTTATCACTAAACATTAGATTTTTACTACCTTAATAATGAAAAAGAAATACACATAAAACATATTATTTTAATATATCAAATAAACCATCAATTAAAATAAATAAATTCATAATCTCCAGAAAAACCAAAATGATTGTATAGCCACACCCACTCTTTATTATCTAAAAACATTTCTGCCGTTAATGCCCAACATTGAAGGTTAAACAACTCACTTTCATTTCTATAGCTTTCTAACATTAAATAGCTTTTCTTACCCACTCTCTCCATCTCAAATAATGCACTTTGAAGATCAGGAAGCTTCAAATTATGAAAAGTTCCTAAAGATATTACCAGATCAAATTCATCATTACTAAAGGGAAGAGAATCTTCGGCTTTATGTTTTTTAAGAAATGGTTTAACCTCTTCTTTAGCATTTTTTAAACCATGCTCTGATATATCTACTCCTGAAATTTCTAGTCCTGGAATTAATAATTTTAGTTCATACAATAAAAATCCTTTACCACATCCAATATCTAAAACTTTTGATCCTGATACTAGGTCATAGTTTTTTATCAAGGCCTCTGCTACTGGCTTCCATCGTCCTGGAATATATGTGTATCCTCCATATCCATATCTTCTATCACCATCCCAATAATCTTCTTCATAAGTCTTTGCAATCTGCATACAGTGAACCTTATCATCGAGCATTCTGGCAATATAATCTCGTGAAGTTGACTGATGCAGGGGAGTTACATAATTTCTTAATTTACCCATTTTTAATTTAACTCACTTTTAGTTTTTGTAGCATTGCATTTTTAATTGAATCTATTGTTATATCCCAGTGCTGCAATAAACTTTCCTGAGTTCCATACTTATCCGCAAATCTATCAGGTATGCCGATCCTTGTTATTTTTGAAGTATGCTCAGGTATTAGGTCACTACATAATTCTAAGACTGCACTTCCTAAACCTCCAATTCTAAAATGTTCTTCAACAGTAACTACAGCTTTGACTCCTGGTATTAAATCTTCTAATGCTGCATGGTCTAGAGGCTTCACTGTATGCATATGAAGTACTCCACACTCTATTCCTACCTTTGAGAGCTGTTCTGAAGCTTCTAAAGCCTTTTGAGTCATTACACCAGTAGTAACAAAAAGACCATCCTTTGGAGGTCGAATTAATATTGCTTTTCCAATCTCAAACCCTAAATCACTCTGACTTACAACTTTATCTCCACCTTTAGCTAAACGTATATAAATAGGGTGAGGCCAATCAACGGTTTTTGGCATTAAGCGAAGCATCTCCTCTGCATCACATGGAGCCACAATAGTCATGTTAGGAATAGCTCTTAAGATTGCAATATCTTCAACCGCAAGGTGAGTTGGCCCAAGGGGCGCATAAACAACTCCCCCACCATTACCAATTAATCTTACTGGTAAATCATGTAAGCACAAATCTACCAAAACTTGTTCATAGCAACGACGAGTCAAAAATGGCGCTATGGAGTTTACATAAGGTATAAAACCTTCCATTGCCAAGCCTGCTGACATTCCTATAATATGCTGCTCACTAATACCCTCCATAAAGAAACGATCAGGCATTTCTTCTTTCATTGATGCTAAAGTTCCAGCACCAAGATCAGAGCCTATAAACAATATATTTTTATTTTGTTTAGCAAGCCGATGAACTTCATTTAGACATGTGTTTCTCATAATTTATATTTTAAATTTATCAAAGGTATTCATACATTGCATTCAATTCTTCATCAGATATTTTTGATTTATGATGCCATTCAATTTTTGCTTCAGTAAAGTCAAAACCCTTTCCTTTAATTGTATGGCAAATAATAGCTGAAGGTTTATTTTGATCAAGTGGAAGTCGGGCAGTTAATTCCTCTAATTCTTTAACATTATGCCCATCAACCTCCTCAACAGCAAAGCCAAAACTCCTCCATTTATCTGCTAGTGGCTCTAAATCAAGAACTTCACTAGTTTGCCCATAGGATTGAAACTTATTATAATCAATCATTACAGTCAAATTAGATAGTTTATGCTTTGCAGCTGACAAAGCGGCCTCCCAAACTGAGCCCTCGTTGAGCTCTCCATCTCCAGTTAAGACTACAACTCTATAACTTTTTTGTTTTATTGTAGCAGCAAGTGCCATACCGACACCAATTGGTAGGCCATGTCCTAAGGCTCCAGTAGAGGCTTCAACGCCTAATACTTTTCCTCTATCTGGGTGTCCTCCAAAAGGTGAATCTGGCTTGCAAAAAGTAAGTAGCTCTTCTTTAGAAAAAAAACCTTTATCTTCAAGTATTGAATAAAGAGATAAACAACCATGTCCTTTACTAAGTATAAATCGATCTCGATCATCCCATTCTGGCTCGCTAGGTCGGAATTGTAAAAAATTATCAAATAAAACTCGCAATATTTCGATTGATGACATTGCGGGTCCAAAATGACCTCGCCTTTCAACAGCTATTATATCTACAACTGTTTTTCTTAGTTTTTTTGACCTTTGATCCATAAGATAATTACCAGTAATGTTTATTTTTATAGTTTACAGCTAAAGTGTTAAGTTTATTTTTTGACTTAGCAAGTTGAGTTGCAAGATGTTCATCACGAAGATGAGACTTGCTATCGTCTGCAGCACACCTTCTATTCCAGACTTCGTCTTTAAATTCATTTAAAATGATAAGGCACCAATTAAGTCCATAGAGTGGCCAAGCAGCATTTAATCTCTCAAGTAAATGCTCTCCATATATTGCTGAAACACCTGAAAACCAAAGTTGCTCTTCATCATAAGAGAGGTTCATAGCAGCATGATGGCTGAAATCTGAGATCAATTTCACAGGATCGTCCCAACCAAAGTATTCAAAGTCATGAAATATAAGTTTGTTATCTTTGCTACGAAGTGCATTATGAAAACCAAAATCAGATGGGCTTAAGATAAGCTCACTTTTATTAATAGGTATTTTATATCCTAAAATACTTGGCCATGAAGATTTTGACCAATTAACAACTTCATCAAATAAAGGCTTGAAATCGTTTTTTAAAAAATTATCAAGTTCATCATACTTATTAGTGAATTTATCAAATTGTTTCAATCTACGCTTAATTTGTCTTTCGATATCTAGACCCATAGGGCAAGCATCTGCAGCCATAGGAAAATCTTGAAATTGAACTGCATTGGCGTTTTGATGAAGGGTTTTTAAAAACCCTAATGCAGTATTTATCTCTTCTACTCCATAATTTAAAACTTTTTCACCTTCAATCCAATCATAGGTAGCAATTCCTAGATCACTATTAAAAGACTCAGGTTTTTGAACATTACTGAAGTTAAGTTCTTTAAAGATTTTTGTACTCTGAAATTCCGATTTCAATCTATTGTGGTAGCTAACTTCTGGATACATTTTTAGTGCTAATTTATGCCCATTAGATAGGTAAATTTTATAAATAGCAGAATTACCCCTTCCTATTAATTTTTCAACACTTTCAACCTTACTTTTTTTAACAATTAAATTTACCATAGTCTTGACTTCGTCTAGATTCCAACTACCTAATATGCTAAGACTAATCTCTTCCCATGAATTTGCAATATCTTTATTAGAAGTCTCCATTAATAGGCTATCACTAGAAAATAATATCCCTTTTTGATCCTCTAGCTCTTTAGAGAAGATTATTTCTTCAAGATCATCAATAAAATAATCATAATTATTTTGTTGTACAAACTCAATTTTTTCTTCCTTACTGTCTTTATAAGTAACTCTTGTGATAAGTGGATTTTCTATATTAATAAGGCCATGATTAATCAAAAAATTATTTGCCGAATCTCTCAGTGAAGTTTTATTATTATCAAAATGGCCAAATTTCGTTTTATGACTTACAATCTCAACATTTATTTTTCTTTCCTGACATCGCCATAAAAAACGATAGACTCCCGGGAATAAAGTTGCATTAATTATTCCATCACTATAGACATACCCTTGAAGTTTCTGCCATTTTGACTCACCATTAGATTGTTTTCTTATTTGATCTCTTAAAGCTTTTTTATTTAATTTACAACCCTTTGAGACAAGGCCATTTAATATTGCCCCTAGTCGAAAAGCTTTATCATAGGATATGATAGTATTATCAAGATCGATACCGATTCTAATTGGTCTAATAATTTTTTCTCGACTAATATGTGGTGAAAAGAATTAATATGGATTTAGTTATAAACATTAAAACTCATTAATTTTACTAATCACTCTTTCTATATCATCATTAGATAGAGTTTGATTAATTGGTAATGTCAAAATTTGCTTTGACTGTTTTTCAGTAACTGGAAAATCTCCTTTCTTATAACCAAATCTCTTAGAGGCTGGCTGAAGATGAATAGGGATTGGATAGTGAATTGCTGATCCAATATTGCTTCTTAATAAGTACTCTTTTAATTCATCTCGAAAACTAGTTTGAATAACAAAGGTATGATAAGTATTATATTCATAAGCCCTCTCTTTAGGTATGAATAATTTGTTTTGAATAATCCCTTCAAAATATTTTTTAGCGTTAGCTCTTCTTTTGTTAGTAACATATTCTAGTTTATTAAAACGATAATTTAAAATAGCAGCTTGAAGATTGTCCATCCTCGAAACAGTGCCAAAATTATTAACAATATTTCTATCAGACATCCCTTGATTTCGTAAGATCTTTAATTGGTTATATATTTTTTCACTATTTGTAGTTATAAAACCACCATCACCACATGCATTTAAATTTTTTAATGGATGCGTTGAAAAACAACCAATATCTCCAATAGAGCCACTAAACCTTCCTTTATATTTAGATCCAAAAGCTTGAGCAGCGTCCTCAATTACAAGCAAATTATGCTTTTCAGCAATCCCCATAATTGCATCCATATCACACATTCTTCCTGTAAGGTGAACCGGCATAATTGCTTTAGTATTCTTTGTAATTGCTGCCTCAATTTTTGTAGGGTCGATATTTTGATCATGCAATACATCGACAAAAACTGGTATCGCACCAACATGAGCTATTGAAGAGGTGGAAGCAACAAATGAGTTTGGGGGTGTAATAACTTCATCACCTTTTTTAATTCCTAACAACATAAGTGCAAACATTAAGGCATCAGTCCCACTATTTAGAGCAACTGAATATTCCACACCACAAAATTTAGCAATATTTTCTTCAAAAATTTCCACCTCTTCACCGCCAACATATTTTCCGCTACTTAAAACCTTATCAATAATAGGGAGTAGATCATCTCGCTCAGTTTCCCATTGATTTTTAAGATTAACATAAGGTATTTTTTTTAGAGCACTACTCATAATACTCAGCTACAGTATTGATTATATAATCTAGTTGATTTTTTTCTAAATGTTGATCACAAGGAAAGGTAATTATTTTTTTAACATGCTCATCTGTAACTGGAAAATCACCATCTTTGTAGCCTAAATAAGACACGGCAGGTTGCTTATATATCGGAATAGGGTAATGAATTTTTGCAGAGATGCCCTTTTCTAGACAATACTTTAAAAGTCCATCGCGATCAACTGAAAAAACAATATAAAGATGAAATACCAATCGAAAATCGTTTGGACGAGGTGGCAAAGTAATCTGCTTAATTTGGCTAAGCCCATCATCAAGATATTGAGCGTTTGCTCTACGTTGATCAGAAATTGATTTTGCTTTTGGCAATATCCAGTTCCCTACTACAGCTTGTAATGTATCTAATCTTGAGTTACATCCCATCATAACTACATTATCTCGATCTTCAAATCCATGATTTCTTAGGAGTCTAAGCTTCTTATACATATCTTTATCATCAGTAACAATAACCCCACCATCAGACCATACATTTATATTTTTAAGGGGATGAAGCGAAAAGGCACCCGTTTTTCCCCATGTACCTGCATTTTTTCCATCAATTGCGCCAAGTATTGATTGACAAGCATCTTCAACAACTGGGATATTATATTTTTCTGAAATTTGATTTAATACTCTCATATCAGTCATGTAGCCTGTGTAATGGACTGGAAGGAATGCCTTTGTATTTTCAGTAATCTTTTCTTCAACAAGTGATACATTCATACAAAATGTATCATTACAATCAACAAAAATAGGTGTTGCGCCAAGCTCACAAATCGCTCCTACAGTAGCTACAAAAGTATTTGCTGCAGTAATGACTTCATCGCCAGGACCAATATTTAACGCTTTAAGAGAGAGCTTGATTGCATCTGTTCCTGAGTTAACTCCAACTGCATATTTAGTGCCAATCAATTTTGCAAAACTCTCTTCAAATTTTGTTAAAGGCTCTCCGAGAGTAAAGTCCCCTGTAGCAACAAAGTCTTTTAAATCTTGCCATAAATCCTCACATTCATCAAATTGTTGGGGTAAATATGAATATCGTACTTTCATAATTATTTAAGCTCCAAATTATTCATTCTCTTAATATTAAAATATATTTCATCATCTAGAGAATTTGGCAGTAAGCCTTGATCAAAAGCCTGACATAAATCTAAAACAGCATCTCGAATTGTATGTTTTGCAACAAAGCCTAGTTCAGTTTGAATTTTTTTAGAAGAAACATGATATGAGCGGTTATCATCTGAATGAGATGTAATAAGCTTTACATCGTCTCCAACAGCATTTTTCACAGTTTCAGCAATATCTTTCACAGAATGATTTTCATAGCCAGCATTATAAATTTTTCCAGCAATCTTTTCTTTTGGCGCTCTAAGTAAGACCATATAAACCTCAACCATATCCTTAATATGAATATTTGGGCGAAGTTGATCTCCACCAAAAATTGAAATTTCTCTTTTATGGTAAGCTAAATTAGTTAATATATTTACAACCACATCAAGTCGCTGACGTGGTGAATATCCGCAAACTGTTGCTGGTCTAATAGTTGTTGTAGTGAAATTCTCAGATTGATACTCAGCCAATATTTTTTCACAGTCTGCTTTAAAAATAGAATAATCAGTAAGAGGCTCTAATTCCATTTCCTCATGAACATTTGGCTCGTCTTTAATACCATAAACACTTGAAGAAGAGGCATAAAAAAAACGCTTAACATCAGAGTTCTTTGAAATTTCAACTAAAGGCCTAAATGCATCAAGATTTATACTCTTTCCAAGAATAGGATTCATTTCAAAACTAGGATCATTTGAAATACAGGCTAAATGGATTACGGCATCATGTCCAGGTATTAATTTTTTTAACAAATCTTGGTCTCTAATGTCTCCTTTAACAGCATTCAAATTATCATGTTTTGGTAAAACATGCTCTCCATAGATCATAAGATCTAAAACTGTAACTTTAAAACCTTGTTCAAGTAAATGAGGCACCATAATAGCGCCAACATATCCTGCTCCACCTGTAATAAATATCTTATTCATAATCCTATTCCTATATTAATTTAATTTATTATGCAGAATATTCCCTTTTACCAATGACCAAGTCAACAATTGCTAAAAGCCAAATCTGATGAATATTTTCTACAAAGTTATATGCCTTACTATCTATCCAAAGATTAACATCCCCTAATTGATTAAGCGGGTTATCCTTAGAAAAGCCAGAAAGTGTAACTACAGAATTAAAATTAGCGTTTCGAGCGGCTTTAACTCCATTGAGCATATTTTCAGAATTACCACTTGAAGATATTATAATAAGTAAATCTCCTTCATCACCATAGAAATCTATAGCTTTTTCAACCCAACGCTCAAAACCAAAGTCATTTGCAAAACAAGTAATAAGTCCTGCATCATGAAAATTAAGGCATCGTAGCTTAGCATTTTTAGTAAGATCGACACTAAAATGACTTGCAATAGCGGCACTTCCTCCATTACCAACTATTATTATTTTTTTATTTTTATTTGTAACTTCTATTAGAAGATCGCGAACCTTAATCAATTGTTTTATTATTTCTTCATTTGGCTTTAAGGTTAAAGATAAATCTTCTAGATAGCTTTTTAGAAATTGATGATCTGTCATAATATTATTTTAAGAAGTGGGACATGGTTTTTAAAAGCTTTATTTTATTAACTGGAATACTATTTCCTATTGTTTCTACAGACTGAGCAGCGGCCAAAGATGCAATAAAAAGTGATAAATCTTCATTAATTTTACTATAAAGACAAATTGATAATAAAGCTAACAATGCATCGCCCGAGCCAATTTTATCAACTACCTCTGAAGCAAAGCCTGGACAATTAACTGGAAGATTATCTCCATGTAATAAAAATGCTCCTTCTTTACCCTTGGTTACTGAAATATAGTCAGATTTAACTAATTCTTTAAGCTGCTGTGCAAGGGGCTCTAATTCACCATCTCGTTGACGCATTTCATGACATAATTCATTTGCATTAATAATCAAACAGTTAATATCTTGATATTTTCGTATACTATGAGTGCCAATATTAGCTGCATTGACCTGAGCATTCAAACTAATAAAAACTTCTGACTTGGATATGTGTTTAGCAACTCTTGGAGTAATAAGGCCATGACCATAATCTGAAATAATAACTAAGTCATGTTCTTTTGAAAGTTGATCAAAAGATTCTATAAATAAATCTTCTTCTTCTTTTGAAATGGAATCATCATTTATCGAATAAACCCCTAATATTTTTTTCCGATCAACATTATCAACAAATCTGCGCTTAAGAATAGTAGGAGAATTAGTTTTTGTTAAAAAATTTAGGCTAATATTTTTCTCCATATTTCTTTCTATAAACGACTTGTGTATATCTTCATCACCTAAAAAACTTAATACTGATACCTCTTTACAAAAATCAGATAGATGCCTAGCAATTGCTAAAGACCCTCCTAAATAATTCTGAGTATCAAGGTCCCGTAAAGCTAAAACTGGCTCCTTACCAGACTTACCCAGTGCTTCGCAAAAAACGTACTGATCTATAATTGTCTCTCCAATGACTAGAACTTTTAAATCAAAAATTTTATCAAGTTTTAAATTAATGGCATCAAAGTCAAAATTATCTGATATTCCACGAATAAAAGACTCTTGCGCTTGAGAGTGGATATCTCCATACTTATTAAGTAAGTTACTAGAGCTAAAAGTTATATCATCAGTGTAGACTATTTTTCCTCCAACTGATTTAACAGCCAGCTCTTCATCTTTTATTTTTCCTGTTATGTCATTCGAATGATTCTTATAGTCAGGACCTTTACAGTAAAAATCTGCCTTGATAATTTGAATGGCATTTTCAGCAGTTGGCCATTCATTAGCAACAACATAATCAATACATTCTAGAGCAGCCAATGCCTCTAATCTTAGTAAAGTTGTAAATGCGGGGCGACCAGGCCCTTTATTTACAAACTCGTCTGGAGTGATGGAGACAATTAGAATGTCTCCAAAAGATTTGGCCTCATCAAAATGCTTTATATGGCCAATATGTAAAAGATCAAAAACACCATGGCATTGGATAATTTTCTTTCCTTTTGATTTTTCTAATAAAATTATCTTAGATACTGCCTCTAAACTTTTTATTTTTTTATTCATATCTTAACTTAAATATTTAAACCATTTTTCAGTGGCTTTTGCAATTGAATTCTTATCCCATATTGGAGCATCATTCCAATAATCCATATCTTCAAGTAGGATTTTAACTCCTTCTTCTAGAG
>Ga0075447_10000747_pt1 | contig 15959 bp, 13 predicted proteins | sample CoawatmetaG10DNA_FD_72352 | JGI IMG/M metagenome (GOLD analysis project Ga0075447, IMG submission 72352) | Marine microbial communities from the West Antarctic Peninsula - Coastal water metaG104-DNA | ecosystem: Environmental > Aquatic > Marine > Coastal | place: Atlantic Ocean: West Antarctic...
AATTAGACATAAATAGAATTTATAGATTTTTGAATTGTATTGTACCTATTGATTAATAAAAGATTCTAACCCAGAAATACTTCTATCTCCTTCGAAAACCTTTTTATTACCTTGTTCGTCTAAAAGTAATATAGTTGGAAATCCCTGAATTTCATATTTGTCAAGCATATCCGCTGCTTCGTTTCTCTCCAACTTTTTAAGTTTAATATCTCCATTATATTTTTCAGAAAACTCATCCCATATAGGAGTGAATCTTTTACAATGTCCACATCCATTCATATGAAAATAAACTAGTTCTTTAGGATTACCAAAATTTTCTAAATAACTAGACAAGTAATTAGAATAAATTACAAGATGTAAAAGATATCTAATTACAATCATAATTAAAACAGCAATAGCAAATTGCCCTATAGCTGGCAATTTACCGAAGTTTTTTGTTAATACTTTTATCCAACCTAACATATAATATTTATAAATATTATATTTTAAATAGTGGTATAAAAATCACGCATAGTCTTGTCACGTATAAATAATTTGGGTCTTAATTTTGTTTCTCTAACAAATTTAGGATGAGGGTTTACCAATAATCTTCTTTTATCAAATGTATTAAATTGATGAGCACAAACTAAAATCGATTTCAAAGGGTCTAATTGAACCAAAGGTATGGTATAATTTTTCAAAAATGCCTTTTCCTCAGCAATTTCAGCATTATCATCATATTTAGTTTGTTTTAAAAGTTCTCGTTTAAACGCAAAAGTACCTGCGGTAGCGTGCATAGGCCCATACGGTCCGAACTGATATATTTTATCTAAATCGTTAAAATAAATATATACAATACTACTACCAACAGCTAATGCTCTAGGAACAGCTCTTAATCTGTTTACCGCATGATTTACTCTTTCTGGTGGATAGTAATCATCATCGTCCATATAAACAATTATCTCACCCTTCGATTTTTCATGCATATAATTTCTTTTCCTACCTAATTTCATTTTTTTATCGATTCTAAAATATTTAACACATTCCACACCTTTAAACAAATCTTCAACACTATCTTCACCGTCATCTATCACAATCCATTCCATTAATTGTTTTGGGTATGTTTGATTTTTAAAACATTTTATCAATTGAGGTATAAATTTTCTTCTATTATAAGTAGGAGTACATATACTGACAAACGGTTTCCCATTAGGACTAACTGTTTTCTTTTTTCTATTTTTCTTTCCCATCGAATTTATATTAAATGTTAGCATATTTGTTTTATATAATTTTATATTTAATTATATAAATTTAAACTAACTTTGAAATACCAAGCATACCAGAAAGAAATAATGCACAAATAATTCCTATAAATATAAAAGCATCTTTATGCCAATCCCATATTGCTCCTATAGAAATAGCCCACATAACAGCTATTGAAAAACACCATAACCATTTATATTTTTTACCGTAGTTTCTGAAAATTTCTATTTTTTCAGGATTTGGTCTAAGATTAAATATTGTTAAATATATTGAAAATAACCCCCAAGGCCAGAAATAACCACCCATCCATCCAAGGAATATACAACACAAAGCAAATATAAATAACGGAATTATCAAAAACGTTTGATTATTAAATGCACTCCAAAATAATAATCCAAAACTTGTAATAATTTGACCAAAGTATACTACCATATTTAATATAGGAAGCACAACAACAAATTTAAGAACGTCATATGCTTGTTCTCCTAAATTAGTTGGTTCCTTGTGATCTTTAAAAATAGATTCATTTACAGTTTCTAAAAGCATTTTAAAAGCCATACGTTGGTACTGCCAAAATGTTTTGAAATAATTACCAATCCCACTCATTAAGAAATTTTCATTTTCTATCAAATTGTAGGGTATATCATATTTCGTAGAATTAAAAAAGTCTTTTCTTTCATTTACATCCTTATTAAATCCTCCTTTTTGTTTATATCTTTTCTTTTTACGACCACCTTCCTGAGGATTAGCCCCTTTTTTAGGTGCCGCAACACCATCAATAGGTTCCTGAGGATTTCTTTTTGCATAAGTTTTACCCTGTGGCATTAACGCTTTGATTTCTTTACATTTTACACCTGAACCCTGTTCATCTTTTGAATATGGTAACCCTTCTCCATCAGGTAAATGTTCTTTTAAAAATTTTGAATTTTTTGTTGATTTTAAAACAATATCTAACCAACTACCTTGATGATAAATAAAAAATAATTGTAAGAATGGTGCTATTATTAAAGCTAAACAAGAGTAAGCTAATTTTTCATTTCTAGTTAAAGGTTTTTTACCACCTTTATTTTTGCCTGCCTTTTGTGCTTTTTTTTTCCTAATATTCTCTACTTCAATTCTTTTTTTTTCTCTTTCTGCCTTTTTTACCGCTTCATCGTTTTTTTTCTGTCTTTTTTTTGCTGCGTATTTACTATCTTCATAAATTTTATCTAATAATCCTGGCATATATATATAAATTAAATATAATAAATAACTTAAAATTTCATTAATTAATTAATTATAATGAAGATAGATACAACGCCACAACTTGACTTCCATAATGTTTTAATTCGTCCTAAAAGAACTACTATTTCGTCAAGAAGCGAAGTTGATTTAGAAAGAGAATTTACTTTTCCTCATTCTACTTTAAAATGGAAAGGCGTTCCAATTATAGCAGCTAATATGGATACTACAGGTACATTTGAAATATACGACGTTTTGAGTAAACATAAAATGATTACTTGTTTAAATAAATTTTATAATATTAAAGATTTTAAACAAAGAAATTCAAAGAATAGACCTCTCGACCCTGATTATTTTATGATTTCAACTGGTATTGATGAAAGTCAAATGAGTAGCTTATATGAATTAGTTGAGTATTCTAATGCCAAATGGATTTGTGTCGACGTGGCAAACGGATATATGAAACAAGTTGTACAATATTGTGAAAAATTAAGAGTTGTATTCCCAGATAAAATTATTATTGCTGGTAACGTTGCTACACGAGAAATGGTAGAAGAGCTTATAATAAATGGTAAAGCAGATGGTGTAAAAGTAGGAATTGGTCCTGGAAGTGCTTGTTTAACAAGATTAAAGACAGGTGTAGGTGTTCCACAATTAAGCGCTATAATAGATTGTGCTGACGCAGCTCATGGATGTGGTGGATTTATTATTGGTGATGGAGGAATAACTTGTCCGGGTGATATGGCAAAGGCATTTGGAGGTGGTGCTGATTTTGTTATGTGTGGGGGTGTATTTGCAGGACACGATGAAAATCCTGGTGAAGTTGTTGAGAGAAATGGAGAGAAATTTAAACTTTTCTATGGTATGAGCTCAAAACTTGCTATGGAAAAACATTATGGAAAAATGGCAAAATATAGGTCGAGTGAAGGAAGAGAGATAAAAGTAAAATACAAGGGGCAATTAGATACAACAGTTCTTGATTATTTAGGTGGAATTAGGTCTACTTGTGCATACATTAATGCTCATAAGATAAAACACATGAGTAAATGTGTTACTTTTGTAGTTGTGAGTCAACAATTAAATACACATTTAGTAAAATAAATATTATATTTATAAATTATATATGATAATATTAGTTTTGTTAGTGATAGTATTTTTTATAGTTTATAATTTTTACATAGATTACAGCAATTGGTCTAATACGGGAAACACATTTGTTGAAGGAATGGCAGGTAATCAAAAAGTTTTAAATAATTTTTTTGCTAATAAAACAATAAACCAAAATGTGGTTGGAAGTCAAAAAACATTTGAAACTGCTGAAAAAACAGTCCCTGAAAATATTGACGATAAGGTGGAATTGGATTATGAATTTAAAGTTAAAGACCAAGGATATGGAAATGCCACGTATGGACAAATGACACTTGTTAATATTACTACGGATAAATCCAAAACACTCGTAAATGGTCCAGGGAGAAACGAAAATGTTTATTCTGGAACTACAGACATTAGCGAATATGTAAATCCAGGAGATAAAATTAAAATTAAATTTACTACGTCTAGATATACATACGGTCACAGTATGATGTGGTATTATTACAAAAATCTTAATTTAAAATACACCGAAAAGCAACAACCAGTAGAACAAGCAGCTCCAGCAGAACAAGCAGCACCAGCAGAACAAGTAGCATCAGCAGCACAAGTAGTACAAGCAGCACCAGCAGCACTACAAGCAGCACCAGCACCAGCAGCAGCAGCACCAGCAGCAGCACCAGCAGCAGCACCATCACCACCAGCAGCACCAGCAGCACCAAATAATTTAAACAACAACCAATTATTATCTCGAACAACTAATTCTAGAGCAGGTATTAATGCTCCAACGGATTCAAATGTACCTGAAAATTGCAAACCAGGTTGTGTAGCACCTAATGGTCCAAGTGGAAACTGTGAAAATATTCAACAACAGGGAAAATCTAAAAAAAGTTGTCCTTATACCTGTTTTAATCCTACTTTAGAACCTAATAAATGCCAATACGAACAAGATTGTAATTCTTGTGGAATCAAAATATTTAATCCAGATGACGAACCACACATGGAACCAAAACAACCAGGACAACCATACCGAGAGCCTCCTAATGATTTAGTAAATATGTCAGGTCCATCAGCAACATTTGGTAAAGATTTGACTCCGGATGATATGGTCGAACTAGATAGTGTTAGCCCAACAGGCACTCAACTAGCTTTCAAATCCAATCAAGTTGGATCACAATTACAACAACAAATATCAACACAACCCCTGTCCAGCCAATCTACAAATAATTCATTATTTACCCCAGAAATAATGAAAACTGTATTAGGAAACAAAAATTTAATTCCAGCGGATATAAATATTACACACAATAAACAAAGTAATTTTATAAGAATAGCTAAAGGATTTATGCAAGATTTATCAAATATTAGAAATGTTTCGTTGCCTAATATTGACAATGATGATTTTGAATCTTTAGGTAGGGTAATCGCAAAAATTAAAATACAAGAAGCACAAAAAATAGGAGGGCCACAGAGTAGTGTTGCAAAACAACAATTAATTAATTCTGTTAATAATATTTTAGCAGGAAGTACTATTTCAAATAGTCAAGTAGATTGGAAAACACCAAGGTCAACAGCTAGAATGTCAACAACTGGTATGTATAATGATAATGGTAATTCTATGATGGGTTATGGAGATAAAGCAACAAAACATCATAGTGAAAAACCTGAAAATGGTTTATGTTTATGGAAAGGGTGTGAAAAAAATGAGAAAGGACAACCATATGACTCAATTTATAGTTTATACTAATATATAATTTAGTAAATTTTAATATTATTAAATTATATATGAACCCATTATTTATGTTGATGGTAATAATTATGATTATATTTACGTTGTATCATTTTAGAATAGATATAATGAATTGGTGGAATACAGGTGGTAAATTTGGCGAAGGGTTTATTGTACAATCTGACATTATAAATTTATATGGTTATGACACGTTGATGGACGCATGGCGTGGAAAGAATATTGAGGGTTTCAAAGAGGGTGCTTCTACTGGAGGAGCATCAACGGGTTGGGTCGTCGCCCACACGCATTCTTACTCTGGCAGTTCAGGTCCTCGTGGTTGGACTGGTTCTCGTGGTTCGACTGGTTCTCGTGGTGCGACTGGTTCTCGTGGTGCGACTGGTTCTCGTGGTGCGACTGGTACTGGTGCTCGCGGCTCGGGGGGTCCGCCTGGTGCAAAAGGTGATAAAGGTGCTCAAGGTGTTCCAGGTACTGACGGTACTGGGTTAACATTGAAAACCTTCGGTGTTGGACAAAGCTACACCCCAGGAGACTATGTGTTTAAGGACGATGCTATGTGGATAGCAAAACTACCTTTTAACGCAGTCGCTAATCCTACATCGGGTGACAAATGGACAGAATTTAAACCTCCTGCGGGCCCCCCTGGGGAAAAAGGTGATAAAGGTGATATCGGTGAGAAAGGTAAACAAGGAACACCTGGAGATGCTGGAGAGGATGGTGAGGATGGAGTTAGCGGTGAAAAGGGTGAAAAAGGCGTCCAAGGTGAAATTGGAGTTAGTGGGAATAAAGGTGAAATCGGTAAATCTGGTTCCGATGGGACTCCAGGTACTGGCTTGAAACTTCGCAAATTTAATGTAGGTGATGACTACAATAAAGGAGACTATGTGTTTCAAAAGTCCTCTAAAGGCGATTCTCAATCTATGTGGATAGCCTCGGGTTTCAAAAATATATATAATAGTATATTTACAAGAGAACCATTTACGGCTGAGGCTATACCGAGGAGTTCTACGAATTGGGTAGAGTTTAAAGCTCCAGCAGGAGCTGATGGATCTGAGGGTACTAAAGGTCAAATCGGGGAATCCGGCAAGGATGGCAAGGATGGCAAGGATGGAGAGGATGGTTTGTCTGGAAAGGATGGAGAGGATGGCAAGGATGGCAAAGACGGTATTTCTGGTAAGGATGGTATTTCTGGTAAGGATGGTATTTCTGGTAAGGATGGTATTTCTGGTAAGGATGGTAGTGGAGGAGGTGGTGGGACAGTAACAATCCCTACTTGGGTTCCTCCACCACCAGAAACTCCCGTTCCACCACCTCTTCCACCACCATCCAAACCAAAATATAGGTTAAAGATGGAGTATGAAGAAACCGAATATAAACTTCCTAACAATTATTTAGTAAGACCTGGTAAAGGAATTTGCCCAAATGATTGTAAAGTTCCCCATTATGATAATAAAGATTGTACTGATGAAATATTAGAGGGTAAAGCATATAGAAAATGTCCTTGGGTTAACGACGGTGTGAATAACTCGAGTTGCGACCAATGTGGTTCTATTTTAATGCCTAAAAACCAATACGGATATGCAAGAACAAGACCTGGGTTGTTTGACAATGTTAGTGTTGAAATGGCAATAAAAAATTCAAAAAAAACAAACAAAGGTGATTATTATAATATTGGTAAAAATTTTATGAAACAATTATCCACCATAAAAGACTTTGAATTACCTAATAATATTTCAACGGATGAATTTGTATCTGTAGGAAAGTTAGTTCATAAACATCAAACTGAAAATAGTGAATCATCAAATCAGCTTATAACACGATTTATAAATAGTATTTTGACAGCTAGTTCAATATCTAGAAACAATAAAATTAATAATAATTCTCAAATAAGCCGTCAAAGTAGTTCTTTAGGTGGTATTTTTGATATCGATAATACAAAATTAACTGGAAAAGGTTCATATGCGTTTGCTGAAGCAGAAGAAGAAATGTCTAATAATAATAGATTGGGAGGTTCTTCTGATATGTATAAAACACAAATTTCAGAAAAAGTTAGAATGCGAAACGGTATACCTAGGGATCCTGAAAAAAGACCCAATCCGTATAATTCTATTTGGGATATATTCAAAAATTAAATTGATATAAAAGTATAAACAAAATTATTATATTAATAATGGATAATTTTGTTATCAGAAAAAACAAAACAAAACCTCTAAGCGATGAAAAACCTATAAATGTTTATACAGATGGCGCTTGTTCTAATAATGGAAAAACGGATGCCAGAGCTGGATTTGGAATTTGGTTTGGAACTGACGATGAAAGAAACACAAGTGAATCATTCACAGGACCACAAACAAATAATAGGGCAGAATTATTAGCTATTATAAAGGCGTTGTCTATTTTAAGAGATGAAATAGAAAAAGGTCAAATTGTAAATATTTATACTGATTCTTCTTATTCGATGAGATGTTGTACAAGTTATGGAGAGAAAATGTCAAAAAAAGGTTGGAAAAATAAGGGAAAAGATATTCCCAATGTTGAAATTGTAAAAGTTGCTTATGATTTCTGTAAAAAATACAATAATATCAAGTTTACTCATGTTAAAGCTCATACTGGATTAGAAGACGAACATTCTGTTGGAAACGACCACGCAGACAGATTAGCAAATATTGCTATTGGAGTTAAGTCTTGTCCTTATCAACGAGCAAAAAATAAGATATATTTAAAGGTTCCTTACGATGAAAAAGATGAAGCGAAAAAATTAGGAGCTAAATGGGATAAAAGCAAAAAAAGATGGTATATTACTCCCAAGAACAAGTATAAAGTTCAAATGATGGGAAGATGGGGATTGGAAAATTGAAAAATTTAAATCTTAATAAATGTTTATTATTCAAAAATGCAAAGATATAATCAATATTACAAAGCTAAAACTAGTTGTGTTGGAGTGTTACAATATAGAAAATATGTTCTTGAAGTTGCAAGCCAAGTTTTAGAAATGGATATATATAATTCTTATCCTGATAAGCTTTATTGTAAAAAAAATCATCCATTAGTTAATAAAGGTTTAGCCTTCTGGGTAAATAAAACATATATTTGTACTGGATATAATATAGGTCAAATTTATAGACCAATATTCAGCCACAAGAGAGAACAATTATCTTTGGATGTAAGAAAAGATATTGTCCTCTACGCAAAGATATTTGCGGCTAACGCACGAGATGCTTTATATAAAAAAGAATTAATGAAGCTACATAATAAAAAAATACCAGAAGTATTAGTCGATCATATTACTATTTATGCCAGGGATATTATGTTACTTTTATAAAATTGATATAAAAAAATCTATAAAATATTTTTTATATAACTTATTATGGGTTCAATAATTGTTAAGATTATTCAAGTATTGAAAATATTGCCATTTATACTATATTTTACAAAAAAAAATGCGGTTCGAACAATATCAACAGATAACAAAATAGAAAATTTTGAAGACGAATGGGGGCAATTCTGTGAAATAGACAAAAAATCATTACATAATAGTAATAGAGATAACTCTTATTGATTATATATTATGAACTGGTTTAGTTCTCCACCAGAACCTAAGAACGACAATGGATTGTTAATATTAATTATTTTTATTCTATTTATTTATACTGCTAATAAACAAGGATGGGGTAAAAAATATAAAAAAGAAAAAGAAATTGGAAAAGAAGATCCATTAAGTAAAATTATAGGACTTGAATCTGTCAAAGATGAAATCAGATATTATATGGATTTTATTAAAAATAAAGATAAATATGCAGAATGGGATGTAAAATTGCCAAAAGGAATATTACTTGCTGGACCACCAGGCACAGGTAAAACCTTATTAGTTAAAACATTATCTAAAAAATTAGATATCCCATTAATTACAGCATCTGGTTCAGAATTTATAGAAATGTATGTCGGTGTTGGAGCGAAAAGAGTAAGAGAATTATTTGCAAAAGCAAAAGGCAAAAAGAACTGTATTATTTTTATTGATGAAATAGACGCTGTAGGGACAAAAAGAGAACTTGGTAATAATTCAGAAAGAGCTTCTACTGTTAATCAATTATTAACAGAAATGGACGGTTTTGAAGAAAAAAATAATATTATGGTATTTGCTGCTACTAATTTGGTTAAATTTTTAGACCCGGCATTAACAAGGTCCGGTAGATTTGATAAAAAAGTTTATTTTGATTTACCAAATAATGACGAACGAAAACAATTATGTGAATTATATTTAAAAAATATAAAATTACCAAGAAGAATATCTTATACTGTAATGGCAGAAAGAACAGCCGGATTATCAGGAGCTGACATAGCAAATATAGCAAATCAAGCAAAAATTTTGGCTATTCAAAACAATAACGAAAAAAATACATTGAAGGAAATAGATATTCAATCAGCTATAGATGAAGTTATGATAGGAAGAGAAAAAAGAGAAAGAACATTATCCCCTGAAGAAAGGAAAAGAGTAAGTTATCATGAAGCAGGTCACTGTTTAATGGGATTTTTATTAAAACATACAGAACAACCTGTTAAGGTTAGTATTATCCCAAGAGGAGAAGCAGCTCTTGGTTATAGTCAACAAAAATCAACAAATAAAAAACTAATGACAAAAGATGAAGTTTTGTGTAGAATAAGTGTTTTATTAGGAGGTCGTAGCGCAGAAAAATTAATATATGGTAATGTTTCTACTGGAGCTAGTGACGATATTGAAAAAATATCAATACTTATTACAAGATATACTAATTCTTGGGGAATGAATAAGGTTATTGGACCGTTGAATGTGGATGTTATGGGTAGTATTGGCAAACAATTAACAAATGATATGTCAATTAGATGTAAAGATATAATCAAAGAGATAGAAATTCAAACCATAAAATTATTAAAAAAAAATAAAAAATATGTAGAATCAATAGCAAAAAATTTATTATTAAATGAAACTATAAATTATGAAAAAATAAAAAGTTTAATACCGTCAAAATTTGAAAATAGTCAAGAGATAACATTAGATGTTTTGGAGTAAATATTAATCAAATACATTTGATCCATCTGACGTATAATCTGGTTTTTCTTTACTCCAATTCCAATCTCTGCGATAATTATGATAAGCAACGCTGCTATTACCTTCTTTTACAACAGCAGTCGACGCGAAACTCCAACCAAAATTACTATCTGGGTGTTGGCGACAGAAAATTGCCGATTTTACTGTTCTCCATTGATATTTTCTATTTATATCCTTTTCAGGGGTAGACGCAATAATTTTTGCTTTTACTTCCTGTTCTCCATTATAAAAGTTTTCACGAAATACATCAAATGATGGAAGTCCCCCAAATTTAACACAGATTTCTTGTAATGTTTCTATATTATTTGACACTTCATTATATTTGTAATCTTTCCCCAATTTATAATCATCATATCCTGGGACAATTCCCTTTTCTAAGAATATAGTAAATATATACCACTGTCTTGAATTTATTTGTAAATCTCTAATTATTGTAATACATCCTTCTTCGTCTTTGCCCATAGGAAATTTACCAAATGAATTAGCATCACAAATTCCAAATAACATTTTGAATACTTCCGCTCCCTCCAATCTTGGATTATTTTTTAATTTATATAAATCAATTAAGACAAGATTTCCGTTAGATGTTCTTGCTCTTATAATAAGATTTGTTCGTTTTTCCACTTCTGTGATGGCATCATTCAAACAGCGACATATTTCCATGGTGATTATATTAATTCATATAATTAAGTGTTTATATGAATTCAATTTTATTTTTTCTTGTGTCTTCTAGTTCTTTTTTTTCGGCGACGGCGATATTTCTTTGTTTTCTTTCTTCTTTTTCTTTTCCTTTTTCTTTTTCGGCGTTTTTTTGTTTTAGAACCACCTCTGAAAATTGTAGAAGGAAGTGGGGGAGGGATAGCACCGCCCCCGCCAAATACTTGATTCCATCTTCCACCTTGAATGGGCACTAACTGTGCTTCATCTACGGTACCACCGGCTGGAATGAAGTTGAGACCCCACCATTTGAAACGCAACTGTCTAGCACCACCTTGAGTTAATAAACCAGATTCTACTTTGTTGATTAGTTCTACTTCTCTTTCATAAGGTAATAGTAAATGTCTTTTTATAGACGGAGCTGAAATCCAATTTTGCGTTGCGTGAATACCTCTTGTTATTTCATTGCCGTTATACCATGTACTATACTGTTTATCAAAGTTATTTAATGATACGCTACTAGAACCTGCGAACGCGGGATTTCTAGCAGCATTATAATAGGCTAGAAATATTAACGGTGAAAATGTGTAGGGCTGCGCTGAGCCTAGCGTCTCTGGAACACCCGCCTGAATTGCTTGAAAAGTTTTACCTAGATTTATATAAAACGCTTCTCTATCGTCGCGACCTGCTAATGTAATACCTTTATGATCTTCATATTGTGGATATATTGGAGATTTACAATTCTGTACTAAACTAGCTATATCTGGATGACGAGAGGCTCCACCTTTACCAAATGCTGCGTCAATAAAAGCACCACGCAGTTTACAATAATTTCCTTTTCTTCCAAGATACTCTATCCTGTCTCTTAGTGCTTCGTTATTTGTTCTCATCACAGAGTTTCTGTCCACTCGTTGAGTCTTGGGTGTTTCGTAACCAGGAGAACAAGCACATAATATATTTATTGATGGTGCTGCCTTATCTTGTTCATAATAATATTCCATTAACTTTTCTGTATCATTTATTGATCTGTGTACACCTACATTTTCCCATCCCAATTGTTCGCTTTTATAGGTTTGGGTCAGCGTTTGTGTATGACTATTATTGAATTTTTCGTCAACCATAGAATTGGCTTGAAAATCCCGAGTATAAACATAAAAATCCTCACCCCAATCTCTTAATCGTGTTCTTTTATACATCTCTGTCTGAGGGACTACTTGGACACCAAGTACTCCTTTTAAATTTTCCTCTACTGCGTTCCACTCAACAAGTGCATCCGCCTTTTCTTTCCCTTCTAGCCTTCTCATATTTAATTCTGAAGCAATATTTTTATGAGGGTTACCATCTAAGTGGTGTAAATAAGCGCCCATAGGTAATTCACCACCACCACCATCTTTCCTAAAGAAACATTCACTTTCGTCACGAACAGGTTTTCCTAATTTAAAATTATTAAAAGCGGCTGCAGTTACAACACCATTTGTTCCTTGATTTGGTGATTGTTCAAATAAATGTCTCTGAACATAACACCAGTCACCGTCATACCCCTTTTTTTTCCGATCTGCGTCAGTCCGTCCATATTTTTCGGGGTCACCACCATAAAACATCTGTATGTTCCAATATAACTCCTTTCCATCATCATTAATTTTTTTATTTCTTCCGCGAGCTCTGAATGGTGTATCAACAAAATCTTCCCATTCGTCTTCATCAACTCCACCTGCCTCAATTTGAGCCCTTAAATCAGTTTTATTTTTTTGTTCTTCTTCTTTTTCAGCTTTTGCTTTGCGTCTTGCTTTTAATCTTTCAGCAATCCACATTACTGGATCAGGCTCTTCTTCATTATCCATATCATACATTTTAATTAAATCTAAATCTTTACTTTGTCCAAGAAAAACAGGGTCAGCACCATAACAATTATCAGCACGTTCACCACCAACGGCACCAGTTATAGGCCAACACAAATGTTTAAATGCGCACCAATTAGCAGTATCTTGTTGAGCAGCAGCATATGTAACAGTATATTTTTTAGTTAATACAACCCAAATTTGATTTGGTGGAACTTGTACAGCTTGTGGACGACTGGTAAAACCCTGGCCATCTTCTGTCGGACCTAAATTCCAAACATGATCTCCGTGCATATTAAACATTCTACCGGTATTATCAAGATTTTCCATAGCAGCTATATATAATTGCTTTTTAGAGTGAAATCTTCCTTCATTAAAAAACATATTTTCCCTATCACTTTTAGTTAGTTCTTGGGCAAATGTTTCAAGTTCTAATAGAGTAGGAGAACTTCTATTTTGAAATAATTCTGCTATATTATTAGTGGACATATATATATATATATATACATTATATGTTTTTGTATTTTGGAAATACTAAATTATCTTGTACAAGGTCTAGCCATGGATCTATTGGGGGAGGTTTTTTCAAAAAAAACTTCACATAAGCACAATGACCGTCCCAACAATCTAACTCTCTTTGAGGTAAGCAATTTTTACATTCTTTATAATTTGGACATTTAACAGAGAACAATAGTAACAACAATTATAACTCTTATCTCTATAATATTCTCCATTTGTTATTTTTAAACATTATACAAATTTTTCTATTCATATAATGTTTAAAAATAAAAATTATATTTAATCAAGTTTTATTGGTTGATAAATACCATATCACTAGATAAGCTAAAAATCCTAAAAAAGCAATAAATCTAGTAAACGCTATTGTATAACTGCGTTTCATTATTCCTTGAGCAACAAATAATAACTCACTTATACATCCCAACACAAGAGCCCAGACCGAAAAAGAACTAACGTCAAACGATTGTTCTGTTTTTATAAATTGTAAGAAATACCCAATAATACCTATTATAATGGCGAATACACCTATAATTTCATCTATGCAATTATCTTTATAACAATAGATTGGAAATATATTAAATAATTTTTTAACTGGCATTATAATATTTATAAATATAATAAATTGCAATATATGTTTCATAATGAATACCTAATGGGGTAATAAATAGATAGTTTAGTTGGGTATATGGGTTTTTAATTTAATACATGATTATTTAAATATAAATATAGAGAGAAATATTGCGAATAACTTGTATCTTTAGTGCACGCTACTGGTTCTTCGTGTATATCATTATTATATTTATGGAATAATGATACGAATGTATATTATTGATTGTCAAAATTTAGTTCTGGATACTTTTAACTTATCTAGCGTTCATTAATCCTACTCTACCACCTTGAATCATCATAATATTGTAGCGTTCTTCAAATATTTTTAAATCATAACTATACTCATTTAATTGTGCTGTGGTTTTTCTAAAACCTATCGCATTTCCATTTAAATCACAAATATATTCAATATTACTTCCACTAATATCTAACGGAGCTTCTATAGTATTAAACTCAAAAAAAACTTTTTTGAATTTATTGACATTCATAGCACCACTTGGTTGATATGTTCTTTTATTACTATCTAAACAAAAATTATATACATATAATCCATCTTTTGCTCCACCTGTAGTTCTCATATATTTTTCCATATACTCATAAACACCAGAAGGTAATACTTTTTCCCTATAAACTCCATCCATAGTTATACCTAAATCTATCATAATTTCTTTTAAATTAATAGGGTAATTATTAGTAGAATTAGTACCGATATTTCCAGTAATAAAATGATGTGCTATATTTGGCATAGAGGTTGTGTTAAATTCTTGTAATGATTGTGGTATAATATTTTGATAGGGCCAATTTGTATAATTAGACCATTCATTTCTTAAATACGCATCATTTCTACGAAATCGCCACATATAATTATTAACCATATCTTTACTTTCGATTTCTACAATTCTACTACCGTTTACATCTAAGAAATTATATTCATATACCTGTTTAATTAGTATTTTGTGTTCTTGTGCTGCGAAAATCCTTCTTTCAGCCTGTCCTAAAAATATATATGTACCCATTAAATGAATATCAGCATTCCAATCTATAACATTTTGGTTATATTTCTTGCTAGTGGCTAATTCATCTTTAGGGGGTTGTAAAAATCGCCACATTTCATGGTCTAAGATATTTTTATTTGGTCGCATTCTATAAGATAGACCGTTATCTCCAGGTATTTCTTGAACATTATTTATAGTATATAAATCCATAACAGGTTTTAATTCAATTCTTATACTTATTTCTTGATATTGCAATGCTACTAACGGTAATGCCATTTTACTTGAACCACAAAAAAAAGCGTCAATTGGTATATATAATTGTCTTCCTCTTATAGAAGGTTCTGGGTCTAACGCGTCATCTGAGTGTTGTGTATTTGGATAAGTATTAATATTACCGTGTGCATTATCTGGATTATTTAACTCTTTTATATTTCCAGTCATTCTATTCCATAAATTTTTTTTAGTTGTATCATAATCTCTTTCTTTTAAACAGTTCAAATATTCCCCACTATATTTTGCTAGACTGGTTCCTCCACTATATATATTAATTTCTTCTATCATATTTGTTCCTAATTCTTCTATCCATTTAAACTCATATGGTGCGAATTTGTGTCCGTTTTTTTCATCTGCGTCCCCACCTTCTTCTGTTTTATAATGATAAAATGGACTATATATATTAGGTAAATTAATTACAAGATATGTATCATGTAACATTTCCGCATAACGTGGTATTTTAAAATCTAATACAGTATTTGTTTTTAAATTTAAACTTTTAGTTCCTTGATAATCTATTCTAAATCGTTGAAGTCCAAAATTAGTGTATTTTTGATAAGTAGCTTTAAAAAATGTTTTTTTAGGATTGCCATTAAATAATAAATTTTCACTTCCATATGCTACTAAATTCATTAATCCGCCAGTCATATTGATATATAATAATATAATTATTTTAAATAAAG
>Ga0075447_10000753_pt1 | contig 15921 bp, 14 predicted proteins | sample CoawatmetaG10DNA_FD_72352 | JGI IMG/M metagenome (GOLD analysis project Ga0075447, IMG submission 72352) | Marine microbial communities from the West Antarctic Peninsula - Coastal water metaG104-DNA | ecosystem: Environmental > Aquatic > Marine > Coastal | place: Atlantic Ocean: West Antarctic...
AGGGTTGGGTATCTCAGTAATGGTTGTTCAATCAATTACAGTCCCAGCGAATAACTTAATTCTTACCTACCTATTAAAGCCAGGTGCTTTAAGTTGGGCAGGTTTTCCTGATGTAGACCTCACATTTCTGGGTTTAATTTCATATATAGGTGTGATTGCCGCATTAGTTCAGATATTAGAAATGGTTTTAGATAAGTACTTTCCTCCACTTTATAATGCCCTGGGTATTTTTCTACCCCTAATAACTGTGAATTGTGCAATTTTAGGTGGATCCTTATTTATGGTTGAAAGAGATTATAATTTTTCTGAAGCATTAACCTATGGAGTATCTTCTGGATTTGGATGGGCTTTAGCAATTACTGCAATGGCTGGAGTTAGAGAAAAATTAAAATATAGCGATATACCTGAAGGCTTACAAGGTCTTGGGATAACTTTTATTACAGCCGGTTTAATGGCTATGGCTTTTATGTGCTTTTCTGGTGTTAAATTATAAGGATTTTTTATGGATACTTTTATTCTTGGAGTTACTCTTTTTACTTTAATAGTATTGTCTTTGGTGACAGTAATTATCTATGCGAGAAGTAAGTTTGTGTCTTCTGGGGAAGTTAATATTACTATCAATGGTGAAAGAACAATAAAGGTTCCAGCTGGCGGGAAGCTTTTGCAATCATTAGCGGCAGAAAAATTATTTGTACCATCTGCATGTGGTGGTGGTGGGACTTGTGCACAATGTAAGGTTAGAATACATTCAGGGGGAGGGTCTATTTTACCTACTGAAGAAGGGCATATCAGTAAAAAGGATGCATCTTGTGGAGACAGGCTTTCTTGTCAAGTTGCTGTTAAGCAAGATATGGAAATCGAAGTTCCTGAAGAAGTTTTTGGTGTTAAAAAATGGCAATGTAAAGTTTTAAGTAATGATAATGTTGCTACTTTTATAAAGGAGTTAATTATAGAGTTGCCGAAAGGGGAAGATGTCGATTTTAAAGCGGGGGGCTATATTCAAATTGAAGCGCCGATTCACACTCTCTCCTATAAGGAATTTGATATAGCAAAAGAATATCATGAAGACTGGGACAGATTTAAAATCTGGGATGTAAACTCCTCAGTTGATGAGCCTATTGAAAGAGCCTATTCTATGGCAAATTATCCAGCAGAAAAAGGTATTGTGATGCTTAATGTTCGGATAGCAACACCTCCTCCTGGGTCATCAGGTATTCCAGCAGGAAAAATGTCCTCCTATATTTTTAATTTAAAAAAAGGTGATGAAGTTACAATTTCAGGCCCATTTGGCGACTTTTTTGCCAGAGAAACACAAAAAGAGATGATTTTTATTGGGGGAGGTGCTGGAATGGCCCCAATGAGGAGTCTTATATTTGATCAGCTAAGAAGAGTTAAAACAGAAAGAAAAGCTTCGTTTTGGTATGGTGCACGCTCTGAAAAAGAAATGTTTTACACGGGCGAATTCGAAAAGCTAGATAAGGAAAATAAAAATTTTTCTTGGCATGTGGCTTTATCCGACTCCTCTCCAGATGATAAATGGAAGGGCCATAAAGGCTTTATTCACAACGTTTTATTTGAACAATACTTAAAAGACCACCCTGCTCCAGAAGATTGTGAATACTACCTATGTGGACCACCTATAATGAATGTTTCAGTGACCAACATGTTATTAGAATTGGGTGTTGATGCTGAAGATATTATGCTAGATGATTTTGGGGGGTAATTACCAATAAACAAAAGCCTCCAATTCCCTTATTAATTCTTTTTGGTAAGTTATCATCTCTTTTACCAAATCTCCCTGTGAAACCATTCCCAATAATACTTTTCCATCCATCACAGGCATATGTCTAATTCTTTTTTGAGTCATAATCTCAAGACCTTTTTCAAATTTATCATCAACAGAAAGTGTTAAGACTTTTTTAGTCATAATTTCTTCCACCTTTGTATCCATTGATGATTTTCCTTCTAAAATAATTTCTCGAGCGTAATCTCTTTCAGATATAACGCCAACCATCTTTCCTTCATCCACCACAATTAACGCCCCAATCTTATATTTAGCCATAATAGTAAGTGCCTCAATAACTGGTTTTTTTGGACCGACTGTTAGAAGCTCTTTAATATCTTTTTCATTGATTATTTCTAGCAGTGTTCTTGTTTTTGTATTTGTTTTTTTCATCATCATTAACTATTTAATATTTAATATTATTTAGCATAACTAAATTTTAATAATTTCGCAAAACTAAATAGAATAATGGTACATTGAGCAAGTGTTTAAAAAATTTCAAATGGAATATTTTCATTAATTTCCGTTAAAAAAACAATACATTTGTTGTTGTGTCCAATAGAAAATAAAGCATGATAAACGACGAAGAGGGGATGTAAAGAGTATGATAAGTAACAAATGTATTGTTTTAATTCCAGCCCGCATGGAAAGCTCTCGCTTGGCTGGCAAAGCTCTAAAGAAGATTGGGGGGATACCAATGATCATTCACGTTGCTATTCGATCATCTCAATGCCCTACAGCTCATCGGACTATAGTTTGTACTGACTCAGCAGATATAATTTTTGAATGTGAAAAATATGGGATCGAAGTATGTAGCACTAGGTGGGACCACAAAAATGGCACTGATAGGATAGCTGAAGCGGCAATACTATTAGAGCTTCCTGACGACCAAATAGTTATTGATGTTCAAGGTGATGAACCGTTTGTAAGTCCTGAATATATTTCAAAAGTAGCAAATTATGTTGCTCAATCCAAGTATGACTGTGTTGTACCTTATCAAGACTTTGAAGAGCCTGATAATCAAAATAGAGTGAAAATAGTAAACTCTTCTGACAAAATTATTTACTTTTCACGTTCGGACGTGCCAAACTATTTTGGTGAAACTAGCAAGCCGATGAAGAAACACTTAAGTATAATTGGCTTCAGGGTAGGCGCTCTTAAGAAATATAAATCTACTTTGCCAGGTGAGTTAGAAAAGATAGAAAAAATTGAATTATTTCGTATGATTGAAAATAATATAGCTATTGGGACATTTAAAATGGAGGGTCAATCACTTTCTGTAGACACTGAAGAAGACTACCATAAAGCATGTCGAATGAATGAAACAGATGATTATTTTTTAAGTTTAGTTAATAAGGGATTTTTTAATGTTAAAAGTTAATCATATATCTTTTGATTTAGATGGCACTTTAATAAATTCCTTTCCAGTTATGCGGCAAGCATGGAGTGAGACAATGTTTGAGCTTAGTTTAGCCGTAGGCTTCGAAGAATACAAAAAATATATTGGATTACCCTTCAGCCGCATAATCGAGAAATTTGGTATGGAGAAAATTGAAAATGAAATAAAAACATTGTATTTTCATAAAACAAAAAAATATTCGAGCCAAATAGATAGAGTGCAAGGAGCTGCTGATATTTTAGAATGGTGTAAGAAAAATGAAATAACCACCTCGATTGTTACATCTAAACCAAGAGTTAATACTCAAGCCATAGTTACTGAAAAAAATCTCAATGTAGACTTTATAGTCTCAGGCGATGACTTAAAAATTGGTAAGCCTTTTATAGAGCCTGGGATAAAAGTTTTAGAAAAATTTGATATAAATTCTGAAAATATGCTCTATGTGGGGGATACGGTTTTCGACTTGCAATTTTCACAAAACCTAGGAGCACACTTTATTCATTTTACTAATGAAGGAAAAAACCTCCTTCCAAAAACATTAGTCAATAATGTACGGTCTATTTCAAAATTGATGGAAATCAAAGAACTCGTTACTAGAAATTAATAGCAATGGATAATACTAACGACATACTACCGAAACCATTTTCCTCAATGCTGGAAAACTACAAGCTAATTAAAAATGTACCTCTAGGTCAGAAAAGTGGTCATTGGGATGTCTTTCCTGAAGATTATGAAGAATCAATAAAGCAAATTAATGCTTGGAAAACTTTTTTAAGAAATCCACTTTCCTTAGGGTTTAACGATTCGTTAGTTAATTTTGAGAATGCGAGATTTACGGATAAGAAAAAATATAATAACGTAGATCCCATAGAAAGAAGAAAGAAACATGACTATACAAATCTTCTTGAGGAGATTGTTACAGACACAAAAGAACAGGAAGATATCATTAAAATAGTAAACTTGCTTTTTTCCGCTTGTGGACCAGCTTTTACTATTAATAATATTGCAACTGAAATAGGTTCTCCTCAAAAGTATTTAGTTGAATATAAATTAGATAAATTTTATTGCAATATCCATGACCTATTAATTACACATATTTTTTGGCAAATATCTCGTGCATCTGATAAATTAATCGACACGAATAGGCCTGTTATTGCAGAAATAGGAGGTGGGTATGGGGGATTAATATCAAAAGCAAAAAAAAAGTACCCAAAAGCTCGCATTATTACTTTTGATCTTCCTGAGTTAATAGCAGTTCAAACATACTATATTTATAATAACTTTCCTGACTCTAAAATTTTATATTTAAAAGATATTCTTGAGCGTGGAAATAAAGTTTTTTCTGAAGATTTTGACTTTATTATTCTTCCTGGGTGGATGATCGATCAAGTACCAGATAAATTTATTGATCTAGTAATTAACACTAGATCAATGATGGAGATGTCATTAGGTACCATTGATTTTTATTTTAAACATATTCACCGTACAGTTAAAATTGGTGGTTTGTTTGCATGCTTTAATAGATATCAAAAGAAGTCATTTAGTGAGGAAAATATTGTACTAAAAAACTATCCTTTTGATGAATTTTGGGCGCCTATAATTTCTCAAACATCAGTAATACAGAATCACATACACGAGCTCATTTTGAGGCGACAAGATAAAAAAAGTGACTTTCATATTGGAGATATTTTAAAGTCCATCCCCCCATTCTAATGACTTTTTTAGCTTGTTTAATAATTCTAAATTAGTTTCATTCAGTTCTTTTCTATATAGCTTTGCTGAGCTATACCAAGGACTGTTATCTCGGTTAACCATCCAGCCCCACCAAAATTCTGAAGAAAGAAGAATATGAATTTCTTTACCTAAAGCCCCGGCTAACTGGCAAGTTATATTGTCAACTGACACAACAATGTCGCATGCTTGAATTAGTGAAGTCAAGCCATCAATGTCATTAAAGTTGTCAATCTTATCGTATTGGATTACATTGACACCTAATTCATCTTTAACTTCTTTAATATCTTTTTTTGTATCGCCATATTGTAAGCTAACAAATGTATAGCCTTCAATATTTATTGTCTCAATAAAATTTTTAAGATTTATTGATTGGTGATCTCCTTTATTTAAACCAGAACTTCGCCAACTAATGCCACATATTTTTTTATTTTCTGGTACCGAGGTTAAAATATTTTTTTTAATTTTAGCAGTTTTAATAACATCGTCTTTTAAAAATCCATATCTTGTACTCTCAAAATCTTTCTCGTTATTTCTAAAATATTGGCATAAACTTCCCATAGCAATATGCTCATCATAATCAATCTTAGCTTCTTCACCATTATCTGGATAGAAGGTGCAAAAATCTCCCATCGACCTAGTAAGAAGGTCAATAAGGCGTGGGTCTAGTATCACAATTAATTCTGAACATTTTCTATTAAGATCAGGAAGTAAAGAGCTATAAGCAATTTGATCACCAATTCCTTGCTCAGGCCAAACTAATAATTTAGCATTTTTATTCCCAGACCAAACTGGGAGATTAGTTTCAAGCTTAGGTGAAAATAATTTATCTAGTTTCCATCTTGACTCCCAAAGAACCCAGCCATTTTTAAAATCACCATACAGCAAAAGAAGTGTTGATTTAGCAAATTTATATCCTTCAAAATTTGGTTCTAATTCAATAGCTTTATTAAAGCTTTGCATGGATAAATCAAACAATCTTAGATGCATTGCAGAAACACCAAGATTAAAAAAGGCTGGTGCATAATTATTTTTTAATTCAATAGCTTTCTTAGCAAAAGTAACAGCCTCTTCATATCTTTGAAGCCCCATTAGTGAATTAGATTTATCACAGAAAGCCTCTGCACGATTAGGGCATAGATTAATTGCTCTATTATAGCTATTGATAGCCTCATTAAACTTTTTAGATTTTTGAAGGATTTGTCCTTGCGATATATATAAATCAAAATCATCAGGAGCAATTTGAATTGCATCACTACATGAATTTAAAGCCCCTTCATTGTTACCAAGTGAAACTAAAGATTCAATTTTCTTTTTAAATATTATTATATTTTTTGGTGACAATTTCAAAGCCTCTTCATAACATGAAGTTGCCAATTTATATTGTTTTAATGCTGAATAACAATCCCCACCAATTATAAATAAAGTTGGATCGTTTGGAAAATCTTGGGAAAGGTTGTCAAGAACGGATAATGCTTCTTTATAGTTGCCTTTAGAATACAACTTAATTACTGGTTCTAAATCCTCTTTAAGAGCTATTAAATTATTCTTATTAGCTGGCATAAATATGATCGGTACTAATTTTATTATAGTGCCTATCATAGGCTTGAATATAAGCTGATTCAAGGCTACGTGCATATTCGTTTGTATTAAATATCGAACAAGAATTAATATTAGAGATGAGTTTTCTTTTAACTTCATTAAAATACTTTGGATTATTTGCTAATTTAATAGCTAAATGCTCATATTCTTTTTCGGATGAAGTTACCAATTCTGAAAGATTTAGATTAATTAATAGGCTAGATGCAACACGACTAGAAAATGATAAACCTCTTAAAGTAACAATAGGGACTCCAGATCTAAGGAAATCACTTGCAGTGGTCTGGCCTCCATAAGGAAAGCAATCTAAAAATATATCCGCCAACTTTATCTTGGCATGGTAGTCCTCTCTCAAAACCTCAGTTTTTGAAAATATTAATCTGTTTTTATCTATCCCTAATTTAACACATTCACCTCTCAAATTATTCATCACTAACTTTGAAAAGCCCGGAAACCATAAAACACTTCCATCGACGATAGAAAGTAATCTAATCCATAACTTAAAGATATTTGGAGTAATTTTCCAACTATTATTAAAACACCCAAAAATAAAAGCATTTTCAGGTAAGCCTTCTGATTTTTTAGTAAATATTTTCTTTCCTAGAGTTATTCTTTCTTCATTTGGTTGATAGCATTTTGGTAGATAAATTATTTTTTCTGTGTAATATTTCTGCAATTCTTGTGGAACAATAAACTTATCTGCAATATTGTAATCAATATAATTTGCACCTGTTGTTCCTGGGTATCCTAAATAATTAATTTGAATGGGAGCTGCACGCATTGAAAAAATTTCTGGTCTACTATTTTTAGTATGTCCACCTAAATCAATAGCAATATCAATTTTCTTCTCCCTCGCCAATAATGCAACTTCTTTATCAGAATAATTTGAAACATCAATAAACTCATCAAAAGGTTTCTCGATCCTTTTTCTTGTTTCGCTTTCAATTTTATCAGAAAGAGAAAAAGCAAATAATTCAAATTTAGATTTATCGTGGACTTCAAATAATTCGGTTACTAAATATGCAACTGGGTGGTTACGAAAATCACCAGAAAAATAACCTATTTTTATCTTTTTATTTTTAGTGTATTTATTTATTGAGCCAAGGGAGTTATTTAATGGAAATCTATGATTAACAAACAACTCAGCTCCAAGTTTTTGAATTTCTGGGCTATCAAAAAAAGAGCATATACCCAGAGGAACAGAAACATATTTATTATCCTTGATATTCAAATCAAGCAAATTTAATTCTTGATCGAAGTTACTCCAATCGCAAATATTATTCTTCCAGTAGCGGCGCTCGCCAAAAGAAACTGAATAATTTTTATCATTTTCTATAGCCTTGTCAAATGATAATATTGCATTATTAATTTCACGTTCTGCAATCTGTGCATAAGCTTTTAAACTGTACGCTTCAGATTTCTCAGGTGATAATATAATTGCTTTATCAAAATAAATAATACCTTCTCTATTATTTTCCATCTGACAACATAATTGGCCAATATTGTTGTAGAGCTCATAATTTGGATTAATATGTATTGCTTTTTTTAGGTATAAGTATGATTGATCAAATTTTCTTAATGCTTTAAAAATATACCCCAAACCTCTATAAGCAACTGATTCTTCTGGGCTAATCTCGATTGATTTTTTATAAGAATTTATAGCTTCATCAACTCGACCTAATTTATTAAAAAGTATCGCACACCTATTATATAAATCTGGATTCCCTGTATCAATTTTGATTGCTTTCTCGAAAAAATATAGTGATTCCTCTAACTGGCTAGTAAAATATAATAACTCTCCTAAGTTAATATATGCGTCTAAATAATCAGGGCTTAAATTAATTATTTTTCGATAGCAATCTATTGACTCATTAAATCTATTTGTTTTCCTTAGGGTAATCGCTTTCCTTATATGCGCTTTTAGATTTTGAGGGTCTAATTCAATAGACTTATCAAAAAACATTACCGCTTCATCTAATTCATTATTTAAAGAAAGCGCAATTCCTAGATCAACCATAACCAGAGGTTGTTTTGGGTTTATTTGTAAGGATTGTTTTAATAAATTAATGCCATCATCAAGATTTTTCTTTCGTAATGATAATTGAGCTAACAGATTGATAAATGAAAATTCTTTTGGGAAGCTTTTTAGTCCTTCCTTGAGAGTTTTTGAGGCTATTTCAAGTTGATTATTCTCGACAAATTTAATTGAGTTTTTTAAGATATTTACTGGATTGGTAAGAATTTTTTTATTAGTCATTATCTTATCTATCTAAATATTGAATAAATTTTTATGGTGCCGTCGGAGAGACTCGAACTCTCACGACTTTCGTCACTACCCCCTCAAGGTAGCGTGTCTACCAATTCCACCACGACGGCAAATGTATTAGTCATGTTAGTTTGGAATATCTTGACTAACTGAATTTTTTTCAGGTATGTCTTGAGTACCTTTTACTACTGATTCCGAATTTTCTACTACACCATTAATTGATGATGAAGTCTGATGTTTTGCACTCGCAATGAATGCTAGAGTAATACTGGTACAAAAGAAAATGGTTACACTTATAGCTGTAGCCCGAGTTAAGAAATTAGAAGATCCTTGAACCCCAAACACACTCCCAGAGTTCCCTCCCCCACCAAAAGCTGCGCCTGCATCAGCACCTTTTCCATGCTGAATTAAAACAAGCCCAATTACAGACAGACTTGCAATAACATGAACAATTAGAATTAAATTTTCCATATAAGAAATACCGATCAAAAGATTTTATAATTAACTATTTTCTGCTGCAGAGCAAATGTGAAAAAAGTCATCAATGTTAATCGATGCCCTTCCTACTAATACTCCGTCTAAGCTCTCAGAACCAAACAATTGTACCGCATTTTTAGAGTTTACGCTTCCACCATAAATAATATTAAAGTTTTTAAAATTAAAATTATAGCTCTTACAAATATGATCTTTAATAAAGTTACACATTTTTTCTACTTGAGCTGGCGAAGCTGCCATATCCGATCCGATTGCCCATATTGGTTCATATGCAACAATTGAATTTTCAAAAATATCTGGGCCATTAATTTTAACAATGGCATCAATCTGGGATGAGACTACCCGCTCCATAATTCCAGCTTCTCGCTCTATTAAACTTTCGCCAACACACAATACTGGGGTCATATTATATTTCTTAATTCTTTCAAACTTATGTGCAATATTTTCATCTGATTCACAATAAGCTGTGCTTCTCTCGGAATGGCCAACAATCACATATTTAGTATCGAAGTCTTTGAGCATTAATGCACTTACTTCTCCAGTATGAGGTCCACTCTCAAATTTTGCGACATTTTGACTACCCCAGCTAATTTTAGTACCTTCAAGAAAATTTTTTGCTTGAAATAAGTAAGGATATGGTAGGCATAAGCCAATATTTAAATTTTTAAAATTATTAAAGTTTTTTTTAATTTCTGTAAAATATATTTCATTGAAGCTTAATGAGCCATTCATCTTTATATTAGCTATAATTAATTTCTTATTTTTTTGCATTCTGGCTCTTAATAATTAATTGTATTGATGGCTTATAGTTAAATTCATTTATTTCAATACTATAAGTAGCCTCTATTCTATCAGCCATTTCTCCTGAAAAATTGAATAAAATTGCATCGTATTCACCATGCTCATTTTTTAGAGTGCATTTATTGTGTTTATTAGCAACGATTTCTTGTCTTACCACATCAAACACATCAAAGAAAACTGGCGCCGGGAAACCTTGTCCCCATATTTGAGAATTGATAGCTCTTATAGTTTCTTGATTTAAGCGCTCTTTTGGTATTGGTTTATCAAACTCAATAATTAAATTTAAATCATCAGAAGATAGTAATCTACTTGCAATAGCTTCAAACTCAGCACAAAATATTTTGAGGTTACTTTCTTTTATTGTTAAACCAGCAGCCATAGCATGTCCACCAAAAGTTAAGATAAGGTCTGGATTTTTTTTACTAACTAAGTCAAGAGCGTCTTTTAAGTGAAAAGATGATATTGACCTTCCTGAACCCTTAAGGAGTCCGTTATCATCTTTAGCAAATATTATAGTCGGTCGATAATATTTTTCTTTGAGCCTTGAGGCAACTATGCCGATAACACCTTGATGCCAATCAGTATTATACAAAGTGATTGTATAGCTATCTTCAACTATACAATTATTAAGTATAGTCAATGCATCTTCTTTCATTTTATTTTCAACAAGCTTTCTTTGCTCGTTAAATATTAATAATTGTTTCGCATACCTTTCTGCTTCACTTTTATTATTTGATATCAAGCATTTTATTCCAACAGCCATATCATCAAGTCTCCCAGCAGCATTTATTTTTGGTGCTATTAAAAAAGATAAGTCTGAAGTTTTAATATCTTTTAATTTTTTATTACTAAGATGGGAGAGAGCTTCAATGCCAAAATTACAATTACCACTTCTAATTTTTTTGATCCCATAATTTACTAGCACTCTATTATTAAAATCAAGCCTAACTAAATCGGCAATGGTTCCTAACGCAACTAAATCAAGTAAATCAGAAAGTATTGGTTCTGGTTGACTGATAAATCTATCTAATTTTCTCAACTCAATGCGTAACGAGAGTAATACATAAAAAATTACACCTACTCCACATAAATTCTTACTAGGAAATTTACAGAAAGGTTGATTGGGATTTACAATAAAGTCTGCATCAGGGAGTTCATCAGCAGGTAAATGATGATCTGTAATAATAACATCTATACCATAAGATTTTGCTTTTCTTACCCCGGAAATACTAGCAATTCCATTATCTACAGTTACAATTAATGATGGTTTTTTTTGATAAGCCAAATCGACAATCTCTGGAGTTAAACCATATCCAAACTTAAATCTATTTGGAACAATAAAGTCGACATCGGCACCAAATTTTTTTAAACCTAAATATCCACATGCTGTGGCTGTTGCGCCATCAGCATCATAATCTCCAATAATAATAATTTTTTGCTTTGTATCAATCTTATCAATTAATAGTTTTGAAGCATTTTTAACGGATTTTAGTAAGTCAGGTGATAGTAATTTATCCAACTTATAATCAACATCATCAAATGAGCTAATATCTCTTGAGGCGAACAGGGAGGATAAGGTTGGATCAATACCATTACTTAATAAAGAATTGTAGATAGAAGAATCTATTATTTTCTCTTTACGCTGCATTTAGAATATCCGAGAGAATCATTTCTTTATTCCAAAACTCAAATTTAGTTTTCAAGCTAAATTAAAAAGCTTAGGTATATTAAAAGACCAAAATAAAGTAACGCAAAAAATGCAATAATCAGAAATACATAGAGCAATGTTTTATGAATTTTATTAAGAACTTCCTTAATTTCTTTTAATTCATTTTGCTTCATATCTTAATTGTAATACCTATTTTAATAACAGTTCCTTAAAAAAACTAATGGATAAGTTAATTTTAAGGAAAATTATGGTGCCCAGAGCCGGAATCGAACCGGCACGACCGTAAAGTCGAGGGATTTTAAGTCCCTTGTGTCTACCAATTTCACCATCCGGGCAAATTGAATGTTTATCATCACTTTATAAAAGTGGAGGCGCGTGCCGGAATCGAACCGGCGTCTAAGGCTTTGCAGGCCTCTGCATAACCACTTTGCTAACGCGCCATTTCTTTAAAGCAATAAATGCATAACTAATGATGCATTAAATAACCCTAAAGTAAGTACAAAACACTTCCTTAAGAAGCGATCTTCTTCAAATAAAGAAGAAATGATGGAGCGGGAAACGAGGTTCGAACTCGCGACCTATACCTTGGCAAGGTATCGCTCTACCAGCTGAGCTATTCCCGCAATGAGAAGGCAGTATTTTAGCTTCTTTTTGCAACCTGTCAATCTTGTTTAATAATCTTTCTTTTTTCTTAAAATTTTGAATGCTACTCTAAGATAGTAAATCATAGATATCATTGTTAATAAAGCTGCAATATAGATTAAAATTTTACCTATTACTGCAACTGGAATAAATAAAATATTTTCATAATAAAGTAAGAATAATATTGCAATCATTTGCATCGTTGTTTTAAGTTTGCCAATAAATGCGACTGCTATGCCTCCAGATTTTCCAAGTGTTGCCATCCATTCCCTAAGAGAACTAATTGTAAATTCTCTAGCAATAATAATAAATGCAATTATTGACTCGACCCGGCCCAATTCAACAAGCAAACTCAATGCTGCTATAACAATTAATTTATCAGCTACTGGGTCAATAAATGCACCGAAATCTGATGTTTGATTTAGTCTTCTAGCCAAATAGCCATCTAGCCAATCAGTTATTGCTGCAAACAAAAATATTAATGTAGCAGTTAAATTTTTTTGATAAGCAGAAAGGGTCTCATCTGACAAATAAAAAACTAAAATAAGGCAAGGAATTAAAGCAATTCTAAGTAAAGTAAGGTTATTTGGAATGTTTAAAATCATAAATTTATAATGTTTAATGAAAAAAATTAAAGATTTCTTCAGCTATTTTTTTACTAATACCTTCAACAAGAACAAGCTCTTCAATTGTTGCATTTTTTACACCCTCAAGCCCTCCAAAGTAGACCAAAAGACTTTTTCGTTTTTTAAGTCCAACGCCCTCAATTTCCTCAATTGAGGATGTAACTCTTGCTTTATCTCTTCTAGCCCTATGTCCGGTTATGGCAAATCTATGAGCTTCGTCTCTAATTTGCTGAATCAAATGAAAGCCTAAATTACTTTGATCAATGCCATCTAAAACTTCGCCATCAGAAGTAAATAATGTTTCAGTGCCAGACTTTCTTGAGCGCCCTTTAGATACTCCAACAAGCATAATATCAGAGATACCTAATTCTTCCATTATACCCATTGCTACGCTCAGCTGACCCTTTCCTCCATCAATTAAAATAATATCTGGCTTAACCAGATCTTCTGAAATTATTTTTTTATACCTTCTCTCCATCGCTTGTCGCATTGCAGCATAATCATCACCTGGTGTTATATCTTTAATATTGTACCGCCGATACTGTTTATTTTGCATCATACTTTTGTCGTAAACCACACAAGATGCTACAGCCCTCTCGCCCATGGTATGACTAACATCAAAGCATTCAATTCTATCTATCTCCTCAGTGAGGCTTAGTAACTTTCTAAAAGCTTTTATTCTTTTAATCTGACTAGCATGCTCATTATTTTTTTGAGTAAGAGCAATTTTAGCGTTTCTATTTGCCATCATTAACCACATTTTTTTATCACCCAGCATTCTAGAAATAATTTTAATTGCAGGATATTTTTTTAAAGAGAAAAAGCTATTAATGAGGCTTATATCAAACTTTTGCTCGATAACTAAAACTGGGGGTGGAGTTTTTTGGTCATAATATTGAGTTAAAAAAACCTCAACTATATTTTCCATATTCTGATCTACAGAATTTTTAGGAAAAAAACTTTTGTCACCAAGATGCCTACCTCCTCTAATCATAACCAAATTGACACAAGCCTGACCAAGATCTTCAGATATTGCAATAATGTCTGCATCATTTTCACTAAAATCGCTAACAGATTGTTTCAAACGAACCTGTCTTAAGCTTTGAATTCTATCTCTAAATATAGCAGCTCTTTCAAAATTATATTCATCAGAGCTTTCGTTCATTCTGTTCGTAAGATTTTTAATTACTTCGTTGTCTTTACCCTTCAAAAATAAGGCCGCCTGTTTAATATCATTTTTATAATCAAAATTACTTACCAACCCAACACAAGGAGCAGTGCACCTTTTGATCTGATATTGCAAACAAGGTCTGGTTCTATTATTAAACACAGAATCTTCGCAAGTTCTTAGCATAAAAACTTTTTGGAGTAGTTGGATACTTTGACGAACGGCATTTGAGTTTGGAAATGGCCCAAAGTATTGGTTTTCTTTTTTTTGAGAGCCACGATGAAACATTAATCTTGGAAAATTACCACCTGTAATCATAAGATAAGGATAAGACTTATCATCTCTAAAAATTACATTGTAGCGAGGTAGGATCTTTTTTATTAAATTATTTTCAAGAATTAATGCATCTGCCTCCGTATTTGTAATTGTAAATTCAATCGTATTAATATTACTAACCATTAATTTTGTTCGAGGGCTTGATTGATTTTTTACAAAATAAGAAGCAACTCTTTTTTTTAAATTTTTCGCTTTTCCTATATAAATAACTTCTAACTTAGAGTTAATCATTTGATAAACTCCTGGTAGATTAGGAAAATTTTTAATTTTTAATTTTAAATTTTCCAAAACTACCCCAACAAATTTCCCCCAATTGCCCAATCTTCAGATTTAACTTCCTCAAAGACAATATAAGTATAGGAAGCTGGCTTACTTGCTACTCTCTCCATTAACTCAGTCATTTCTTTAGCGATCTCTTGTTTTTGATCTTTATTTAGACTTCCAACAAGTTTTACATTTATATAGGGCATTTATCTCTCCATTTCAGTTTTAATTGATAAAAATACTTCATGAAACATTTTCTCCGTTAATCGTTTTGTCTGAGTATTGTAACGACTACAATGATAACTATCATACATAACTAGATTTTTGGGTAAGTTATGTCTTTTACCATGAGAAAATTTATACTCTTTTTTAGTTAAACTCAATGATGTCATAATCGCATTATGAGCAATCAATCCTAATGCAAGTAAAATTGATCCTTGCTTTAATTTTCTTATTTCAGACTGAAGAAATTTATTACAATTATTAATTTCCTCATGATTCGGTTTATTATCAGGTGGTAAGCATTTGACTGCGTTAGTAATGCCGCAATTTTTTAATATTAAATTATCACCAACAGACTGCGATGTTTCGAGATTAGAGAATCCATATTTATACAAAGTTTTATAAAGTAAAATCCCTGCATGATCTCCAGTAAATGGTCTCCCTGTTCTATTTGCCCCATGCATACCTGGAGCTAGTCCAACTATTAAAAAAGGGGGATTTTTTTGTCCGAAAGAGGGTACTGGCTTACAAAAATAATTTGGATTTTTACTTTTTACTTGGGTTAAAAAAGAACTTAACCTCTCACAATCTTTACAGCTGGCATCATATTCCATAGCAAATTATGATACTGGATTTATTTCAATAACTTTGGTATTTTTGTAGTCGGTAAGCTGATCAAAATTTAGGTACTTGTAAATTTCGCCTGCATTATTATTAATTTTTTCAGCCATCAACTTAAGGTATTCTTCTTTAGACGGTATATAACCTAGTAGTGAGCATAAGGCTGCTAATTCAGCAGACCCAAGATACACTTGTGCATCTTTTCCCATTCGATTATCAAAATTTCGTGTACTGGTTGAAAAAACGGCAGCCCCATCTTCAACTCTTGCTTGATTCCCCATACATAAACTACAGCCTGG
>Ga0075447_10000755_pt1 | contig 15889 bp, 22 predicted proteins | sample CoawatmetaG10DNA_FD_72352 | JGI IMG/M metagenome (GOLD analysis project Ga0075447, IMG submission 72352) | Marine microbial communities from the West Antarctic Peninsula - Coastal water metaG104-DNA | ecosystem: Environmental > Aquatic > Marine > Coastal | place: Atlantic Ocean: West Antarctic...
ATTGAGTAGTTGCTTCGTCAAGTGGTTTAGCACGGTGTAAGTCTTGTAGTGTCTCTATAACTTTTTTGCTTTTGTTATAAGATGCCCAGGCAACTGCATAAGGATTGTCTACTTTCCCTTTTAATGCTTTAACTTGTTTTTCTCTGCCGGGAGGTGCTTCCTCTGTTATTCCCATACCAGCTCTTACTCTATCATACATTGTTTGAGCTAATTTAGGTTCTGGCGTGCCACTTTTAAATGCTTCAAAGTCACCTTCTGCAGCCGCAGCTCGCATTTTGCTTGCGCTCATGCCCTCAGCACCTTCTGCATCTGGATCACGCTCGCCTGCGCTTACTACTTTAATATCTTTAAAAGTATATGCAATGTTGCCTGATTTATCTGGAGTTCCGTTATACTTGTTAAGTAACTCAGTAAAATCTTGTATACGATCACTGCCTGCAACGTATATAACATTGTCGTAACCCAGGGAGTCTAGTTTAGTTAATGCTTCAATGATGGTTTTTACACTAGGATCTCCAACACTAACACCAGGAAAAAATTTCCGTGCCAACGCTAGTTTAGTAACAAAATCTAATGGATCGGTTTGGGGTTTTTGGCTTTGACTTAGGAATATATACGGATCACCAGCTTGTGCTAGTACAGCATCGGCTAGTTTTTTATGTCCGATAGTAGGCGGATTCATACGCCCAAACGCAAACGAGGCTGTTTTGCCCTCAACTTCGTTAATATTCGTTAAGTCTCTTATATGCATAAGAGTATTTATCAGTTAAATATTTTCCAATAACCAAATGTAAACAGGGCTTGAAAATTTCATGGTCCATGTACTATTCCAACTTAGTTCCATGTCATTTTTTCTAGTTCTAGGAAGATCCTGGGGATATGATTCTTCGTATACTTCTATAATATTGTTATTAAAAGGTATCTGATCAAGACCTATGTCTTCAAGATGTATATCTAATATATCAACAGTCTTGCCCTTAACGACATTGCCGTCAGCATCTAATATAACATCTAACCGAAAGTCTTTGTTGTAATAGTTAATAACTAGTTTGTTTTCACTGTCATCTTCAACATCAACATCAAATTCAATGAGAGTTTCTCCCCGAATCTCTCCGTCAAACTTAACGTTACATGTGTCGTTTACTGTTACACGACATGCTGGCCAACGATCATTGCAATCATGTCCATGTAGTTTAATTTTAAAGTTAACGTTTTCCATTATTAAATAATTACTTCTTGGTTTCCATCAGTCATTACCAATTCTAAATCTTCTTTATACTCTTTGCGTTCAAGATATTCGTTTGTAGGTAAAAATTTATGTGCGCCCATGTGAGCTAGTGGGATACTCTTATCTATCCAAATCTCACCACCTAGCTCACGCCACTTAGCACAAAAACTCCAGTCTTCTGTCAAGTAACGTCCCTGACTATCAATAGTACAGTTAAAGAAATCGTATTGGCTGTCGTCTGCTTCAGCACTAAGGCCAATATCATCATGGTATTTTTGGACACCTGATTCAATCATTTTTTCAAAGACCGTGCGCTTAATTAACATAAACCCTGTACCCAGTGTTCCGACTTCCATAAGATCGCCTTCTACCTTTCCATCTGGGATAGTATTAACTACCATTTTAGGAGGCAATACTTTCTGTGGATAAATTGCTCCTATAATATCTTTTTCAGCAGTTATGAGCTTAACAATACTCGAGGCTTCAAATTGAATATCAGCATCCACAAACATTAGGTGTGTTGCATCTCCAACTAAGAACTTTGCGGCGCAACTATTACGAGCTCGGTTAACGTTACTTTCGTTACTAAGTGTATCAATTTGAAAGTCAATTTTGTTTTTAATACCTAATACTAGAAACTGTAGGTAACTACTAAAACAAACTTCTGTAATCTGTCCCCCGTAGCAAGGTGTCATAAAATGTATTTTCATATTAGTACTCCAATTTATTAAGTAAATTCATTATGCGTCCAGTTTTTGGTGCTAGGAATCTAGTTTGATTGTATTGTAATAGAGGTGTCATTAGTCTTGTCATAACTCTTTGATCTTTATGACCTCTGTCAGCAATGCTATAACTTAGATGTACCATTTCTGTCATTCGTTTATAAGGGTTAGTTTCATCGTCGTACCTTTCATTAATAATATCTGAGAATGTCTTGTACCCTAAGAAATGTAACAGTTCCAGGCTACGAGCACTACCAACAATTATAAAAGGCTGTAAGTTTAATATACACTTAAATGTTTTTTCTGTCAAGAAACATGTGTCTTGATCAAAATGTGTTTCTACAATAAAATTCCAATAACTATCTAAATGATGCGGCGTGTGTATTAACTTATGATTGTTGTGCTGAACATCTGTTAACGAGTCGCACTTAAATGGTATTTGCATACTAAAACTTGAATAAATTTCAGTTTGATTATCTAATTCAACATTATCTAACCATGCTTGTAAGTCTTCCTCATTCTTACTAGACGTTTCGTATTGATAGCCAGTGTAACTAAACTGTGCTTCGTTGGTTAATCCTAATGCATGTAAGTTACTAGCATACATTCTACGCCAAGACTTATCTGCTCGATTTAAACAAGTAAATTTATATGGTCTCTCGTTTAACGAAACCTGTGTAATCCAATCTTTCTTATAGATATGCAACATCCTATAATATAACTCGTCATCTGGAAAATATATAAAGGGATGTTGGCCGTCGACGTTCCAATTAGCAGTAACAAAGACAATATTTTCTTTACTAACGTTATGCTTTTTAATCATAGCATCTAAGTGATTGTTTATTTCCATAGCAGGGTCATCGCCCTCACTGTAGTAGAACAAAAATTTAAACCGCCCCTGCTTTAACTTATCTAAACTAGATGGTTCCATTAGACTAAAGTAGTCTATTTTAGGATCGTAGAAGTTTAAGTTGACAGGATAATACGCTGGGCCTTCCCAGATGTCGTCAACACATGCTGCGTTAGATGGTATCTTGTCCAGTGCGCAATATTTTAGGAATCTAAACTCGTAACTAAACGGTGCTTTAATACACAGGTCCCACCATTCGTCAGACCCAGGCACTAGAGACATGTCCTTAACCAAGTTAGGCAAAAACCCATGTTGGTTACGTTTGTCAAACAACCATGTTATCATTATTTTCTTAGTGTGCTAAAAGAATTGTATTAATGGACCCAGAAGTAAAATTAGTAATGCTTGCACGGATCCAAACAAAGTTTCCGGTAAAGTTAAATATAAAACTGTTTGTAACTAAAGTACTTCCATCACCAGTAAGCACTGCGCCACTGATATCAACAAAGTCTGTGCTAGTTGGCGTGGTTGCTAGACTTCCTTGGAATGTAATAGTTCCTGGAAACCCAGTTACACGCACTTGAGTAGTATGGACGCCATCGCTAAATCCATAATAACCATCGCCCTTGGTGTTGTCACTTTGGAAACTAGTGGCACTGCCATCATAATTGCCCGTGGATGTTCCAAAACTGGTGCTTGGAATCATTGTTACTGTTGTAGTTGCTGACATTAACTATTCCTTAATAACCTCTACGAGTTTATCCGCTCCGGCTAGTTCTTGAATAACTGCTTCTAAATTAGCAGTCATTTCAGCATCTAGCATTGGAATAACTTCGTCCTGGTCTTTAAGAAGTTTACTAATCTTAATTACAACCATTTCTTCATTGAGTTTTGCCATTGAAATACTCCTTATACATGGTATTTATGCCACAGCTTCTTCTTGATTTTCCCATACTGCATTTTCTTTCATAGGATTAGCAGGGTCAACGCCCATCCAATTGCTCCACTCTTTATAGAAATGTCTCATACCCACTTCATCATGAATAGTTTCATTCTCATGTCTACCATGCAGTATGTGACGATGTTCCTGGCCAGGAGCCATACTTGCACCTTGACCAGTAATACCCAGAAGGTCTTCGTGTAAGTTTCTACCCATTGGACCCCAGATTGTGTTATGATGTGCAATACGAGTTTTACGCTCTTCTGGTGTATCTTTTTTAAGACCAAATCCACGAAACTCTATCATAACCTTATTGGGCCCAAGTGGTGTTACAACGTCTGTACGTAATGCACTACCTCTTAGGTTAAAGTTCATGCCTGGAAATAGGTCAATCATATACCACTGGTTTGGTGGTAGGTGTGGAAATGAGAGGTCTTCTCTAGATTCACCTAACTCAAACTCACCATACTGTACCTCAAAGCTACCTACGTTAACATGACCATTCTCAAACCCTGTACACTTACGTGCAAAGTATTCTTCATTAAACCCAGTTACGCGATTGAAGTAGTGCATGTAGTCATGGTAAAATTCACTATTGGTATCATGCCACAGTTTGTAGTTGCTGTCGATGATTGCTTTGTGATAATGGAATACTTCCAATGGCTCTGTGTCGAGTGCTGGACGAATAACATCAAATGCACCAGCGGCCCATGCTTCAACATCTTGAGTTGGTTCTAGATTAAGTGTAACCCATACCATACCACCAAACTTAACTTCACATGGTAATTCTTGACAGTTCCAATGATCATAACCACCATCAGATTCTAGGTTGCCACTAACTGGCATGGATTGAAAGTTGTGCTCAAACGCTACAACTCTTTCCTTGTTTCGAATCATTGCAATCTTAGAACCAGCAATGCTGGAAGTTCTGAAGTCTAGATGGTTCTCTAGTTCTGATTCATGGCAGAGAGGTATCCAACATTTTTTGAATATCTTTTCTTGCTCTGCATGAAAGATTCCCCAATCACTATAAATCCGACTATCTACATATTCTACACTTGGGTCTGCTAACCATTGGGTGTGCTTACGAGCTGGCATGAAATGTTCTCCTTAATTTATCAAACATATTTATGCTAAAATCTTTGGCTTGCGTCCTCTTTTTTTGTATACTGGCACACTGCCGTCTGGCTTAATATTGTAGGATTTAGCAAACCGTTCTGGATCCATGCCTTCAATATCTATTATATTGTCTGCTTCTATCTTAGGTTCCCAGTGGATATCTTTAACTGCCATAAAGTGTGCATTATGGAATCCCATTGTTAAAACTTTAGCACGTACCACGGTGTTTATGGTTACAAGTTTGCGTTTAACTAGTGTGGAAAGAAGATTTTTGTTCATATTATTAGTCCTATATTATTCAGCTATCCATTATAATAGCATAAGTCTAGTAAATGTCAACCAATTTTACCAAATTGGACTTGGGGTTTCTGTAATACGAAAACTCTGATATAAACTCATACGTTTATCTATTACTGGTGAACGCATGCCATGTTTGTTTTGTGTAGGATTAAACATTAAATAACCGTGATTAGAAACATAAGGAACACTATACCACGTGTCTTCTATAAAACAATGCGTACCCATGCTAGTATCTCCTTCACACAGATATATCTGTACGTTAGCACTTAGGTTAGGAGATAGATCACAGTGACAGTCGTTAATATATCCTGCAGAATCATACCATAGCCGTGTTGTATTTGGGTACGAATATGTACTAAAATAGTCGTCAACTACACTGCTTATCTCTTGATGTAACTGTTGTAGATTAGTAGACATAGGAGTGCCTTCTAATCTAATATGTTCTTCCTGTGGTAGTTTATTCCAATTATGTTTATTGTCAAACTCTCTAACAAGACTTTGAAATGTATCGTCATCAAATGCGTCTTTAATTAAATAAAAATCATCGTGTAAATGCGTTAGCTGCATACTTATTAGCCGATGTTAGGTTGATGTTGGTAAAATATTTCTTCTTTTACATGCTCACTAAACGCTAATATAAACATGTTCTTTAATGACTCGTCGTTAAATCTCCAGTTAGTGTACCCATATGTTTTCGTATTTTTTCTGCGGGTTCCGCCAAACTTAGTTACTTTTTGATCTACATCTAAGTCCCACTTGCCGCTCTTGTTAAGGTATAACCCGGAGTCTACGTATGACTTGTAAAAATTTAGCAAAGCAGGAGTGGGTGCGTGGTTCCTTATTACTACTTCCCAGGGATGTTTTACTGGGGTTCTTCTTAATCGCACACTACTGGGTAACTCAGTTGGGAAATGGTATATTTCTAAGAACTGATTAGTTTTAACTAAGTTAAATTCTTCAATTAGTGTACCGATTGTTTGGATATCGTTTGTGTAATACTGTGTTCTTAACGATTCAATTCTTACTTTGCCGCCACAATTATCTGCGTACAATCTAATATCTGTTAAGAGTTTAAAAAATTCTTCATTAGAAAAAATGTTTGATTTCCAAAACTTAATAGTTAGTTTATAATTGTATTTTTTGTAATATTTTTTATCACTAGCGAATACTTTAAGATCATACTTTAACGACAAACTTTTTAACGGGCTCATTAACACTATCCTTAACTATTGTTATTACTAGATCCTTATCCTCAGATCTTACCTTTAGTTTACAGTCTTTTAGCGAAGAGTCAACCATTATCTCTCTGCTAATTGGAACTCTCAGATATTGGTCAATAGTTCTTGCAACGGGCCGTGCGCCCATGTTATCATTAAATCCTTTTGTCATTAGAAGATCTATTGCTGATTCTTTTACTAGTAAACGTATATTTTTAGTCTTCAATTGTTCAGTAAGCTCTGCAATAAATTTAGCAATAATCTTACGTTTGGTTAGGTTATCTAATTTAACAAACTTACAAATGCTATCAATACGGTTACGAAACTCAGGACGGAAGAACTCCTTCATAGCTTTTTCGTCTTCTCCTGTTCGTTCTAAACTACCAAATCCTATGCTATTCTTATCACCAGCTTCGGAACCCAGATTACTGGTCATAATAATGACAGAATTACGTGCATCTGCACGTTTACCGTTACTGCCAGTTACATATCCTTCATCCATTAATTGTAATAAAACATTAGTAACATCAGGGTGTGCTTTCTCAATCTCATCAAACAAAATAACACAATTAGGATTACGATCAATGTCACGAATTAGAAGTCCACCGCTTAAATTACTATCCTCATAACCTACATATCCTGGAGGCGCACCAACAAATCTAGCTACACTGTGTTTCTCTTGATATTCACTCATGTCATATCGCAGTAACTTCATTGACAAGTTCTCAGACAACTGTTTTGCAACCTCAGTTTTACCTGTGCCAGTTGGTCCTAGGAACAAAAATACTCCAGTTGGCTTATCAGGCATACTTAATCCAGCCTTGGATACGTATACCTTTTCCATTACCTTGTCAATAACATCGTCCTGGCCGTACACAGCTTCTTTAATTCTTTGTTCTACCTCTACTAGATTTGTTCCAGTAGTAGCGACATCGCTAAGTTGGTCTAGTGGGATACCAGTAATCTTACTGCACTCATATTCAATAAGCTCTTTAGTAATTACTGGACTATCAATTTCCTGTTGACGCTGTCTGGCACATGCACTATCTATTAAGTCAAATGCTTTGTCAGGCAAACGTTTGTCAGCCATGTGTCGAACACTAAGATCAACTGCTGAGTTAATAGCATCAGGATTTATTTTTGCACTATGGAACTCTTCGTAGTACTTGGCACTGCCTTTAAGTATCTGTTTAGCAACCTTAGGACTAGGCTCGTCTACTGTAATACGATAAAACCGCCGCATTAACGCACGATCTTTTTCAAAACTACCAGTGTACTCTTCCCAGGTAGTGCTTGCTATAACTTTAAGTTTGCCGCGCCCTAAGTAGGGTTTAAGCATGTTAGCAAAGTCAGTACCACCTTCTGATCCGGATCCAGCACCCTTCATAGTATGTGCTTCATCAATAAACAGAATACAATCGCCCTTGGATATTAATGCTTGCATTACGTCTTTAATGCGCTCTTCAAACTGCCCACGATACATAGTGCCAGCTAATAGCACCCCGATGTCTAAATTATATACAGTATGGTCTTGTAAGTAATCTGGTACGTCTTCTTCAACGATCTTAATAGCAAGTCCTTCTGCAATAGCAGTTTTACCTACACCAGGATCTCCTACCATAAGAACATTACTTTTGTTTCGGCGAGCAAGTGTTTGGCAAATATCGTCAATAATATCGTTTCTGCCAATTACAGGATCAAGCTCTTTGTTTTCTGCTAATGATGTAAAATCTGTGCAATATTGTTTAAGGACACTTTCGTAATACTGCTCAGCTTCTTCGTTTTTAAGTTCCTTGCCAAATTTATGAGATACAAAGGACGCAAACTCTTCTTTCCTAATGCCATACTTCATAATGAAATACGCACTGTGGCTGTTGGACTCGCTCATTAAACTAATAAAGATATCAAACATTAACAACTTATCTCTGCCGCTAAACATTACTTGCGTGTAACCACGATTAAACACACGCTCTAATGCATGTGTGCGAGTTGGTTTTCCAGTTAGTGCATTTTTTTCTCTGGGAATTTTAGTGTCAATGTATACTTTTACTTCCTCAATAAAATCTGCAAATTGAATTCCAAACTCTGTAAGCATTTTTCTAAAACTATCTTCTAAAAGCATGGCGTACAATAGATGCTCAGTAGTTACATATCTGCTATTGCGAGTTACAGCTAATCTGTTTGCCGCTTCAATTAGTCTTTCTACGTCTTTATTAGGCTTCAATAGTTTAGTTCCTTCTGCCAATCTTTAATAACATTTAATTGATCTTGTTTGAGGTTTTCAGGTATCTTAATAGCAACTACCAACACAATGTTTCCACGACTAGGTGATCCGTGTTCGTATAGTCCTTGTTTTTTTAATGAAAACATAGCACCATTCTGTGTGCCACTGTTAATAGTTACGTTAAGTGTTTTATTGTCTAAACTTTTAATGCTAACCACTGTGCCAGTAATTGCATCAAAACAGTTTACGGTATGAGTGCAGTATAAATGATTTCCTTGAATTTGAAAGTCTGTATTATTACTTACCGCAATAATAACATACAAATCACCAGGTGTCAATTCCTTAAAACTCGCATCGCCTAATCCAGGGTATCGTATTCTATCACCGTTCTTAACTCCGCGCGGCACGGTAATTTGTACTATCCTTCTGTCTCCAGATATATGCTTAACACTTACACTTTTCTCTTGTTGCGTTAATGTGTCTTTAAGACTGCAATCAATATTAATATTTAAATCTTTGTTTTTTGTTTGTTTTCTATAACTTCTAGTTTTTGCAAATGGCCCAGCTTGGTTACCAAATGTTGAATTCATGTCAGTAAAAATGTCACTAAAGATGTCATGATCTTTTCCATTAATGTTTACATGAATACGCCCGCCCCCATTCCTTGTATGATCATAATGAGCACGTTTATCAGGATCTTTAAGAATGTTGTGTGCTTCGTTTAATTGCTTAAACTTCTCAGGATCACCTCCTGTGTCAGGATGATCAGACTTAGCCTGTTTGCGATATGCAGATTTAATATCATCCATTGTTGCAGTTTGAGACAATCCTAATAATGCGTAATAGTCCATACTAGTAATTATCCTAGATAGGGCCACCGTTAGGAATTATTTCTTAGACATATACGCTGTCATGCCCATATAAGCACCAACTACACCAGCCATACCAATATAGAACAAGGCTGATAAGTCTCCAAGCAATTTAAGTCTTGTTTCTGGAATGAATCCTGGAATCATTACAACTGTTGTAAATATAATCATAGCAGCCATGGAGATCCAAGCCATACGCCTTTGAGCATCAGCTTTATCTTCTTGCATTTCCAGCAATTCAATCTCTTTCATTTTAGAAAGTTCTTCGTCAGTCACGACTCCATCTCCATCCAAATCATACTTGTTATATTCTGATTCATTTTGCAACTTCTTTTGCTGTGCCATCACAAGCTCCTCTAATATGTGTATATAATTACTTATCAGAAAACTTAAAATTTAGGCTTATTACAACACGTAATCCAGTGCTGATGTTTTTAGTTACGTTATGCGGAATAGTACTATCAAACATGCAGAACCAACCTTCTTGTGGTGTTATTATCTTTTGCTCGTTTACGTATGGATTTGGTTTGTATTGAAATACAAACTCTCCGCTATCTTTAGGATATTGTACCCAAAAAGCCGCGCTTACTTGAGCCCCGTGTTTATAATTGTCTGAGGTTTCGTGGCTATGCAGATTAGTCTGATCTCCTGGAGCATGCACTACTGCCCATGCTGCTTCATTTGGATCTACATCCTTCATGCCACTGTGCCAACACAACTCAATATCCTGATCAAAGAATATTTTCCATTGTGCAATCATTTGTCTTATTAGTTCTTGCACATCATGACTAAACTCAATACGAACGTCTTCGTTACGTATACTAGTTGAATCAGAAGACATTAGTCTACCTTTATGGTAATTCTTTAATACCATATCAGCAATAGACCGGGTGTCTATTTCTTCTAAACACCCGGTCAAATATTGACAAGAAAAAAGGGTTTCTACCTTCATCCTAAATTTTAGTGAAGTTCTTTTGGCAATTTATCATAGTCTACCATATAGAATCCATTATCTTGAATCTCAACAGCACCTGCATACTTTGTGCCTAATAGTTCTTGTGCCATTACACCTTTTTGGATTTCTTTACTCCAAATATAGTTATATGTGTATACGTTCATGTCTTGTTGAGCATAAGCGAACTTAATGTTCTCTTTTAGACGCACGTCACTCCACATTTTCTTCCAGCCTTTGCTAATTGACTTACTAGCGTCTTTAGCAGCCTTAGCAGACCAATCTGCGGCATCTTTGGCGGCTTTTGCAGTTTCAGCAGCGGCAATTTGTGCTTGTCTAGCGGCTTCATTAGCTGCATCAGTAATTGCTTTTGTGCAAGTATTAATAGTCTGGTTACAGGTATTAATTGCATCATTACAAGCACCAATAGTTTGGTTGGCTGCGTTAGCCATATTCTGCGCACTAAATGCATCACTTACAGCATTAACACTAGCATTAGTCCAGTTTGCTACTTGATTAGCAGCATCAGCAACGTCATTCGCCGCATCAGTACATGCTTTTGCAGTAGTTTGTGTTGCTACTTTAGCACCAGCGTATGCCTGATTTGCAACTTTCTCTGCGTCTTTAGCAACTTTCTCTGCGTCTTTAGCAACTTTAATTGCTTCGTCTTGTGCTTTGTCGATACCGTCTGTTACATGATCCATGGCTTCGTCGAGTGTTCCGCCTGCATCAAGAAGTGCATTTGCTCCATCAACAAGTGGTCCAATATCAATATCCACATCAATGTCAACATCTAGGCCAAGTAATAGTGCGGCTTTTCCGTCGATACCAAACGAGATTGTATCATCTTCGTATGTGGCATGAGCTGAACCTTGGACACCAACTTGTACACCAATGCTAACACCAGCTTCTCCAGATACTTCCATGTCACCTAATGGGGTATCAACACCTGCTGATCCACTAGCATCTGCACCAACATTTGCACCAGCAATAGCGCCAGCACCTACGTCAACGCCATGTTCGCCAACACTTGCATGTCCGCCTGCTTCTGCATATGCTTCTGCGTGTACGCCAGCTTCGCCTTCTGCATCAGCACCAACCGTAATATCACCTAATGGCGTATCAATTCCTGCTTCTGCACTTGCATCTCCACTTACACCAGCTTCTGCTCTTGCACTTGCTCCAACGTCTGCCGCTGCTGTAGCATCACTGCCGTCCCAGCCTGCACTACCTTCGGCATGTGCTTCTGCTTCTGCACTTGCATGTGCTTCAGCAGTACCTTCTGCACTAGCAACAGCATCTACACCAGGAATAATTTCCTGACTTGCATGTGCTTCGCCACTTGTGCTTGCACCAGCTTCTGCGCTAACATGAACTTCTGCTCCTGCAGCAACACTTGAATCTGTTACTTCGTAACCAGCACTTGCACCAGCTTCTGCGCCTGCGTGTGCTTCTGCTTCATAACTAGCACCTGCTTGTTCGTTTCCCGTTGATCCACTAGCTGATGTTTCAGCTGAAACAGCCTCGGTAACAACGTATTGTGGTTTAGAAACCTTAACAACGGCGTCTTGTGAAGCGGCTACCTGTGCTTGTGCTGCGGCATAATTGTCTGCTTCTTCTTTTTCTTTTTCTACAGCATCGTCATGTGATTTTTGTGCATCATTTGCGGCTTTGGTCGCATCAGCTTGTGCTTCTTGAGCTTTTTTTGTTTCTGCATCAGCATGTGCTTTAGCAGCATCAGCCTGTTGTTTTTTAATATCTGCCGCATGCTTGTCGTTTTTGGCAGTATTTAACTCTTGTTGTTTTTTATTCTTTTCCGCTTCTGCGTTAGCTTTTTGTGATTCGTTACTCATATTTTAATCTCCTATATCAATTTTATTTACTAACCATATCCATCATAAGCTGGCTGTTCGCACGTTCTTCTAATCTATCTATCTTAGCTGAATCTCTCTCCGCGACAGCCGCTATCTTAATGGCGTTATTATTTAAATTATCGATACGGGCTTCTAGCTGATCTATCTTGGCAGCAATCTTAGGGTTAACTTTACGCCATGCTTCTGGATCCTGATCCAACATGGTTATTCCTAACGTATCTCGCAACCAGTCCATGCATTGGTCAAATTTTGAATATGCCCATAACCCAATGCGTGTATCTTTAATGTAGAAAAGGAAGGCGGCTCCAAATAATGCTCCGGCTATTCCAGTGTAAATCCATGTTCTATTACTAGCCATGTTTTCAATCATTTCCCACATATTATTTCTCCTTGTATGCTTTGTCTGAAGTATCCATTTGAATAATTTCATATTCCATGGGTGTTTCGCTTTTTAGTAAAAAAGACTTTCCGTTAAGAGTAGTTCCGGCCAATCTAGTGTCTCTTTTGCTTTTAAAAGACGAAACTTCAAAAACTTTTGTTTCGCCCATGTGATCTACTGTAAGTCTATGATCTGGATCAAACCATAGTTTAATTCGTTTCCATGCGTTCATGTTTTTTTCTCACAGTTTGTACAGGTACAGTTTCGGCATATATCTATTACTCCCAAACGTTTTCCCCATGCGCTATAAGTTTCCTCTCTGAGGGGGCCACCACAGTGACTAGGGTGTCCGCAATTTCGACATCCTGAGCTAGCAACTCCAGTGAGGCCTACCATTGTCCCGCCGTTAATAGACATTAGAAAAAACTCTTTAGTGAATCTATCAACCCAGGTTTGGGCTGACTGTTTTCTTCGTTAACTTTATCTTCGGTTTCTTTTATTTGCTTGTTAGCTGAATCAATAGCGTCTTTAGACTCTTTGTAATAGCTTTCGTATGCGCCAATTATTGTTTTTTGTTGTTCAATAAGAGCTCTAACATCACTAAGGTTAGTTCCAAGGTTCTCGTATCCCTTGTCTGTTAGGGCAAATAATGCAACAGGTCTTCCTGTTTTCTTAATCTTAGCAAATACTTCAGCATAGTTTTCAGGAGTAATAATGAAAAACTCTACTGGCTTTGTTCTAAGCACATCCACACTGGGAAGAGTTAGCTCAGGTTTAGCTATCGGAGTAGTCGTAATCTGTAGTACTCTTGGCGAGCTACAAGCACTAAGGAGTACTAGCACCACTCCACAACCAAGGACATTCATTATTGAACGCTTTACCTGTTTTTGCATTTGTTTCTTTCTCCGTGAGGTTTGCACCACTTTCTAATTCAAAACATCTATTGACGTTAGATGTGGCTCTGTTAATTAATCTCTGTACTAAGCCTGGTTTCTTACTTGCTAGCACACCTAGATCATGTCGTTGTAACTTTTGTGACAATACGTTATTACTAGCTCTTATTGTTGCAAACTTAGAGTTAACTTCTTTAAGCTCTTCTGTAACTCGCTGGAAGTTTTCTTCCATTACTTTCTTGGCTTTCTCTGATTCTTGCACTGCAAGGGTAGCTTTAGCCTCGTTAGCAACTAAGATAACCATACGACTCTGCGTATCATTATAATACCAATAACCAATTCCGCCCATGGCAAACATTAGTATCATCATAATTCCTGCGAGTTTTAGTCCCATTATGCCAATGCTCTCATTCTATCAACGAGCCTATCAGCACGTTTGGTAACTTGCTTGTACCAACCTGAGTCAACCATTTCGTCAGCGGCAGCATCCCAATCTCTAGCATCTACGCCACGCTTCATTCCTTTGAACTTGCTTAGTCTTGGACGGCCCATGTTAAACATCATGTTAGCAATAACTAACTGTGCTTCTTCTGGCAAGTCATCAAAGTCTGGATAAAGTATATCACAGTCTTTTAACACTGATTCACAATCAGATTGAAATGCTTCAGTAACACGATCTTCGCTTACTGGGGTGTCATCGTCTTGCCCATACTCTGGGTCTGATTCTAAGATTAAATGGCCAATGCCAAATGTAGGGTAACCTAGGTGGTCTTTATATACAGCGTATACTACGCCTTCATCAACTTCTAGGTCTTCTTGCAGTTGCTCTAAATTCATCGATATCTCCTAATGTGCGAGGAACTCTCGCAATGTTTAACATACCTTCCATCATCCCCTGTGCTGCTTTGTTGTCTCTATATTTCTTAGGACTCAATGGTATGTGTGTTGCAATGTTATTTTGAGTTAGGTTATACAAGGGATCTTTCTTAGTCCCCATGTAGGGTAGCATAGTCCAATCACTGCCTTCAATGGTAGTAATATTTTTTAAATCGCTTAGAAGACTCATAAACTTTTCTGGGTAATCGCTACGACGTTCTGCTTCAATAAACACCAAATAGTAACTGTCTTCAATTTCTCCAGCACTTGTTTCAGCATCAAGGATCCAGTCATACCCTTTTTCTAAAAATGTTTCTAAATCAACAGCCGCTGCCTGTCCCATAACTTTAAAACTAGCGACGATAACATCATCATCAGTGCCCATCTTAGCACCAAACTCATCAAAATGAATTTCAGGCTTAACTCTGTCTTCTAAATCGTTTGGATCCATGCCTTCTGTAAGTTTCATTATACTTGCGCCTCTTCGCCTGGCTGTGTCTGTCCAGCAGTCATATCGTCTAGATCTTCTTCGTATGAATCGTCTAAATCACTTAAATCAATATCTCTACCTTCAAGTTCAATAAATCCTTCAACAGCATCCTTGACTAACTCACTGGGCATTTTAATTTTTACAATCCAAACTGGATTTGATGTAAGTTTTGGCTTCTTTGTGCCTGGCTCAAAATCACCGTAATCCTTGATCTTAATTGGAGTTTTAAGTTTGTCTTTGCTATACTGGACAATGACATTATAGCCAAGTAACCTGCTAGCACCGTCCGGATCAGGCATTGCTTTGGCTGGCCACATAAAACTACATTCAATCCAATGGGCAGTTTTAATAGGACCCTCTATAAGTTCGCCCTTTTTCCAGTTCTTAAAAGCATATAAATCAACTTCATCAAGAACTCTTTCAAAATCCATAAGAGTTTCCATGCTACTATCGCTCATATAAATTCTTTTAGTATTGTCAACAATATCTTTGACGTCCATGGTGGTGCCCTTTTAACTTATTTAATGTATTTATGCACCAAATCACTCTGTAGCAAGACTTGATTTAACCAAATCTCGTGTGCAGATTCATGTGGATGAGTTGTATAAAACTTTTGTTTAGTACGCTTTGCCCAGTTAAACATGCCTTCATTGTCTACAAACTTTTTCATGTCTATATCAGATCTTAATGCAGTAAGTGTTCCGTCCATCTCGATTCCTCTAAATAGACTGTTATCAACATAGGTAAATATGTAATTAATGTCGTGCTTAATAAGGTAGTTTTGCAACATTACTATTTCGCACCAACTAGTATATGTTTCCCAATACTCAGTTTGTGCTACGTTCTTTACATAACTTTTAGCAAAGTTAGACATGCCCAGTGCTTCTGCATTAGTTCTATTAGCCTGCTGATGTTTTAATGTGCTGTCATCTTTATTAAAGAAATGATCTTCAAAG
>Ga0075447_10000762_pt1 | contig 15771 bp, 14 predicted proteins | sample CoawatmetaG10DNA_FD_72352 | JGI IMG/M metagenome (GOLD analysis project Ga0075447, IMG submission 72352) | Marine microbial communities from the West Antarctic Peninsula - Coastal water metaG104-DNA | ecosystem: Environmental > Aquatic > Marine > Coastal | place: Atlantic Ocean: West Antarctic...
CTCAAACTGATAAGCTTTTTCAACCTTTGCATTCAATAAACTTGGCTCAATAAAGCCATTTTTTATCTCAAGAGAGTTTGGGTTAATTGATGATGATAAATCATCAAATTTAGCTGGATTAGAGTCTAAAAAAAGTCGTCCATATATTCTAAATTCAGCACTAATAGCCTTACTAGATTCAACAAAATGAATAACACCCTTCACTTTTCGACCATCTAAAGGATTTTTACTAAGAGTATCTGGATCATAAGTGCAGTAGACAGTTGTGACATGACCATCTTTGTCAGTATCAAAATTAGTCGCTTTGACAACATAAGAATTTCTTAACCGAACCTCTTTATTTATTGCTAGTCGTTTGTATTTATTATTAGGCGCTACTTCTATAAAGTCTTCTTTATCAATATACAGTTCACGACTAAAGAAAATTTCTCTAGTTCCCATTTCATCATCTTGGGGATGTATTGGAGCTTTAAGGGACTCAATTTTACCCTCAGCATAATTCTCAATTATTAATTTAATAGGATTAATTACAGCCATTGAGCGTGGAGCAATATTATTCAAGTCATCTCTAATCGACGATTCTAAAATTGAAATATCAATTAAGCTATTAACTTTTGAAACACCAATATGTTCACAGAAATTTCTTATTGAAGCTGCTGTATATCCTCTTCTGCGAAGACCTGAAATAGTTGGCATTCTAGGATCATTCCAGCCATTGACATGATTACTATCAACTAAAAGTTTTAATTTTCTCTTAGATGTTGTAGTATATTCTAGATTTAAGCGAGAAAATTCATATTGATGAGGCCGATTAGTATTATTAAAACTGTTTAAATTTTCCAAAGTCCAATCATAAATTCTTCGATTATCTTGGAACTCTAATGTACAAATAGAATGAGTTACTCCTTCAATAGCATCACCAAGACAATGAGCAAAGTCATACATTGGATAAATACACCATTCATCATTTGTTTGGTGATGAGTTTCAAATCGAATTCGATACAAAGTAGGATCACGCATACACATAAAACTCGAGGACATATCAATTTTAGCTCTTAGTACACACTCACCTTCTTTAAATCCACCTGATTTCATTTTTCTAAAAAGAGTTAAATTTTCTTCAATATTTGTTCCGCGATATGGGCTATTTTTTCCTGGTTCCTTAAGGGTTCCACGGTATTCGCGTGTTTCTTTAGCACTTAAAAAGCATACATAAGCTAAGCCTTTAGAAATTAACTCTTCAGCATATTGATAAAATGTATCAAAATAGTTTGAGCTAAATTTAACCTCACCATCCCAATTAAATCCTAACCATTCAACATCTTTTTTAATAGAATTAACATATTCAATATCTTCCATAGTGGGGTTTGTATCATCAAACCTTAAGTTGCAAAATCCAGAATAATCTGCTGCTGTTCCAAAATTGAGGCAGATAGACTTTGCATGCCCAATATGAAGATACCCATTAGGCTCCGGTGGAAAGCGAGTTTTGATTGAAAGATGTTTACCATTTGAAAGATCATGGTTTATTATATTTCGAATGAAATTAGTTGGTTTTTCTTTGTTTTTAGAATTCATAACTACTAATTATTATGATAATTTTACTACTGTAAATTATAACATTTAATATGCGACGCTTGAAAAGTGAATGACGTTGTAAAATAGTTTTTATGAGAATAGCTATAGTTAAACTTTCAGCACTAGGAGATATTGTTCAATCAATGGTTGTTTTGCAGTTTATCAAAAAATTAAAACCAGACTTAACAATAGATTGGATTATTGAGGATAGTTATAAGGATTTGCTAAAATCTAATTCAGACATAAATCATATTCATGTTGTTAAAATTAAAAATGCTAAAAACAAAAAATCTATAAAGCTTCTCTTTATAGAGTTAATGAGAGTCCATAAAATTGAACCATATGATCTTGTAATTGATATGCAAGGACTTATAAAGTCAGCCATAATTGCAAGAATAATTCCATCTAAAGTGACATTAGGATATGATAAGAACTCTTTAAGAGAGTCTTTTGCTGCTATATTCTATAACAAAAAATTTGCTATTGATTATTCTGAAAATATCATCAAAAGAAACTTTTCTATAGTAATGTATGCCTTGGGATTACCTGCTGAAATTGACGTTGTATTCAATAAATTACCATTTTTATTCTCCTCAAATCACTATTATCTAGACACACCTTCAAATAACAAAAAAAATATTTTATTAATAGTTGGCGCATCATTTCAATCTAAGTGTTATCCCTTTGATAGATTTATTGAACTAATCAATAGCCTCGATGCCAATTATTTTGTAGCATGGAATAATGCAAAAGAACGAACTATAGCTTTTAAGATAAAGTCTGAGGCAAGCAACCTCATTATTCTTCAAAAGCTATCCTTGGATGAGTTAATATCAGTGACTGGGCAAATGAATTTAGTAATTGGTCCTGACACTGGTCCAACCCATATTGCATGGGGTTTAAATGTTCCATCAATAACAATTTTTGGTCCTACTCCAGGATACAGAAACTGTTTTGTAACTGATATTAATAAAGTTGTTGAATCTAAAACAAAAGTAAATCCTTATAAAGTTAATAAAAATGATTTTTCAATTAAAAATATTGAGGTTAGTGATATCGTTAAAATTAGTCAAAAATTATTAGAGATTTGATATGAAAATTGCAATTGTCGGTCTTGGCTATGTTGGTTTATCTAATGCAATACTTCTGGCTCAATCACATGAGGTTGTAGCATATGATATTGACCAAAATAAGATTAAAACTATAAATAGCGGTTTATCTCCTTTTATCGACCCTGATATTGAAATTTTTTTATCAAACGAAAAATTAAATTTTAGAGCTACATCTTCTAAAAAAGATGCTTTTCAAGGCGCACATTTTATTATCGTAGCAACACCTACTGATTATGATTTAAAAACTGGCTATTTGAATACTGAATCTGTTTATGAAGTCATTCAAGATGCCTTAAAAATCCATCCTAGTTCTGTCATTGTTCTTAAATCTACTGTTCCTATAGGTTTTACAGCTAAAATTAAAAATGAATTAAATATAAAAAAAATACTTTTTTCTCCAGAATTTTTAAGAGAGGGAGCTGCACTGCATGATAATCTATATCCATCAAGGATAATTGTGGGTGGGGATTCAAAATATGCACAGCTATTTGCTAATTTATTGATTGAAGGAGCAAGAAAAAAAGATATAGATGTCCTTCTAACTACCTCGTCAGAAGCCGAATCTATCAAGCTTTTTTCTAATACATATTTAGCAATGAGAGTTGCTTTTTTTAATGAAATTGATTCATATGCAGAAGCAAAAGATTTAGATACTAAAAAAATCATTACTGGAATTGGATTAGATCCTCGTATTGGATTATATTATAATAATCCATCTTTTGGATATGGAGGATATTGTTTACCAAAAGACTCTAAACAAATTAGTACAAGTTACAAGAATATTCCTCATGCACTTATGTCAGCAATTGTTGAAGCAAATTCATCTCGAAAAGATTTTATTGCTAATTCCATAGTTAAAAAAACCCCTAATGTGGTTGGTGTATTTCGACTTATTATGAAAAATAATTCAGATAACTACAGAGAGTCATCCATTCATGGAATTATTAAGCGAATTCAAGCTAAAGGTATTAGTGTAATAATTTATGAACCATTAATAAATGAAGTAGATTTTTTAAATTCCAAGGTGATTAGAAGTTTAAAAGAATTTAAAATTTTAAGTGATATTATTATTGCTAATAGAGCAACTGATGAACTTAGTGATGTAAAAAATAAGATTTATACTCGTGATATTTTCCACTCTAATTAATCAATCCTTTTGACTGCTTAATAGAGTCAACAATATACTTTGCATCTGTTTTCAATTCATTAATTGAATGCCCACTTCTTACTAATATTGTTTTACCCACATCTGAATTTTTAGCAGCTTGTATATCAGACTCTTTATCTCCAATCATCCAGGAATTATGCATATCAATGTTGTGAAGGTTTTTTGCTTTTATTAGTAATCCTGGTTTTGGTTTTCTACACTCACATTTTGATTCAGGTCCGTGAGGACAATGGAGTACATCAAGTATTTTAATTTTGTTTCTTATGAACTGTTCTAACATCCATTGAGTCAATATCTGATAGTCATTTTCGGTATAAATACCCCTTTCGATTCCAGATTGATTTGTAACTATTACAATATGGTATCCTTTTTTTTGAAAGTCTCGACAAGCATCAAAAGTACCACTTACAAATTTAAAGTCACTTATTTGATGAAGATAGTTTATCTCCTGGTTAATAACACCATCTCGATCAAGAAAAATAGTTTTAATAGACATAAACTAAAATAAGTATAATCGTTTTTAAATAATATTTTCTGATAGATAAAAATTAATTAAGAGGGCATATGTTTGAGAAATTTTCATTAGATCCAGTTTATAAATACTTATTAGTAACTTTGGCCTTTCTAATTCCGTTGACAGTTTTTGGAGCTAATTTAATTATTGTTATTATTTGTATTTTATGGCTTTTTTCAGGCAATTATAGATCTAAATATGATCAAATCATTAGAAGCCCATTATTAATAGCTAGTCTAATATTTTATGGTGTGCATATTTTAGGCTTATTTTGGACGGAAGATATATCATGGGGGCTTAAAATCTTACACAAAATGTGGTACTTTTTGCTTTTACTGCCTGTGCTTTTTACTGTCGCCAAGAAAGAGTATTTTAATTTTTGTATTACTTCATTTTGTTTTGCAATGACTATTGCAGAATTAACATCCTATTTAGTATGGTTTGAATTTCTGCCACCATTTAAAATGGCGAGTGTAAGTAACCCATCTCCTTTTATGAGCCATGTTTCGTATAATCCTATTTTAGCTTTCACTATATACATTATAAGTCACAAGCTCTTTTTTGATAAAAGCTTAAGTCAAAAAAAGTTTTTTTGGTACAGTTTTTTTGTTGCCACTATGACAATAAACATGTTTATTACTGGTGGTAGATCTGGGCAAATCATGTATTTTGCAATGATTGCAATTTTAATTATTCAATATTTTAATGCTGAAAAAGTAAAATCTTTAATAGCGATGTTGATAATAATTCCTAGTATCTTTATTTTTGCATATCAAACTGGTGATCTTTTTAAAGAGAGAGTAGATGATGTAATAAAGAGTGTCGTGACTTATGAAACTAATTGGAAAACCTCTGTTGGAAAAAGAATGACTTATGCAATAAATTCTGCTGAAATCATTAAACAGAATCCAATAATAGGTGTCGGAACTGGTGACTTCCCATCTGAATATAAAAAAATTAGTATTAAAAATAATAATGAAGAAATACCTACTCCTACTAATCCCCATAATATGTACACTTTAATCCTTGTTCAACTAGGGTTAGTTGGTTTGCTTAGTTTCCTATCAATCTTTTACTATCAAATTAAATTATCCTTTAGATCATCAAATAAATTTATTAGAGATTTGGGTTTAACTTTACCACTATTATTTTTAGTAGTTATGTTTGGTGAGTCTTATTTATTGGGGCATTTCACAACATTAATGTACATTTTTTTTAGTGCTTTTTTATATAAAAATTTTGAAGAAACTCAATAAAATTTTAATAATAATTCAACGTTCTAATGGAGATGTCTTTTTAAGCTCTTCTCTAATAAAAAATTTATATAATTATTATCAATTTCCTCAAATTGATGTCCTAGTTAATGATGACACCAAAGAAATAGCAGAATTACTACCTAATATTAATTTCATCCATACTTTTTCTTATAGTCAAAAAAAATCTAATCGATTTAAACAAGAAAAGAGCATTATTTCTGCTATATATAAAAAATATGACTTAAGCATTAGTCTAACTGCAAGCGATAGGAGCGTTATTTACGCTTTTTTAGCTGGAAAGAAATCTATAAGTGCAATTGAGGTTGATCATAAAAAATCTTGGTGGAAAAAAATATTATTATCATCGTATTACTTTTTTGATAAAAATAAGCACATACTTTTAAATAATCTACAGCCTTTAAATATATTAAAAATTGATCATTCAAATATACATGAGCCACTAACTTGTAATTCTAAAATAATTCATTCAATAAAAAATAAACTAGATAAAAGAGGCATTAAAAACTTCTTAGTTTTTCACCCATCTGCACAGTACAACTACAAAATTTATCCAAGGCACCTTAGAGATCAATTATTAGCTAGGCTGAATACTCTGGGATTACCAATCTTAATTACTGGTACAAAAAATATCCTGGATTTATCTATAGAAAAAGAGTTACCTTCTTTCTCAAATGTACATAATTTTATTGGAGAAACTTCTCTTGAAGAATGTTTTGCTTTAAGTAATCTTGCTCTTGCATATATTGGTATGGATACTTTAAATATGCATATTGCAGCCAGTCAAAATAAAAGAATCTTTGCAATATTTGGCCCTACAAATTTAAAAATGTGGTCACCATGGTCAAATGAATTAGAAACTTCAGCTAAAACAGACAATGCAGTTCAAAACTATGGAGGAGTAACAATTTTTCAAGCAAGTTTCCCTTGTGTTGCATGTGGAAATGCTGGATGTGATAATTTAAAAGGAAGAAGTGAATGCTTGTATGTTATAGATCCAAACAAAGTTTTTAATGAGGTAAAAAATTGGTATGCAAATGTTAAACTTTAAGCAAACATATAAACTACCTTTTAAGTTTGATATTCCAAATTATATTCAATCTCACATTGAACAAGTGAGTGTAATAAAGCGACTATTAAAATTTTACAGGCGATATTTATATTTAATAATAAAACGTCAAAAAAATCTTGAAATATTTTCTATTCTTCCTAATCATAAAAAAATTCTTTGGATTAACATTTCTGCACCCAGTTTGGGTGATAGTTTGATGGACTTATCCAGCAGGGTGATGATAAAAGATAGAAAAATTGACTTATTCACTGATGTTAAAAATCATAAATTATATTTGAATGATGAGTATTTCAATAATATTTATACAAAAATACAAAATGTTAAAAAGAGAAGATATGACTTAATAATTATTGATTCTTATAGCTCAAGAAGCATAAGAGTCAAGTCATTAATAGCTCCTCTAACTTTATTTGTTGGAGTTTTTGGATTTTTTAATGGCCCTGAAGTTAATCGTATTCTATTTAGTTTTCATAAAATGAATCATTTACTTGGCTACCCTAAACTTGAAAATGAAATAAACAATTTGGCCAAAAATTCAATATCTATATCTACAAATGACCATAAAATAGTCGATGAAATAGTTCCTAATAATTTTATTGTAATTGTTTTAGGCGGTGAATGGCATTATAAAACATACAATAATTGGAGTAAAGTTATTGATCAAATAATTCTTCATGATAAAGATTCAAGAATTATTTTTATTGGTTCAGCTAATGCCAAAAGTACTGCAAAAAAATTGCTTAATAAATACTCCCAGCAAAATTTTTTAGATTTTGTTGAAAGGCTTAGTTTTAAACAGTCTATAGAGGTTGTTAGGAGGGCTAAAGTCCTTCTTTGTTGTGATGGTGGCTTAATGCATGGAGCAAATGCTATTGGAGCCAAATCAGTTACATTATTTGCAAGACTTACCCCTAAAATGCTAATTACAAATCACACTAATTCATTTAATTTATTTGATTCAAAAGACGTAAACAACATTCTGGTTGAGGATATAGTAGATAAATATTTTGAAGCCCTTAAGAGTTAATAATAATATTACTCCGACTTGGAAAAACTAAAATTCTATTTTTGAAAAATATAAAATTAGTATTTACTTAATCTTTCTAATAGGCTTTACTTTCAATATTTTCCAACTAGATTGAGACTCAGTAAGTTTTAGATAGCGATAAAAAGTTCCCTCAAAGTTCCCAAAAGCTATTACAAAGCCCGCTCCTCCATCTAAGAACCCAAGCTTTAAAAAGTAGTGCTTAATAAATGACCATGATCCATGTAAAAAAGCCTTTAATATACTTCCAGTCTTACCTTTATCGCTAAGTTTGACGGCTCCCAACGTTGAGTAGCTATTTGCTTTTTGGATAATTTCTTCAGTATTTTTGAAAGGGAATTGCCAAATTGAATTTTTAATTATCCCAATTTTATTATCACTATGACTTATATAACCCTCATGAACTGGGCTAAGATCATAACTCATCTTGCCAGTTCTAAAGAGTTGTGGCTGCCTATAATTTGGATACCATCCAGAATACTTTATCCATTTTCCCATAAAGAAATTTTTTCTAGGAATTTTAAAAATGTCTAGAGTGGTATTTTCAATTAAAAATAGAATCTCATCTCTGACTTCTTCAGTACATCTTTCATCAGCATCAATACTTAGTACCCAGTCATTTTTGCAATAAGATATTGCTTTGTTTCTGAGTTCTCCAAAGCCATTAAAAGGAATATGAATAACCTTTGCCCCTAAACTTTTGGCAATTTCAGTTGTTCCATCACTACTGTTAGAGTCTGCAACAATAATCTCATCTGCCCATAAGACACTATTAATGCAATCCCTAATCTTATCTGCTTCGTTATAGGCAATAATGTAGACTGATATTTTCATGGTTTACTACTCTGAGTCTAATATGTGGTTAAATGTTACCCAATTATCAAGTGTTTTAATTAAGTAAATGCGTATAAGTCTAATTGTTACCACTTATAATCGGCCTGATGCACTATTGCTTGTCCTCAAGAGTATTCAGTGTCAAAGTATCAAGCCATTTGACGTAATTATTGCCGATGATGGAAGTAATCACCAGACCAAAGATTTAATTGTTGATTTTGCTTTAAAAACTCAATTAAACCTTAAGCACTCTTTTCAAGAGGACTTGGGATTTAGAGCGGCAAAATCTAGAAATAAAGCTATTTCAATTGCATGTGGCGAATATATTATTTTAATTGATGGAGATATGATTCTTCATCCTGAGTTTATTAAGGATCACGCTTTAAACTCTAAACATGGCTACTTTATTCAGGGCTCAAGAGTTTTATTTTCAAGAGACATGACACATAATGTTATTTTATCCCAACGATTAATATTCAATTTCTTCTCTAGAGGCCTTAATAATCGTTTAAATTCTATTCATTCAAATTTTTTATCAAGAATTTTTTCAATTAAAAAAAATTATTTGAAAGGAGTGAAAACTTGCAATATGTCTTTTTTTAAAAAAGATTTTATAAGCGTTAATGGGTTTAATAATGCTTTTGTGGGTTGGGGGAGAGAGGATAGTGAATTTGTTGCAAGGTTATTACATAAAGGACTAAATCGTAATACCCTGAAATTTTCGGCTATTCAATACCATCTTTGGCACAATGAAGATAATAGAGAGTATCTAATGAAAAATAATCAAATATTACAAAAAACTCTAGATGAAAAACTTAAATGGTGTGAATTAGGTATAAATAGTTTTTTATGAAGATTAATACTTACCTTAAGGCAATTATTCTTAAATTTATCTCTAATAAAAAATATTTAGAATTTGATGTAAAACTCTCTACCAAGGTTCTGATGCTTCGTTATGACAGAATTGGAGATATGATATTAACTACCCCTGTTTTTAGGGAATTAAAGGCGGCATATCCAAATATAGAAATTAATGTTTTAGCAAGCAAAGCTAACTTTTTGATTTTGAAAAACAACCCCAATGTTGACAATGTGTACCTAAATAACAAGAATAATTTATTTTTTGATTTACCGCTACTTTTTAAATTAAGAAAGCAAAAAATTGACACCTGTATTGAATTTGACCATTCTGTCATTAGACATGCTATTCTTAGACTGAAAATAATTAATCCTAAAAAAATTATTTCAGTAAAAAAAAATGGAAGGTATGGTTTAAAAGGCAATGAATTAAAGCTTTATGATTTTTATACTGAAAAAAAAGAGAATGCTCATTTTAGAGATATCTGGCTTGAAACTCTCAGGCCGTTTCAAGTTATTCCAAAACATAATTCATATGAAATATTTTGTGATGAAAAAGATCAAGATCAAGCTTTTAAATTTTTAAAAAAATTCTCAAATAAATTACTAGTAGGTATTAACTTAAAGGGAGCAGTGAAAGGTAAAAAAATTCGATTCAGTGAATTAAAAGAAATTTGTAAAGGCCTTTATAAATTACATAATAATATCCAAATTATCATATTATTTTCCCCAGCTGAAGAAGAGGAAATTAAATATAAGATTTCAAATTTGAATCTTGCATATGTTGCTAAAAGCTATAAAACAAATACAATTAATAGTGTTTCTGCCTTAATTGAAAATTTAGATATTATTATTACTCCAGATACTTCTATTACTCATATTGCCTCAACTTTTAATAAGCCAGTGATAAGTATTCATGAGAAAAATGAAGAAAGTCATAAGTTATTTGCGCCAACAAGTGATTTAAATAGAACTATTTTTTCTAATTCAAATAATTCTTTGGAAGGCTTTTCAGTCGCCGCTGTTATAAATGCCACTGATGATTTAATTAAATTAATGTAAAGTTTAAAGTTATTGATTTATCAAGATTAGAACTTAATCACCCAGTATAAAAGGAATATTATCTATAATGATTTTTAGCAGTTACGAGTTTATTTTTTTATTTCTACCAATAAGTTTATTTATATATTTTTATTTAAATAAAAAGAAGCTTATCATTCTTGCTACGGCCTTTTTAGGGTTTGCCAGTTTATTTTTCTATAGTTGGTGGAATATAATTTATCTTCCATTAATTCTAACTTCTGTAATTATTAATTACCTTACTGGGCTCTTAATTACTAAAAGTAAATTACCAAAAAAAACATTACTAATTTTAGGCATTATTTTTAATATATCACTTCTTGGGTACTTTAAATATAGTGATTTTTTTCTCCAAAACTTTAATGTTCTCTCTAATAGTAGTTACTCTCTTCTTGCTATTACTTTACCTTTGGCAATTTCGTTTTTTACATTTCAACAAATAGCTTACCTAGCTGATAGCTATAAAGGTCAAGTAAGTGATCGAAACTTTCTAAATTATATTGTTTTTGTTACATTTTTTCCTCAATTAATTGCTGGACCAATTGTACATCATAAAGAAATGATGCCACAATTTACAAATATTAGTAACAAAGTATTGAATTATAAAAATATCTATTTAGGTGTTTTTATTTTTTCAATAGGCTTGTTTAAGAAGGTGGTTATTGCAGATACTTTTGCAATTTGGGCAATAAATGGTTTTGATGTTTTGGATCAATTGCACTTAATTGAGGCTTGGGCTACTTCTCTTTCTTATACTTTTCAATTATATTTTGATTTTTCTGGTTACACTGATATGGCAATTGGTGCAGCATTATTGTTTAATATTAAATTACCATTAAATTTTAATAGTCCATATAAATCAACAAATATTAGAGATTTTTGGAGAAGATGGCACATAACTCTATCACGATTTTTGAGAGATTATGTTTATGTACCAATGGGTGGAAATAAAAAAGGTAATTTTAGGCTATATGGTAATTTAATAACTACATTTCTAATTGGAGGACTATGGCATGGAGCTGGATGGACTTTTATTCTTTGGGGCTTAATGCATGGTATAGCAATTATTGTCCATAGATTATGGAGTATTGTGGGAGTCACTTTAAATAAATATGTTGCATGGCTTTTAACTTTTAATTTTATAAACTTTTCTTGGGTATTTTTTAGAGCTGAGAACCTAGAAGATGCAATCAAAATAATTAAAGGAATGCTAGGGCTATCGGGTGTTGTTCTTCCAAATTTTTTTAAAAATTTGATAGACTTATTTTGGAATGAAGGAATAAAATTTGGAGATGTGTATTCAAATTTTAATAATGATAGTGAAATTTCTTTGTGGATCTTAATAGCTCTAATCGTATGTTTACTTTTTAAAAATTCTAATCAAATTATCGACACTATTTCTATAAGTAATAAAAAAGTGGTGTTAATTGTATTTATGCTTTCAGTTTCATTAATGCACTTCAATAAAAATATAGATTTTATTTATTTTAACTTTTAAGGGCTTCTTTTGTATAAAAATTATTTAATCAAAATATTATTTTTATTTCTTTTGACAACTATATTTATTTGCTCATTTAATTATCTAGTTGATCCTTACGGATATAACTCAAGAATAGACAAATTTGTAAAGAATCTTGCAATGTTTAATAAACCAAATGTTACAAATTCTAGATTAAATTCTAATGGTTATTATTACTTAATTGGAAGCTCAAGAACTTCTAGAATAAATCCTCAGATAATTGAAAAGATAACCAATAAATCAACTCATAATATTAAAATTGATGGTGCCACATTATCAGAAAACTTGCTTTTAGCTAACGAAGTTAAAGCCAAAAATAGTTTTTTTATTTATAGTTTTGATGCATTTTCACTTAATTCAAATCGACAAAAATTTAGTGAGATTAGAAATAGATATAATATATATGAAGACGAATTAAACAATTCTGTGTTTTTTAGTAAATATTATAATAGTGATATTACAATTAGATCATTGCAACATTTAATTAAAGTAATCAAAAAAGAAAAAACTAATAAACAGTATTTATATGAAAACTCACTGACTGGAAATTTTTCACTTAATGAGGCACTTTATAGTACTGGATTTCTTAATAATTTAGAGAAGAGTAGCTTTACTAATTATCTCTCATACTCTGAAGATGCTATAACTAGTTTGGCTGAATTAGGCAAAGAGGGTGATATTTTTATAATTTTTCCAAAGTATTACCGTTACTATGACTTATTTTCGAAATATCAAGATATTGAAAAGAAATATTTTTCTGCAATCAAAACTCTTGTTAATAATACTGAAGCTCAAGTATGGTCTTTTTACGGGCCAAATGCGATAACTATGTCAATAAGTAATTTTAATGATAATGGTTGGCATTTTAAGCCTCAGATTAGTAATATAATATTTAATCAAGTTTTTGATGTTGATTACCAACAAAATAATGAGGGGTCAGGGGTCTTAATTACAAAAGATAATGTAATTAATTATTTATTTAATATGAGTAATAAGAAAGATATACAAGTATTAGATAATGATTAATGATAAAGTTTATCTTTTTTTTGTACAATTGCATTTATGAAAAATAACTATATGAATTGGAAAGATTGGAGTCCTGATTCTTTTGGAAAGGAGTCTAGCTTAGAAAGAGCTTATTTTGCTAATATTGTTAGACTACTTAAAGCTCAAGACTCTTCTAAGGTGCTAGAAATTGGTTTTGGTAATGGTTCTTTTCTAGGATATATGAATAGAAATGGTTTTGATATTTCGGGAATAGAGATAAATAATAATCTTGTAGATTTAGCAGTAAATAAGAATTTTAATGCTTATACATCAATTGATAAAATAGATTCAAATATTAAATATGATTTAATAATTTTATTTGACGTTCTTGAGCACATACCTGAAAATGAAGTCGATTCTTTTTTGAAGAAAATTAGTTTCCGTCTTAAAGGTGAGGGTTTATTATTTTTAAGATTTCCAAATGGATCAAGCCCTTTAGGTCTAGAAAATCAACATGGGGATATTACCCATTGTAATATTATTACTATGCCTAAATTAAATTACTGGTGTAATAATTTAAGCTTACAAGTGAAACTTGTAAGAGGTGATATAAGGCCTTTTATTTTCAAACATAATTATTTTAAGATGCCATCAAGGCTTTTAAAGAGATTTCTATATTATATTTCCGAAAAATTGGTTAGAACAATATCAATTCAATCTAAAGGGATTCTTTCTTCAAATTTAGAAGTGATAGTAGCGAAAAATGAAAATTAGTGCTTTTACATTTATCAAAAATGGACAGATACTTGGCTATCCATTTTTGCAATCAATCCAGTCAGTTCTTCCAATTGTTGATGAATTTGTCATTAATGTAGGCGATAGTGAAGACAATACTTTATCTTTAATTGAATCACTGAATAATTCAAAAATTAGAATTATTAAATCAAAATGGAGCAATTTGATGAAAGATCGAGGCTATGTTTATGGCCAACAAAAAATGATAGCTCAATTTAATTGTACTGGTGATTGGTTATTTTATGTTGAGGGGGATGAGGTTTATCATGAACATGATTTAAAAAAGATATACAAGTCAATGGAGTCTCATTTAGATGATGCTAATGTTGAAGCATTAGTTTTTGACTTCTATCATTTTTATGGCAATGCTATGAGCTATCTTGATTCTCCTGGTTGGTACCGATCTGAAGCAAGAATTATTAAAAGTTCAATTAGATCTTATGCGCCTGATGGATTATTTTGGTTAGTGCTAGATAGTAATAAAAAAGGAAGATACCCCCGAGCAAAAAAAATAGGCGCCTATTGCTATCATTATGGATGGGTTAGAAGTGAAGATCAAATGAATCTTAAGAGTCAGAAGGTTCAACAATATTGGGGAAACTTACCTGTTATGATTGACTATTCCCAAATTGATCAGTCCATCATTAAAGAATTCTTTGGCTCTCATCCAAAAATTATTTCTAGCTGGTTGCCAAAAAGTTTAAAGGTATTTAATGCAGATCCTGAATACAAGATAAGTAGCAAGCAAAAAAAACATCGTATAGTTATTAAGTTAGAAGGCCTACTTGGGATGGAGTTTAGTAAAAAGCACTATAAGCTAGTCAAATGAGAATATTAATTGAGCCTCCTTCGTGGTTGGGAGATGCCACTATGGCTTCTCCTGCTATTGAAAATCTACTAAATTATTATGAAAATGCTGAAGTTACTCTTATTGGCTCCTTTATATCTACTGAAATTTTAAAGAGTCTTCCTAAGTTAGAGAAAGTTGAAGTATTAGATAAAAGCTATAAGTCGATCTACAAGATCTCAAAAAAACTGGGTAAGTTTGAAGTATTTTTTTCATTTAGAGGTTCGCTTCGATCAAAGTATCTAAAAATGCTAATTTCAAGTGATAATAAATTTCAATTTAATTCAAAGAGATACCAAAACCTCCATCTTGTTGAAAAGTACAATAGTTTTATTAATGAATCACTTGGTACAGATTTTAAAGCTGGAAACTTAAATTTAAATTTAACGTCTCATTTTAATAATTCTACTAAATTAGTTGGTATTAATCCAGGCGCATCATATGGTGAGTCAAAGCGTTGGTATCCAAAGGAGTTTGCTAAGGTTGCTATCGACTTATCTAAAGATTATGATATTTTAATTTTTGGTGGCGTTAACGAAAAAAATATTGCAAATGACATTGAGGAGATATTAGTAACTAATGGCATTTTAAATTATCAAAATCTTGCTGGTAAGACATCTCTATTGGAATTAGCAAATCTAATTTCTAGTTTAGACCTATTTATTACAGGTGATAGTGGGCCAATGCATCTTGCGGCAAACTTTCAAGTTCCAACTATTTCAATTTTTGGATCAACAAGGGCTGATGAAACATCACAATGGATGAATAAAAATAGCATTATTCTGAAAAAAAATCTTGATTGTCAGCCCTGTATGAAGCGAACTTGTCCATTAAAGCATCATAATTGTATGAAGCTTATTACTGCAAAAGAGGTTCTTTCAGCTATTAATAAGTTACAGAAAAATCAAAATCGACTTAATAATTATTAAATTTAATATGAATTGACCTTCCCTTTCAATAATTTAGATAAAAAGATTAATAGCATTTACAAACTTATTTTAGAAAAAGGATGTAAGTTCATAAATAGATAAGGAACTAGTAATTTTTTATTCTAAATGACCATTCCATGCTGAATAATCTGACAAATC
>Ga0075447_10000772_pt1 | contig 15699 bp, 12 predicted proteins | sample CoawatmetaG10DNA_FD_72352 | JGI IMG/M metagenome (GOLD analysis project Ga0075447, IMG submission 72352) | Marine microbial communities from the West Antarctic Peninsula - Coastal water metaG104-DNA | ecosystem: Environmental > Aquatic > Marine > Coastal | place: Atlantic Ocean: West Antarctic...
CTTATCGAAGGCATGTACCAGCTAATTTCAACCTTGCTATATTATAGTATTACCCCTTTATTTATTTTCGATGGTGCACCACCAGCTGAAAAAAAGGCACTATTGGAGCAGCGCAACACACAAAAACGCCGCGCAAAACATGAGTATTATACCATTATTGAGAGCTTAGATGCGAGCGATGTTGTCGGCATAAAACGCGCGCGTTATGAACTATCTAAATTGCAAAAAAAGTTTGCACGTATAACAAAAAAAGATTATTCTGACATTTGTGAACTTATGGAGTGTTTTGGTGTGCAATATTTGCGCGCTGAAAAAGAGGCGGATGAACTATGTGCAAAATTAGTGATTGATGGTAAAGCATGGGCTTGTATGAGCGAGGATACAGATATGTTTGTTTATGGTTGCCCGCGTGTATTGCGGTATGTGAGTTTAATGCATTGCACTTGCGTTTTATATGACACGAAAAGTATTCTTGCAGAAATAAATATGTCGCAACAAGAATTCCGTGAGGTTTGTGTTCTGTCGGGAACCGATTATAATTATAAAGCTTCGCGAGAGACTTCGCTACAAAAAACATTTATGTATTATAATAATTATATGCAGTGGAGGTCATTGCAGAGTAGCAGTAGCAGTGATTTGCAGAGTAGCAGTAGCAGTGATTTGCAGAGTAGCAGTGATTTGCAGAGTAGCAGTGATTTGCAGAGTAGCAGTGCTTCACACAGCGGATTTTACCAGTGGCTTATACAAAATACAAATTATATTGCCGATTATAAAAAACTTATAGAAACTCTTAACATGTTTGATATAACAGATTTGGAATATACTCTTGATATTGGAACAATCGTTGGAAATAAGAAAAATTTACATGAATTTCTAAAAAAATATAATTTTATCTTCATGAATCACACAAAGGTAAAATAAATAACGTTTGAATTTTATAAGCAAATTATAGCAATAATCACTCCTACGATAATAATCATAATCGATCTATTTCTGCGATATTTTGGATCGCTTTCTAATCGTATACGGTCTGCATTTGACATTTTTTGCATTATATAGTATATAGATATTCTTTTATGTAGGTTAGCGCATTAAGATTTGTAATTAAGTGCAAATGATATGGCATCACTATCAGTTATTAATGAGCAATTCTTTTGATAAATGATTTGAAAAGATACTCTGTTAGTATATTATATATAAATATAATGTCAAAATCATATTTATCCGCAGAATACATAGAGCTTCTTGCAACACGAACGTTTACCATTGCAGATGTAATAAAGTTACTAAAAACAAATATTACACATGCCACGATAAAAGATTTTTTATTTCTCTCTAATAACACACTTAAATGTCATACATTAAGCCCCAACTATTATCGAAAAGAATGTGTAAATAGATGTATAGAATCAATACTTGCGACGAAAAAAAATAAACGAGAAAAGGTCACCGTGGCGAATTTTGTGGTGCCGTCCTCTGATAAATATACAGAACTTATAGAAAATAATTTCAGCGTCCCCCAACTTAAAACGATATGTCGGCATTATAAGCAAAAATTAAGTGGAAATAAAAATGAAATACAAAATAGATTATTTTTTTTTATGTTACGCTCTTGCGATGCGAATATTATACAACGTGTTTGGCGAAAGCATATTATTAAAAAATATCATCGGCTACGTGGTCCTGCAATTGTTCGTCGAGAGCTTTGTGTAAATGATACTGATTTTTGTTCGATGGAAAGTTTAACAGATATTTCATATGCACAATTTTTTAGTTATAAAGATATTGATGACAAAATATATGGGTTCGATTTAACCTCATTATTTACCTTATTATCAAAAGGTAATTTAAATACAACCAATCCTTATAATAGAAAAATATTTCCTCGATCTATTCGAAAGAATATTAATTCCATATTACGCTTAGCGAGAATTATGAAAGAAACTATTATTATTGATATTGAAGAGCCAGAAGAAATATCTCCGCAAAAACAAATAGAGCAAAGGACTATTTCTATATTCCATAATATGGATTTACTCGGAAATTATACGAATACGAGTTGGTTTACTAGTTTAGGTAGAACCGCATTGATACGATTTATTAGAGAATTAGGAGATATATGGATGTATCGTGCTCAATTGACAGAATCTACAAAAAGGGAAATATGTCCCCCACAAGGAAATCCTTTCGGAAACGCATTGCTAATTATGTTAAACATCACCACCGAAAATCTAAAAAAATTAGCATTAGATATTATGGAGAAAATGGTGAATCATGGAGTGAATCATGCAAGTCAATGTTTAGGAACAAATTATGTTTTATGTGCATTTACACTAGTCAATGAAAATGCTAGGATAAGTTTACCATGGTTATATCAATCTGTTGCCTAGATCAATCTGTTGCCTAGATCAATTTCTATAAAAAGAGATTGTATATAAAATATTTATTAATTGTTAAATATCCGCAACCAAAATATATTCAAATACCATATAGCTATCACCATCCCCCGTTATAATATATTATGCGTTAAAACACTTAAAAAAGTTTTACTTAGATAAGGTATAAGATGCCCAGCAAAAACTCCGCCCCCAAAAACCCCTCGTCCAAAGCCGCCGCTTCTAAAGCCGCCGCTCCTAAAAGTGCTTCTAAAGCCGCTTCTAAAGCCGCTTCTAAATCTCCTGCACCTAAAGCGGATGCTGCCAAGGTAACACCGCCTGTTGCCAAAGTAGTCACTGAACCTGTTGCCAAAGTAGTCACTGACACCGTTGCCAAAGTAGTCACTGACACCGTTGCCGCTGTTCCTCCGCTTCAGGATGAGTTCGCCTCCCTCCTTTCTAAGCTTCAGCAGGTTACGGCGGTTATCTCTAGCCTCCGCACATCTGTTCGCGATCTTGAGAAGAAGGCAAATCGCGAGATTAAGGCAGCCACAAAAGCGAAGGCAAAGAGCCGCAAGGGCAATCGCGCACCAAGTGGTTTTGTTATGCCGGCGAAGATTAGCGATGAGCTCGCGAACTTCCTTGGAAAGGATCAGGGGTCTGAGATGGCGCGAACTGAGGTAACGCGCGAGATTAATGCTTACATTCGCAAGCACAATCTACAGGATAGCAAGAACGGTCGGATCATCAATGCCGATGCTTCGCTTACTAAGCTTCTTAAGCTAACCGTGCAAGACGAGCTAACTTACTTTAACCTTCAGCGCTACATGAGCCCTCACTTTGCAAAGGCTGTCAAGAAGGAGGCTGTTGCACCAGCTTAAATATAAAATATATAAAATATATAACGCGCAATAAACACAACATTTTATAAAAATATTCGTAAATAATAATAATATTAATTACGAATAATGATATATGCAAGAAATTAAAAATATTAATTCCATTGTATTAGCAGAAACAAATGATCATAATATACTGACATATATTGACTATGATAGTATCATAAATAAAAATAGTATTAATGAATTTGTTAGTAATAAAGCTAATAATTTTAATATTTTAAAAAAAAAATAATAATGGAAAATAATAAATACTACTTTTCCGATATTGATAATTTTAATATAAAAGATTATTATAAAATAAAATATATAGACCATGATAAATTTGATAAATGTATCAATAGATTGTTAAATAAATCATTCGTAACCGAGGCTAGGTGGTTTTTTTATTTTTGCATAGATAAAAAAAATGGTAAAAGTCGAGTATATTTTAAAATATCCCATGCTTATGCTGATGGTTATAAAATTATTGAAATACTAACTACTAAAAATCTTACTGAAAATTTAAATAAACCAACAAAACAAATAAATATATATAGTAGAACATATCATATTTTATTTGGAACTATTATATTATTATTATCTAATCTATATTTATTTTTAAAAAGTATTTGGTCATATTTTAGTTGTAAAAGTATTCAGCCGAATTCACAATACTATAAAGAACAAAAATATAAATCACAATATTTAAAAGCGACACCATTAAGTTTACATAAAATTAGAACTTTTTGCAAGAGTAACAATGTTAGTGTAAATGACTTTTTGTATACATTAATGATTCGTAGTCACTCATTATATACAAATAAAGAAACAAATATTACTACAGTATCAGCTATAAATGTTTCTAAAAATAAATATGAAAATAATATGTGTCCGTTATTCTTAGATATCGATAATAATCAAGATTCTAAAATACTTTTGTATAATGTTAATAGTAGGTTTAATCATTGTAAATATTCATTATTTATCCCACTTCTTTTTTATATTCTAGACACGATATCAAATATATGTAATTGTTCGATATTATCTTATATTTATGAGAATATAATTAAAAATAGTTTCGACATGATATATAGTAATATAATTGGTCCTTCGACCGAAGACACAGACAACTTGGGTATTGGACCTGCATCAGATATTCATTTTTTAACAAATAGTCCTGGAATTACGTATAATATAATTTCTTATCATAATCATATAAATATTATAGTATCTTTTAAAACCGGAAACATTTTAAATAAACGCCATTATAAAAACTGTATTTTTGACTCGTATAACGAGATATTGCGTTCTTGATATAATAAAATATACCAGATTATTCACATGTCATCTTCATAAATAAAAATAAATATCTTACCATGATTCGTAACAATATTCTTTTATTAATGAATTAATCAAAAAATTGATATAGAGAAATGACGTGATATAGATGTATATCACCATGAGTTCCACTGACGCACAGATTGTAAACGCTACTGAGCTCACTGCTGCCGATTATTGCTATGCCAAGCCATCTGTAAACAAATCAGGCGGAAAGAGTATTCGCGTAACAGGGTCTAATAAGAAAGGCGCACTTCTTCTAAGCACACCGCTCATGCTCACGTGGGGGGTGAATGAGTATGTAGACGAGCAGAATGGTCGGCGTTCATATGACCTGTCACTGCAGTTTCCGAAGGAGGATTATAAGACTGATGCTACCACCGCATTTCTTGAGCGTATTCTTGCTTTCCAGGAGCAAATTAAGGCAGATGCACTCACGCATAGCAAGGAGTGGCTGAATAAGTCGAAGACATCGGCCGAGGTTATTGATGCTCTGTTTCATCCGATGGTGCGCTACCCGAAGGATCCTAGCACAGGTGACCCGGACACAGAGCGTGCTCCAACATTTCGTATCAAGCTAGGCTTTTGGGATGACGCGTTTGATTGCGAGATTTACGATATGAATCAGCAGCCGCTTTTCCCGAATGCAGACAGCGTTTCGCCGGTTGATCTTATCCCGAAGGGAACCATGATTGCTGCCGTTCTGCGTTGTGGCGGAATTTGGAATGCAAATGGGAAGTTTGGTTGCACATGGAGGCTTGTGCAGGCAGTTGTTCAGCCTCGCGCTAGTCTCAAGGGTCGGTGTCTGATTTCGCTTTCAGCTGGCGAGAAGGACACGCTGAAGCAGCAAGCGGCAGTTGATGACGAGGATGATGTCGTGGGTGTGGAGATTACGGAAGATAGTGATGATGAGGGGGGAAGTGCAGCTATTGCAGAGGAGGTTGCAGAGGAGGTTGTGAAAAAGAAGGTTGTGAAAAAGAAGGTGGTTCGCAAGGCAAAGGCAAAGGCAGATGAATAAATTATAAATAAATAAATTATAAATAAATAAATTATTTAACTAACGATTCCAATAAATTGTATCAATAAAATTGTAAATAAAAAATATTATGTTTTATAATATTTTTTATGATATTATGTTTTATGATATTTTTTATGATAAACTGATATGCACAATAATATCACTAACATGTTCAGCACTATAAATATCTTCATGATTTATAATAGGAATACCTTTTTTATAAAATAAAAAATTTTGTTTCTTTCGTATGAATAATTCTTCTACAGGAATTTTGAATACTTTACTACCTATATAGATATCAACGTGAGTATTATGTAAAACTGTCGATAATGTTAGTTTTATATGAATGTGAATATTATTTTCATCATCAATAGACATATGTTCTGGCAAATTTGGCAAACATTTCACAATAAGACGTTTTCCATCTTTGTCGTATTCTATTTCGTTGTGCCATAAAGGAATGTAATATATTTCGTCATCAACATTTAACTTAAATATTTCAGCTTGAAATAGATTATCTATTGTAGTTTCTATTGTGTATATATTATTTTTTTGTAATTTATCTTGTATAATATCTGTTATAATTTTCATATTTTCTGCATTAGAGAATACAGCACCATAATTATTCAAATAATGTAATAATTCCTGGAGTATTTTTTTGTCTAAACCTTGCAATGCCTTTTCTACAATACTTTTAATCACTTCCGGCATGTCTGTTTTTGTGATTTCTAAACATGTATACATGAAATTTTTAATAATAGTTTTATAATCGATTGTATTATTTAAATCATTCTCTCCTTGGAAAAATTCTTCTTTTAATTCTAATTGAATAGATAAAAATTCATACGCAGAATGAACTTCTTGAAATTGTGCTGTTTTTTCTTCCTTTTCTTCTTCCGTGCCTTTACGGTCTGGATGTTTCAATAATGCAGATCTATGATACGCCTTTTTTAATTCGCGATGTGTAAATGGCGTATCTAATTGTAAGATTTTACAGGCCTCCGCCGTATCCATATATGATTAGTAATAGATAAGTTTATATATATATTATATTAAATTATTTTTTTTTATATCTCAAGATTCATATCCATGTATAGTATTTATTAAATAAATCACATAATTTTCCAAATGATATATTGGACGATAATTATTATTAAAGTAAAGAAAGAATTTATAAGTTTCTATGGATAATTCTGGTATGGATTCTTTTTTAATCTTATTTTGTTTACATAATTCACGAATAATATACCACATGCACTCATAAATATTTAAATTATAAATTAATATATCGTATAAATTCTCGCGTAATTTAGATATTGTAGTATGTTTACTATCGATTATACTTCGGATAATATTATCACATAAATATTTGTGCGAAATACCCTCAGTACGGCGCGCAACCTGCAAATCTTTTATATTTGTAATATTTTCTAAATTTGTTTCGTTTGATAATTTATGTTTCAAACATTTATTGTATGTTGAACGTGCCGGTCTCTTCATATGAATGATCTGACAACGATTTAAAATATTGTCAGGTATAAAACTTACACTTTCTGTTAATATTATAAATTTAATGTGCACTGTTTTTATTAATTGTGTCTGCATATAACTATAAAATATATCTAATAAATCACTATGTATCTCGTGAAAATTCTTGCATAATATAATACCTACTCTATTTTTTTTAGTTAATATTATATCTACAATATTTTTATATATGTCATTCCATAAAATTTTAGAATTGCAACTTAAAAGACTACAATCTATTTCATAGTGGATATCACTTATTTTAATAAAATATTCACCTCCATTACTTGTATTACTCATTTTTTTTTCATAATTTAAACTGGATTCACTATATTTACGGATTATGTCCAATGAAGTGGTATATTTACCTATCCCCGATGGACCATACAAAATAATATTATTTAATTGATATATATCATCCGCAATATGTGCTATATTTTTATAGAGTTTTGGATGTAGCTTTTCTCTATCGTAATTTCGTAAATAATCCATGCATTTTGTAGCATGTGTTTTCATTATGTAATACTATATGCTATTCTTTATTTAATAATCTTGATATTCGTTTATTTCATAATTATGTCTTCACTTAGGTGTGTTATTCATTTATATTCATTTATTTATAACACACCTAAGTGAAGACATAATTATGATATAAACGTAAATATATAGTTTTAATAAATGAATATAGTTATGAATATAGATAATATTGATAATAATAATATATTTTTAGCGAATGAAATTAAAAACACAATTATTAATGAAGGTGTATTTTATAAACTAAACTATTCCAATCATATATTAACATTAACGAATTTATTAATTAAACTTGAGATTCCCGAATATACAATTTTTCAAAATTATTATAAATATAAGTGCGCATTTCGTGCAGAAAAATATACTGATTTTATCAATAAAATTACTGCACTAGAATACTCTATTTTACATAAGATATACCCAAATAATAAAAGAATTTATAGACGAGCAAACGCAAATATTTCCCGATTATTACAATCTGGGGGTTTCAAGTTGACACAGCAGCCGCTTGAAAAAACTTCCACAATTGCTTTAAAGATTTCTGGAATATGGGAGACAGACGAAAGTTATGGACTTACTTACAAATTTTTATTTTTATCAAAATAGAAATAATATAAAATAAAAATAATATAAAATATTAAAATTAAAAATAAAACTGTAAATGATTACCCATCTGTAGAAAAATAAACAATAATAATATTCATCATACCAATAAATATAACATTTAAAAGCGCTGTCAAATATGATGCAGATGCATACTTTGAATTTTCGGGTTTATTTTGTTTGGTTGGGCCTATATATATATATTTGAAAAGAATTGCCATTTGGAATATAACCATTATTGTAGAGATATTTGAAAATTGACTGTATTCTGTTGTGACATTTCCCTTATTAATTTGAGAATAAAATTGGTAGTTTAGAATAACTAACCATGATAATACAATAAACATCAGTAATGTAGGGAGTATTTCTTGCATGCTATGGTAAAAACTGGACATTTTATCTGTGAAATCTTTCACAATGTCCTTGTCGTTGACGGCGGGGGTGCTTCTGCTGCCACTACTTGTTCTACTTCTTTGCACAAACATTAAGAAAAATATTGCCATACTTGCTAAACCATATCCCCATAATGCTGAACTAGCTGGTCCATTACTACCGTCTGTTGTATAATTATTCCCAAATAATAATTTTACTACAATACCAACCGAACACAATGCTATAATATTTTTTATATTATAATTATAATCACTGTCCATAATATATAATTTATATATATATAAAAATATTTTTAAGATATATATTATGGATGTTTGGATGTTTGGATATTTGGATATTTGGATATTTGGATATCTAGATATGTAATGCAGAACTTTTATATTTTTTAAAATCTAGTGAATATACATAATGAATCCTGTTCCATTAGCATATAATACTCAAACTAATCATCCTTTAATTCCAAGAGAACAAAATTATGTATTGAGTCGAAAATTACTTACCGTGCATTCTGAAGATCGCGATATCAATAAATGGTCTACTGCAAATCATTTTGAAATCGTTTTACCTGAAGCTATTAAAAATGTGCAGTCGATGCGTCTCGTGCAATCGGCTATGCCTTCTTCCTTCTATAATATTAGTGAACATTTGCAAAATAATAGAATGGATATTAATGGTAAAGAACTTGTTATCCCTGACGGATTTTACTCTCCAGAAAATTTAGCTACCAGATTAACCTTTGATATCTCAAATCTTCACCCAGGTGGTTCGGTTGAGTATAATAGTATTAAACAAAAATTTATCTTTCATGGTACTGATATATCCTTAAATTTTAATAAACACCATGTATGTAAAACATTCCCATCACAACATCCCGACGTATGGACACAATATACTAAATGGGGTCTCGGTTCTTATCTTGGTTTTGATAAAACTACATATCCACTTCCAAATTCAAAAACCAAACCTGGTGTAATCGAAGCACCACATTTTCCCAAGCTTGATGGCGAACAAGTCATTTATATGGAAGTCGATAAATATAACTCATATGATGAGCTTTACCCGTATTCGGAGTCCACCAGTAGCCTTTATAATAATGACTATGCTGCTCGTGTAAACTCTGCTTTTGCTAAAATACCTCTCACTAAATCCCCTCAACCTGGTTGTGTCCCACCAGAATCTATTTACGACTCACGCAATGGTAATCTACAAAATGTGTCCTACTTTGACCCACCTATGGAGAGAGTGCAAAAATTAAAATTTAAATTTCGTTACCATAATGGTAAGTTAGTCGATTTTCAAGATATGCCTTTTAATTTTACTATTGAATTTAATTGTCTGCATAATGAGATAGAAAAAGTATTGACTGTTAAAATTCCTGGGTTGTATCGGTTGTAATTAAAGATTAAAGATTTATTACCTATTTCATCTATATAATGTTTTACACAATATATAGATTGTATTCTGCGCGTATATGTGCAAATGGCACCATAAACACATATAAACCGGCAACACGATTTATAATGACAAATATTCGTGCGCCTTTTCATATCGCTTATGGCGGTATTCATGAAGGGATTTATGTTAAATAAATAACTTTGATTCAATATTATTTAAAAATTTGTTTTTTAGTTTTGTAGGGTAATTGAATTTTGTTAATATTTCTTCAAACAGAACAGTTTTATATGTAGCTAATTTATTGAAATCTATTGCAATATTATATTTTTTACCAGTTATAAAATTATATATTTCAACGGTTCTAAACGACTCATGAGCCGGTTCTTTATAGTGACCTCCTACGCCTCGCGCAAATGGTTGAATACCAATCATACAATAAAGTATTACTTGCAGTAGCCATGGCTTATGTCGTCCTTCATTTGTACTCATTTTATATTCATAAAGCGTATTATTTAAATGTGCATCTATTCTACCAGATATAGAACATGTATATTCTGTTATTGTTTTAGGAAGCAATAATTCTTTATGTAATATTTTTTCATCTGTTTCATTATATTTAATATTTTTACAAGGGATTTCTATTTTTAAGTTGTTTATATTCATAAAATACCTTTGCATATTAGAAATGCTATTGTCTAATTGTCCAGTAAAGTATTCATCGGAATTATCTATCATATGAGAACTCTGAATATATGTGGGAGTATATATATAATCATATAGTAAACAAGTGTTCCAACATTCATTGTTAGTAGTTTTACTAATTATATCTTTATAGTAACTTATGTTTTCAAAATAACTTGGCAATAATAATAGTTTATCACCTTCTGGTCTACATCCATATAGGTTAACAATATCTTTTAATAGCCCTGTCTCTTTATATTTGGGATTATTTTCAAATTTTTCGAATAATTGGGCTCTGCTTATTCCTTCAAGCATCTTACGACTATTAAAGTTATCCTTTAATATATTACATATTGGATATTTTTCTTCATCTATGTATAAAATGTTATTATTATTAGCAATTTTTTGAAGACAATGCCAAAAGTTGCCTTGTTGTTTTATTTCTATATATATATTTGGTAAATGACCTAATAGATTTGTCATACTATTATAGGTGATTTTACACGGTTCTCTAATATCAGTTACATCTATATTAACGCATTCATTTAATAATTCATCAAAGCATTCATATTCATCACAACTATCTGATATAGCTGTTACTGTTAATTCATTTTTATCGGGTGTATTTAATTTGTCAGTTATATTTTTAAGTAACTTTTGTAATGGTAAATTATTATTATTATCATTGCCGTTAATTTGAATTAATTTTTCTGATACTTTTTTATAAAGTTCAGGCATCATTAAATCATTTATTGCTATTTGTTGTAATAATTTATAAAACTTTTCAGTTGATTTTGTTGATATATCACTAATTTTTTCAATATTTTTCCTATTATATAATTTCTCTAATTTTGTCAAAAATTTTGGATTCTGTCGGTCTACATTTATATTTTTTAAATATTGTGAAAAATCTTGAGCAATATATAAAACATCTCCCAGATTATATATATTATTTGTTAAATATCTGGAGGGAGAAGAATTTGACCCAATAAACATATATTTTTGACTCCTCGAACACAATACATTACACAATGATATATCGTTAAGCTCGTTAGGCGATCCTGGTCTATTTTGCTTCGGTAATGCCATTTCTGATATACCAAATACAATTACACATCTCCTTTCACCCCCTTTAAATCCATGTCCAGAAATTAATGCAATTTTATTTGTTTTTCTTAATGTTCCACATTTTTTACAATTATTTTCTTTTTTTAAAAATTCACGATTACAATTAGAACACTTATCTTCTTTTAATTTATTCATATCAATAGTAGTGTTGTCTCCATTTTCACTTTTTGTTTTATATAAAACGGACTTAATATCGTTTTTTTTTAAAATAGATTCCAATTTCTCAAATACTGAATTGTTATTTATACTTGATGCTGTTATTACAATATCTTCTGCTTTGATATATTCATCATGTTTCATTACTTCTGTTATAATAGTATAAATTTGCTGTGCAGTTTTCTCTGCTTCTTCATTATTAGTAATATTGCCATGCATAAAATACATAGGTTTATCATGAGCATTTTCTGAATGAATTGATTCGATTTCTTTTCTATTATATCTTTTATTTGCCTCCTTATTTATTCTTTTGAGAAATTCACAATGCCAATAAGGACAACGAAAACATTTACTTAATGGATATTCTTTAATATTTTCTATCTTCTTAAAAATACAAATCGATGTTTGTGGATATCCTTTAGTATACTTATTATTCTCAAATTTATACCATATACTCTGTAAAATATCACCATATCCTTCAAAGGATATATCCTTTGCGTTTTCGGTTATTGATAAAATCATGCATGCTTGTGTTTGGGAGAAGTCTTGAACTTCATCAAAAATAATTTTATTTATTGCATTTCCATTTTTTAATTTAAACTTCATCTGATTTTGTTTTATCAAAAAGTTATATATTTTTTCTAGAAGTGTGAATTCTGACGCAATATCTTGTAATGAAGTTACGTGTTTTGGTTTGACCATTCCATTATATTCATATTCAAAATACTTTGGTTTTTTTTCATTATAATAAAATTGTAATTGACTATGAATAAACGCAGAAGAATTGGATAGTTCTATGCAGTGTCCATTATATTCTGCAGTTCTCCTACTGATAGATTGGTGAACAAATGTAATGTTTGGTAAATATTTTTCTATTCGCTCGACTAATTCAGACATAACATTTGAAACTTTCGCCAGTAAAATAATATTATATTTTTTTCCGCTTGTATTGGATAATATCTTCACCAATCGTAAACACAATGTTGTTGTCTTTGCTGACCCTGGTACACCACTAACTAAAATTGATTCATGCTCATTGTTAATAATTTCATCTTGTTCTCTAGTTAATTTAAAATCGAGTATAGGTGAGAACGTGTGCGCACTGTCAGCTGTGATAGGTGCCTTGCATGGGCCGCGGGCATAAGTGGAGGAGCTGGTTGTGTGTTCTTGCACACTACACTTTTCCCCTTTTTCTTCATCTTCTCCTCCCTTGTTCAGCCATCCTATAAGCGATGGTTCATCTATTCGTCTCGTATTATTCTCATTGTTTACCTTTTCTTCCATTCCCCTTTTACGTTTTTTTGTGGTAGAATTCGGCCATTCTATTTTTGTTTGTTTGGACATATTTATTGGTATATAATTATATGTTTAACCCATTTTGGTAAGTATTTTTAGTTACATCGTCAACAAATGAGAATATTCCTCTAGATTTGTGTTTACTATTATTAGCCTACCTTTTCTTAGGCTTATACTTTGAACAATATGATTTCCCTTGCGGGATGCCATCCAAAAACTGTATCACATCCGACAATTTAATTTCGTCGATATCTTTGTTTAATTTAGATACTGATACATTGCGCTTGTTCCACCGCACATATAAACCGAATTTTCCATCCCTCACAATCACCGCCGCATCTTTCTTGGCAACTTTTTGAGTTGGCGATTGATAAATACCAAGATTTCTCTCGGGGGCGCTTACCTTCGTTGCTTCAAAGATGTTCTTAGTTTCAGTAACTACATCTTCTAATGTTACTTCTTCACGAGTTTTATCTAGTTCCTGGAGAGAAATAGACTTATTTACTTTATTCCATGAAACATATAATCCATATTTACCTTCTTGTAAAATGACATCTTTGTTTTTATATGTTCCTAATACTCGTTTATAGCGTGTATCTTGAACAACAATATCATCTAAGGTATATTCGCCGCGACGCAATTTTTCTATATCAATGTCCTCGCGCACACTCAAGAATGTGTCTTTTTGTTTTTGTTTTTTTGTGGTTGCAGTTGTAGTTGCACTTGCAGAACATCTAATCACTGGACCAAATTTGCCGACCATATACGTATGTTTATCATCTATCTTAATCACCGCCTTATCTTTTGTCGTAAGTGCCGCTGCCTGGCTATTCATGTCTTCGTAACATTCTGCACATAAGGTATGCCACCCTTTATTCCCTTTTGCAATCATGTCCAATGTATCCTCCATCTTTTTCGTATAATCATAATCAAATAATTTATCAAAATGCTTCATGAGGAATTCAATTACTAATACACCAATAGGCTGTATCACTAATTTGGATCGCTCCCCACCAAATTCCCGTTCTGTTTCTATTTGCGACAATTCGTCATTTTCTAACTCGAAATCAATACATGCAATTGTTTTCCCTTCAATATTTGTTTTTTTAACGTAATTTCTCTCTTGAATCTTATCTATAAGAGATGAAAATGTGGATGGTCTACCTATACCTTGCTTTTCCAAGAGTTGCACGAGCCTCGCTTCCGTATAATGCGATTTAAGATTCTTCATGCTTACTTGAGAAGTAATTTTCTTGTATGGTAACACCGTATTCGCTTTTATGGTTTGCAAATAGGTGAATAATGAGTCATCCTCTTCATATCCACCTACTATTTTCCAGCCGGGGAAAATGGTTATTTCGGTTGAATATCGGTATTCGTGCTTTGGTAGGGTTGTTTTTTGTGTTGGCGCGGTAATCATCGCAGTTACACCCTGGTGCTGTGACGGAGCCATGCAACTTTCTAGAGTATTTCGCCAAATCATCGCATACATGCGCTGCTGTTGCGAATCCATATCTTTTGCCTCGATTTTTGTTATATCAGTGGGGCGAATTGCCTCGTGTGCCTCTTGAGCATTCGAATCTGTTTCTGCTTTTTTGGATTGTTTTGAAGTTTCACCGCTCGTTGTTAATCTTTCTACTTCCGGGTGAATATATTTTGTATATTTATGATGTGTTGTTGCATATTTTTTGACGGCGTCGACAAACTCTGTGCTATACGTCTTGCTATCTGTTCTCATGTAGGTAATATAACCGGCTTCATAGAGCGCTTGACAGATGCCCATTGTTTGCTTTGGTGAGAATCTGAGCTCCCCGCTTGCCTTTTGTTGTAGAGTACTTGTGGTAAATGGTTCGGGTGGTTGTCTCGTTACATTACGTTGTTTTCCACAATTATATACGTGAGCATGGTTTACTGTTTCTTCTAGAAAACCGGACATTTCTGTTTCTGTGCTATATTGTGTAGTAAGTTGAAATGGTAGGTTTTTATTCGTGAAATAACCTGTTGTCTGATATACCTTATCCCCTGGAGCACCATTGATTTCTTTTTGGTTATCATATACCAACCTGAGCGCTGGTGTCTGACAACGTCCTGCCGAAAGACTAGACTTCGTCTTTTTAGTAATATTTGACCATAAAATTGGTGAAATTGTATAACCGACAAGCAAATCCAATACTTGTCTCGCTTGCTGTGCCCATACAGTATTCATATTAATTGTTGTTGCGCTTTTAACCGCGCGCTGTAGAGCGGTCTGGGTGACTTCATGAAATATAATACGCTTGGTTGTGTTGACTGGCAGAGAGAATGTTTTGCAAATATGCCAGGCGATTGCTTCGCCTTCCCTATCATCGTCTGCCGCAAGCAAAACGTTTTTTGC
>Ga0075447_10000778_pt1 | contig 15648 bp, 11 predicted proteins | sample CoawatmetaG10DNA_FD_72352 | JGI IMG/M metagenome (GOLD analysis project Ga0075447, IMG submission 72352) | Marine microbial communities from the West Antarctic Peninsula - Coastal water metaG104-DNA | ecosystem: Environmental > Aquatic > Marine > Coastal | place: Atlantic Ocean: West Antarctic...
GGGATAGATTCTTCTTTAGTTGTAGCTTTATTGCAGTCCGTGTCGCCAAAAAAAATTAAAACTTACACAATTGGATTTGAAGAGAAAAAATATAATGAAGCTACTTATGCGGAAGCAATTGCGAAACATATTGGAACTGATCACACGACGTTATACCTTTCAGAAAAAGATATTATTAGTTCAATTCCTGAAATAAATTCAATATATGACGAGCCATTTTGTGATTCTTCAGCATCTTTAATGGTATCAAGATTAGCAAGAAATGATGTCACAGTAGCCCTTTCAGGTGATGGTGGTGATGAGACATTTTGTGGTTACAGTGCATATCCTTCATTTAATAATATTTGGAATAAAGTCAATAATATCCCTATGCCTATTAGAATGGCTATCTCAAAATTTATTTTGACAATGCCAGCTTCAATTATTTCAGCTTCATTATCACCCATTCTAAAATTGCTAGATAAGTCAACATCTATTCCTTCTGGAATTCGGGTTCAGCAATTAGCAAATGCTATGCTTTCAAAAAGGCATAGTGATTTTTTTTATCTAATGAAAACTAATGGTGGAATAGAAAATTCTTTACTAAATAAAAAATATCGACAAGAAAACAAAAATAATAATGAGGATTTATTTGAGCTTAATGATTTTATGAGTTCAATACTTTACTATGACACAAAAGATTACTTATCTGGTGATATCCTTGTTAAGGCCGATAGAATGTCAATGTCAGTTGGGTTAGAAAATAGAGCGCCACTCCTTGACCACAGAATTATTGAATTTGCCTGGAGGCTGCCCTTAGATATGAAATTTCGTTCAGGAGTTGCTAAGTGGCCCCTACGTCAAGTTTTATCTAGGTATGTTCCTCAGAAACTTGTAGACCGCCCCAAAATGGGCTTTAACCTGCCAACATCAGAATGGATTAGAGGTCCATTACAAGATTATGTTGAAGATTCATTGAGCGCTGATAAGATATACAAAGAGGGATTTTTTGATGTTGATAATGTGCAACAAATGCTTAAACAGCACATGAGTGGTAAATATAATTGGCAATCCCCCCTTATGCGATTAGCTGCATTTCAATCATGGTCTGATAGTAGATGAAATTATGAGAATAGAAGAAGCAAAATATATCGGTAATCTTGTTAAGAGGTTTATAGATACCAAAGAAGGTAGATTGCTAAATATTGGAAGTAGCACTGAAGAATATAGAAAAATAACCAGCCCATATATTGATGCAGAAATCTTTGCTCCACTTAATAACTTGAATATTAAAATTACACATTTTGATTTAAAGAACGAGAAAGGGGTTGATATTGCAGGTGATATATTCGATTCAAAAATACAAAACACATTAGAAGTCCTAAAGCCAAATCTTATTATGGCATGTAATCTTTTAGAGCACTTAGAGCAAGATATGAGAAAAGAATTTCCCCAGATTATTAATAGACTTTTTGATAAAGAGGGTATTCTTATAATTACTGTTCCTTATTCATATCCTTTACATTTGGATCCGATTGATACATTTTATCGCCCATCTCCCAAAGAATTAAGTAGTTTATTTGCAAATTATGAAGTTCTTGATAGTACAATTATTAATAGCTCAACATTTTTTGATGAGTTTTTAAAATATAATTTATTTTATAAACTAAAAACTATGATAAGAATTTTCACTCCATTTTATAAGTTTAAAGTTTGGCTATGCTTAATGCATAGGTTAATGTGGCTTTTTAGGCCATATAAGATAACTTGTGTAGCCCTTAAAAAAATATAATTTATTTAATTGCTAGTGATAATAGTTTAAACTTTAAACTCTAATCTTTTAGTCAATTATCTGGGCTATAAGATTTTTCATTCAGAAGGGTTTCTACCTTATAGATTATTTATTTAATTATTAAAATTTTATAAGTTTAAAGTTTTAATATGCTCTAATTATAAATTAATATAAATCTTTAGTCCTTATAAAACGCCTTATAAAATGCTATAAAATAATATTGATCACCACTTCATATTTGATTTAAATACTTATGTTCTTTTTTAGCATATATTTCATTATTTTTTTATGGTTAGCAACATTGTCATTATTATCAATAACAGTAGAAGCTAAGAAGTACACGCCATTTTTGTTATTTATTTCATTTTTAATATTAGTGTTATTAGCAGGATTAAGAGCTCATAGCCCTGATCAGCCCTCGTACAATAGAATATTTATGTACAGCCTGTCTATATTTGAAATTATTGAATATGGTAATAATTTTGATGATTTTCCATGGATACAAAAAGGATTTTTAGCCCTTTATAGTCTTATAAAAACTTTTACTAATAGTGTAGTTGTAATGTCATTTGTAATAGCTACATTAACTATAGGGACAGTTACTTATTCAGTAAATAGGTTGTCACCATACCCAGTGGTAAGTATGTTGGTATATTTTAGTTGGTTTTATTATTTCAATCTAGGTTCTCTAAGGCATAGCATAATTTCTGCATTTTTATTGCTACTCGCTGTTTTTATTTTTAATAGCAAATATATAAAATCCTTTATTTTGATTTTGATTTCAGGTGGAATGCATTCCGTAGCTTATACTTCTATAGTATTATTTTTTGGGCGTTTTAAGATAAAGAAATATTTGTATATTTTCACATTGATAATCTCAATAGTAATTGCAATATCTGGTGGAATTGTATATTTAGGATTAAGTAAATTTGCATATTTGTTGCCTGAATTAACGCAAATAAAAATACGACGTTATATTGGTTTTGGCATATTCAGTATTTCAAACCCTATTATTTCTGGCTTGACAGTTAAATCGGTCTTTTTAATTGGAATAACAATATTTAATATGGACATCTTATATAAAAAATTTGATGCATTCCCTATTATTTTATTTGGATATGCTGTAAGTGTTTTTACTTTTTTTCTTTTAATAGATTTTAAAATAATTGCTGATCGAACATCTCATTTCTATTCAATTTTTGAAATCATCTTAATACCGATGCTTTTATCCATAATTAGAAAAGAAGATAGACTTTTTGCCTTTTTTATTTTAGGATGTTTTTTATCCTATCAATTAACTCTCTTATATGGTGAGGAATTGTATCTTTATAAATCAGTTTTAGACTATGAAGGGAATAGATATTGTGATATCTTTCTTTGTAAATGATCGTTTATAACTAATGTCAGATCTTTTACCTTCCTTTAAGCATACTAGCGATATTAAGTTATTAATGGTTGTTCCTAAGTATCCTTTTCCAATAGTTGGTGGACTTGAAAAGCAATCCCATGAGCTTTCTAAATCTCTTATTCAGAATAACATTGATGTTAAGGTTTTATCTGGCAAGATATTCTCTTCACAGAGTGATTCAGAAGTTGTTGATGGAGTTAAGATATATAGAGTTTCTTGGCCAAAAAATCAATTAATTCGTTATTTTAAGCTTCCATTTTCTTTATTTTTTTACTTATTTAGAAATCGTAATTGTTATAATATTGTGCATGTACACACACTAGGCTGGTTTAGTTTATATGTGATAATATTATCAAAAATACTCGGCAAGCCTGTAATTACAAAGTTAGCTAATGTTGGAGATTATGGGTTGCCTGGGGTTTCCAAGTTATTTTTGGGGAATCTCATGATAAAAATTTTAATGCTTTCAGAATCTTTGGTGTCAATGTCAAATGAAAGTACTTATGAAGCAGTTGATAAGGGTTACGCACAGAAAAATATTTTTATGACAGTAAATGGTATCTCACTAAATACTATAGAAAATAATAATAATAATAATAGTTTGTGTAAAGTTGTTTTTGTTGGGAGATTACATGAACAAAAAGACTTCACATCATTGTTTAAAGCATGGAAGTTAATACAAGAAAATTCTAAAGTTGAAGCTGTTCTCCATATATGGGGAGAAGGTTTATTAGATGTAACTTTAAAGTCATTAGTAAATGAACTTGAAATTTCTAAATCAGTTGTGTTTAGTGGTCATGTTGATAACGTAGATCAAAAACTTCATGAAATGGATGTTTTTGTTCTGCCTTCTTTTGCAGAAGGAAATTCTAATGCAATTCTTGAGGGAATGGCTGCTGGTTTACCTATAGTAAGTACTGATGTAGGTGGAACAGTTATTCAGGTAGGTCTAGAAGGGAAAGATTTCATTTCAAAAGCAGGAGATACCATGACATTTTATAAAAATTTATTAAGACTTGTTGAAAATAGATCTCTCAGACAAACTGTTGGATTAGCTATGCGTATTAGAATAGAAGAACACTTTGATATTGATAAGGTATCAAAAGATTATATAAAGGCTTATCAAAAAATACTAAGTAATGATGTAAATAATATAAGCGCCTTAAACAGTAATTTATTTAAATAATAAGTTTCTATCTATTTAAATTAAAAGCCTAACTTAAAATTTTATTAGAATATATTTGCTTTTATTAAGAGATAAAATAAGATAAAAAAATGAAAATACTAATTTTTTCTCAAGTTTTTTGGCCAGAAAGCTTTCGTATCAATGATGTGGCTAAAACCTTAAGCAAAATTGGTCATCATGTTGAGGTGGTTACGGGAAAGCCAAACTATCCGCGTGGAGAATTTTTTGATGGTTATAGGTCATTAGGTTTTCAACAAGAAGACCATGATGGATATATAATTCATCGAGTTCCTATTCTAGCTCGAGGAAAAGGGGCATTGCGTCTAGCACTAAATTATATTTCTTTTGTGATTTCAGGTCTTTTATTTTCTCCTTGGCTACTACGTGGAAGAAAATTTGATGTAATTTTTGTCTACGCTCCTTCTCCAATACTTCAAGCAATTCCTGCAATATTTTTAGGATGGATAAGAGGTGCACCAGTTATTTTATGGGTCCAAGATCTGTGGCCAGAAAGTTTATCAGCAACTGGATATATTAAAAACAAACTGGTTCTTAAATTCGTTGAATATATTGTGCAATTTATTTATCGTCATGTAGATCTTTTGTTAGTGCCATCTAATGCTTTCATTGATCCCGTAACTAAGCTTGCATCTGATACAACAGTTAAATATTATCCTAATTCAGTTGATAAAATTTTTTCTTCGCCCGTTTCAGTTTCTATCCCTATTTTGGATGATGTAATTAATGATTTTTCTGTAATGTTTGCAGGTAATCTTGGATCTGCTCAAGCTGTTGGAGTAATGATTGAAGCGGCGACTTTGCTTCAAGAATATACTGATATCAATTTCGTTATCCTGGGAGATGGAAGTTGTTATGATTGGATGTTGCAAGAAGTAAGTCGCTGTGGGCTGTCCAATTTCTATCTTCCAGGTAGATTTCCAGTAGAATCCATGCCAGGCTTTATGCAAAAAGCAACAGTACTATTAGTGACCTTAGCTGATCATGAGATTTTTGCCGCAACTGTTCCTTATAAAATACAATCATATATGGCAGCTGGGCGTCCAATTATCGTGAGTTTAAATGGAGAAGGGGCTCGGTTGGTGATTGAAGCGAAAGCTGGTTTAGCTGCTCCAGCTGAGGATGCAAGAGCTCTAGCTGATGCCGTACTTGAGATGTACAGAATGCCTCTAGTAAAGCGTGAAAAGCTTGGTAATAACGCTCAAAGCTATTATAAAGAGCATTTTGATCATGATAAGTTGTTAGTTGAGTTGGTTAATCACTTTGAAGTGACATTGAATAATTCAAAGGAATTAAGTTGAAAGTATTAATATTAGGTGCAAGTGGCATGATTGGAAGTGCAATGATGCGTGTGTTGAGTGAAACCAGTGATTTTGAAATACAGGGAACGGTCCGCAGGAGTGAAATTAAGTCATTTTTTTCTAAAACTATTGCTAAGAATTTAATAATAAATGTTGACGTTGAAAGTCATGATTCTTTTTATGAATTACTAAAAAGAATGCAACCAGATGTTGTCATTAATTGTATAGGGCTTACTAAACATAAGCCTGAAGCAGAAGATCCATTGGTTTCAATTCCAATTAATACCTTGATGCCACATCGTCTTTTTAAGCAATGTGCTTTGATTGGTGCAAGGTTAATACATATAAGTACTGACTGTGTCTTTTCAGGAAAGAAAGGTGGGTATTTGGAGAGTGATTATCCTGATGCTATCGATATATATGGAAAATCTAAGGCTTTAGGTGAAATCAATTATCCTAATTCTATTACATTAAGAACTTCAACCATTGGGCATGAGTTAAACAGTAAATTTGGCCTACTTGAGTGGTTTTTAGCACAAAATGATAGTTGTAAGGGCTTCAGCCGAGCGATATTCTCAGGAGTACCAACAATTGTCCTCGCAAATATTATTCGTGATTACGTGATTCCCAATAAACAACTATCAGGAATATATCATATTGCAGCCAAACCTATTAATAAGTATGAGTTGCTGGAGTTAATAGCGCAGGTATATGGTAAAACAATAAAAATATCTCCAAAAGACAGTTTTGTGATTGATCGTTCATTAAATGCAGATAAATTTTATGCTGCAACTGGCTATTATGCACCAGACTGGTCAGAGTTAATTCAGATGATGTTTAACTATAAATAAATTGACAATATAATAAAGATAAAACACTATGTTTAAAAATAAAATATTAATGATTACAGGTGGTTCGGGCTCTTTTGGAAATGCTGTGCTCAAGCGATTTTTATCAACTGATGTTGGTGAAATTCGTATTTTTAGTAGAGATGAAAAAAAACAAGAAGATATGAGGGTTGCAATAAATAATCACAAACTAAAGTTTTACATTGGCGATGTTCGAAATTATGATAGTGTTTATCAGGCAATGAAAGGTGTGGATTATGTATTTCATGCAGCTGCACTAAAGCAAGTGCCATCATGTGAGTTCTATCCAATGGAGGCTGTTCGAACTAATATAATTGGCACAGAGAATGTAATGAATGCTGCAACTGCTAACAAGGTTAAACGATTAGTAGTTTTGAGCACAGATAAAGCTGTTTACCCTATTAATGCTATGGGCCTCTCTAAAGCAATGGCAGAAAAGATAATGATAGCTAAGTCACGCCTTCAATTGGAAGGTGAAACAATATTCTGCGCTACAAGATATGGTAATGTGATGGCATCTCGTGGCTCTGTTATCCCACTTTTTGTGTCGCAACTTAAAGTTGGTAATCCTCTGACAGTGACGGATCCTAATATGACGCGTTTTTTAATGTCATTAGAAGACTCAGTAGATTTAGTGCTTCATGCATATCAGCATGGAAAGCAAGGGGATATTTTTGTGCAAAAGGCTCCTGCATCAACAGTTGAGGATTTGGCTAAAGCACTAAAAGAGTTATTTAATAAAAGTAGTGAGATTGCTATTATAGGTACAAGACATGGTGAAAAACTTTATGAGTCACTTATATCACGTGAAGAAATGGCACATGCAAAAGATATGGGGGACTATTATCGACTTCCAGCTGATAATCGTGATCTTAACTATTCTAAGTATGTTAGTGAAGGTGAGCAGGAAATATCACAGCTAGATGACTATACCTCTCATAATACAAAGCAATTAAATGTGAAGCAAGTTAAGTCATTGTTGCTCAAGTTAGACTTTATTAAGGATGAATTAAATGATTAAAGTAATGACAATTGTGGGCACTCGTCCAGAATTAATAAAAATGAGTCGAGTAATTGCAGAGTTTGATCAGCATGTGCAACATATTTTGGTTCACACTGGTCAAAATTATGACTATGAGTTAAATCAATTATTTTTTGAAGATTTAGAGATCCGTAAGCCAGATTATTTTTTAGAGGCTGTTGGAGAAAATGCTGCACAAACTATTGCACGTGTCATTGAAAAGTCTGACGCAGTAATGGAAAAAGAAAATCCTGATGCTATTATGCTTTATGGGGATACTAATTCTTGTTTGTCAGTGATTGCTGCAAAGCGTCGAAAAATACCAGTTTTTCATATGGAGGCAGGTAATCGATGTTTTGATCAGCGTGTTCCTGAAGAGCTAAACCGTAAAGTACTAGATCATTTGAGTGATATTAATTTAGTGCTAACCGAACATGCACGACGATATTTAATTGCCGAAGGTGTTCGACCTGAGACTATTATTAAAACTGGTTCACATATGGGTGAAGTTTTAGATTTTTATATGCCTAAAATTTTACAATCTGATATTTTGCAACGTATGAAGCTTAAATCTGATCAATTTTTTATTGTTAGTGCACATCGTGAAGAGAATATTGATAGTCCAGAAAATATGTTTAATATGGTTGATACGCTTAATGCCTTAGCAGAACAGTATGATATCCCCATCATTGTGTCAACTCATCCGCGCACTAAAAAACGATTAGATAAAATGGACCTTGCTAACTTAAATCCTAATATACAGTTTCTTAAGCCATTTGGATTTTGTGATTACATTAAATTGCAAATGGAGGCGCTTTGCGTTATATCTGATAGTGGAACAATTTCTGAAGAGGCCTCTTTGCTCAATTTGCCAGCTATTACTATTCGAAATACGCATGAGCGTCCAGAGGGAATGGATGTAGGTACTTTAATTATGAGTGGCTTAGAACAAGAGGGTGTTTTAGATGCTGTGCGTGTAATTATTGCTCAACATGATAGAGAATATAGAGTTATAAAACCAGTAGAAGATTATGTAAAAAGGCCTGTTTCTAAGCAACTTTTACGAGTAGTTATGAGTTATGTCAATTATGTGAACCGAACAGTATGGTCTAAAACTTGATTTGAAGTAGTAGTCCTAATAATAGCTTTAATATGTTTTTTTGTATTAAATTTCCTCAAAAAAATTATTTCTGATTACTCTAATTTAAATATAATAAGTTATGATTTTTTTTCTACTACCAATGATTTTTTCCTTGCTAACTTCAATGATGGCGATTTATTTCCTGAGATCCTATGCTGTTAAAATTAAGCTTATAGATTCTCCTTCTGCGCGTAAACCACATGAAGGAAATATTCCTCTTATTGGTGGAATTGTAATGTTTATAGGGGTAATGGTTAGTATTTTTTTATCACCTATTTTTTTATCACCTATTGATTTTAATCATTTATATTATTATTTAATCGCTGTACTTCTTATAGTAATAGTTGGAGCTATTGATGATTATAGAAATATATCAGTTAGCTATCGTTTGATATTTCAAACTATTGCAGCATTAATTGTTGTTTCAGCAGGTGAAACTTCTATTGAATCACTTGGAAATATTTTAGGACATGGCGAAGTTATTCTTGATAAATGGAATGTATTGTTTACAGTGTTAGTAATAATTGCAGGCATAAATGCAGTTAATATGGCCGATGGGATTCATGGCCTAGCTGGAGGGAATAGCTTAATTAGTTTTATTGCTATTAGTTTTCTTTCAATTAATAGCTCTTTACAATACAGTTTATTAGTAAGCTTGCTTTTTTGTTCAGTTCTACCAGTATTTTTGGTATACAACCTGTGCATTGGTGTCTCAGTTAATAAGAGAATTTTTATGGGGGATGCAGGGAGTATGTTTATTGGCTTGTCACTTGTATGGCTATTAATTAATTTTTCCCAAGGACAGGGTCGATCATTTTCACCTGCGATAGCTTTGTGGTTATTTGCCTTACCGGTATTAGAAATTACTTCTACAGTTTTCAGAAGATTAATTTCAGGAGTATCGCCTTTCAAGCCAGATTTGTCACACACTCACCACATTTTACTTGGGTTAGGGTTTAGTCAAAAAAATACTTTAATATTTTTACTTACTTTTTCTGTTTTTATGGCAGTAATTGGAGTTTTAGGCGAACATTATGAAATAGCCGAAAATGTAATGTTTGTGGTATTTATATTTGTTTTTTTATGTTATCTCTTTATTGGAAGTTTAGCTCTAAAAAAGTTCAAATAGAGCCATAAAATTATATAATACCTTCCTTGATGGCAAGGTAGTTTGTTGCCTCTATATATCCTTTGATGCTTCCACAATCAAAACGCTTTCCATTAAACTTATAGGCAATAACCTTACCTTTTTTTGCTTGAACATTGAGAGCATCAGTGATTTGAATTTCTCCATTTTTCCCAGGTTTGATATTTTCAAGAATCTTAAAAATGTCAGGAGTGAGGATATATCGACCAATAATTGCCATATTGCTTGGCGCATTCTTTTCATGCGGTTTTTCAATCATATTGGTTACAAGAAAGATATCATCTCTTCCATCAATAAGACTTCCCTCAATAACGCCATAATTACTAACCTGATCCATTGGAACTTCCTCTACTGCTACAATTGAGCATTGATGTGTTTTAAAAAGGTCGATCATTTGCATGAGGACGCTTTTGTTTTCGCTAGTAATTAAATCATCAGCTAATATAACAGCAAATGGCTCATCACCAATTAGAGATTCTCCAGTAAGTATTGCATGTCCAAGTCCTAGCATTTGTTTTTGACGAACATAAGTAAATGTTGATTTTTCAATTATCTCTTTAATTTCATTTAAATAATGCTCTTTTGAAGTTCCACTTAATTGCATTTCAAGTTCAAAGGCATTATCAAAGTGATCTTCAATTGCTCTCTTACCTCTTCCAGTAACAATTCCCATATTTGTTATGCCTGAAGATAAAGCCTCTTCAACAGCATATTGTAATAATGGCTTAGTTAGAATTGGAAGCATTTCTTTTGGAACAGCCTTAGTTGCAGGTAGAAAACGAGTTCCATAACCTGCTGCAGGGAAGAGACATTTTGTAATCATTGATTAGGTTTTTTATATTTACAAAATTAGTTTTACCAGACAAAAGTGTATTTTTAATAAACATTCATAATAACTTTAAATAATATGAAACTATTGATCAATTACTCAAACAAATTATCGATCTTAAAGTCACAAATAATAATAGCTTTATTAAGAAGGGTCTTAAATATCTGTATTATTAAAAAAATTAAAATAATTCTCTATCAAAGTCTTGTTATTAGTTGAAGCATTTATAAATTGAATTACTCTTAACGATTTTTTTGAATATTCTTTACTATTAATTTCACAAAGTGTATTTATTGCTTGAATATAATCATCTGTTCTATTTAGTGGAATAGACCATCCAACATTTTTTTTTTGTAAATTCTGCCAGGGAGTCTGATCACTTATAACTGGGACAAGGCCAGCTTGCATTGATTCTACGATTGCATGACCAAAATTTTCAGAAAGTGTTGGAAATAAAAAAACGTGATATTGCCTCATTGTGGATAATACTTTTTCTGGCCTAATTTGGCCCTTATATGAGACATTTATATTGCTTGGTAATTGTGATATAACTTCTAGACATTCCTGCCAATATTTAATATCTTCTTTTGGGCCATAAATATCAAATATAACATCATGTGATATTAATTTTAATAATTGTAAAGAAAATATAAGATTTTTTTTCCTAGATATTCTGGATAAAAAAATGATTTTAGTTTCAGTGCTATCTTTTGAAAGGGCACTTAAGTTTTGCTTTTTTATAATATTTGGTAATTCTGTAACATTTGTGATATTAAATAATTTTTTAATTACTGAAGTCTCAATAGGATCAGTGGCATGAAACGATATTTTTTTAGCAATTCTTAATAATTTATATATTGCTAAGTAAATTATTTTTTTTGTATTTTTAAGATTTAGAGCGTTAGCTAGAAGCTCCCCACGTGGCGCTAATATAATTTTTTTTTGAAATTTAATAATGTTTAATAATAAAACTAATTGGGTAGATTTGCCAAAAAAACTATTTAAATATATCGTATCAGGATTAAAAGTTTCAATAATTCCATAAATACTACGACTATCAATTTTTGACAGATAAATAATCTTTTTGTTATCAAAAGTTGTTATTTTATTACTTATAATTTGCTTATAAACGCTCTTATCACCATAATCATGATTTTTAGTACATATTAGTATATCTAAATTATTATTTAATGAGGAAACCAGATTTGATATTGATTTTACTGGGCCACCAAACTTATAGCCTGGAAGAAAGTTATCAATAATTATTAAAATTTTTTTCATTCTTTAAATAATTAATTGTTTTATAGGTTACTTTGCATTTATTTTTTAACTATCTATTTAAATTTCTATACTTAAGAGTAATAATTCAATCATGACTCTATGTTTTGAATTGCTTATATACTATTAAGGCCCATAATCTACTCCAATGAATCCTACCTTCAAGAAATTGATTTAGAATATTATTTGTAACTGGAGTGTCAGGCAACATTGGCTTAAACATATCAATGTTTTGTTTCAACCAAATACTTAAAGGAAAAGTAAACCCCTGTTTTTTTCTATTTATAATCCCTTGAGGAAGAATATCTTCAAAAGCTTTAACAAGAAGATATTTTGGAACTTTTCCATTAAATTTGATTGATGGAGAAATAGAATGCATTAATGATAAAATTTCTTTATCTAAAAAAGGCACTCTTACCTCAAGAGAGTGCCACATACTCATATAGTCAATATCTTTTAGTAATTGATTTTCCATATAAACATTGGTTTCTAGAAATGCTGCAAGATTATTATCATAATTTCTAGGGTAATTTTCAATTTTCAAATTTGAAAGTGCTCCATATATATTTTTTATATTTCTACCTAGTATTTTTGATGATAAATGTGGTGAAACCATGCCTCTTAGAAATAAATACTCACCATAGTCCAAATTAGATCCTAAATACGAAAGCCGCGAAACTTTTTCATTTGGAAATTTTTCCATTGCTTTGAGAATAAAGTTAGGAATATTTGAAAGTCTATCAACTAACCCAATGCGGCTAAATGATGGATAGCCTCCAAATATTTCATCAGCACCGACCCCTGAAAGCACGGCTTTTAAACCATTACTATGTGCAGCCTTAGAAACAAAGTATGAATTAATACTGTCACAACTTGGTTGATCCATTGCATTAAAAATATCCTCTATATTTTCAATAAAATCATTTTGATCGACACTTTGGTTTATATGCCTATGAGGCCTCATATTGTCAAGAGCAATTTTTTGATATGGGGATTCATCAAACGTCTTTTCTTTGAATGTTACTGATAATGTAGTAAGATCCTTATGCCCTAAAGAATCAGCAATTAAAGCGATTAAACTAGAATCAATACCACCACTTAGGAATATACCTAAAGGAGCGTCAGAAGTCATATTACGACTGATGGACTCTGAAACAGTTGTTCGTACTAATTCAATGGCCTCTTTTTTACTATTTATTATGTTACTGAAAGTAAATTGATTATATTTCTCACTTTTATGCTTCCCGCTAGGTATGTCAATTATGAGGTAATTACCCTTACTTAAAGAGTAAACATTCATGAGTGTAGTTTGAGGTGAAGGAATGAAGCCAAACGTAAGGAATAATGCATCCCAATCTGGATTTTGTTTCCAATTTGGATTGAATGCTTTAAATCCTCTTATTTCAGAGCAAAAAATAAGACTATCTTTATGAAAGCTATAATAAAGGGGTTTAATTCCAGCATGATCACGAACTAAAAGTAGCTTATTATTTTTTTTATCTAATATAGAAAATGAAAATATTCCATTAAAAAGCTCAAATGATTTAACACCCCATTCTTGATAAGAGGCCAATACAACCTCGGTATCTGAATTTGTAGAAAACTGATAACCCTTATTTTCTAATTTTTTCTTTAAGTCTAAGTAATTATAAATTTCTCCATTATAAATAATTACAATATCCTTACTTTTAGTTAACATTGGCTGATTTGCAGCTTCAGATAGATCAATAATAGATAATCTACGATGCCCAAAACTTACATTATCATCCTCCCAAAAACCAAAACTATCAGGCCCTCTATGGCTAATTGATTGAGATAAAGATTCAATATTTCGGTTTTTGTTATTTAATGATCCAAAAATGCCGCACATCTTAAATTAACCTTATAATAGTGGTTGAAGAAAAAAGTAAAAAATAAAAGAAAAAACACTTTTTTAATAAAATTTTTTGACATCTCACCATTTTACATAAAGAACTTCTAGATTGTCTTTATTAGATTTCTTAAAATAAAGTATATTGAAATACAAATTAATATAATTTAGAGATATTAAATTTAAAAATTGTAGAATTCTTATACTACGTATTATATTAAACTTTTTTATAAGGTTTTTTTAAAGCTTGTTGATGATCCAATATATTTATTAATTACTATATATTAAATCAAGTTTATGAAATTATTTAAGTCAGAATTTGAGGTAATATGAAACTTGGTAAACTGGCGCTGATACATTCTATTTCTACTTTAATAAGTAGAATATCTGGTCTTTTTAGAGACATATTTTTAGCGAGCTTCTTTGGGGTTGGCATCTATTCAGATATGTTTTTTATTGCCCTGAAACTTCCTATGTCATTTAAGAGGTCAGTCTCAGAGGAGACCTTCAATTCTGCATATATCCCTTTATTTGGAAAGCACAAAGACCAATCTATTAGAAATTTACATTATCAATTTGCAAGAAAAATTTTGGTCATTACTAGCGTAATCTTTATTCCATTTATCATTACTATTGAAATATTCATGCCTAATATTCTCAAAGTAGTTACTTCAAGTTTAACGTATGAAGATAATTTTGAAATTTTAGTACAAAGCTCAAGAATCATTTTTCCTTATTTAGCTTTCATCTTTATAAGCTCAGTTTTTATTGGTACTTTAAATGCTAATAATAAATTTTCGTTGGGAGCAATTTTGCCAATTCTTTTAAATCTTTCGATTATTTTGTTTATTTTCTTATTCCCAGCTTTTGGCCAAATGAAGATTATTTTTTTATCATGGAGTGTAATATTTGGTGGAATTGTTCAATCTTTATTTTTATTTTTTGCTGTAGATAAAACTTTTTGGAGGGTTTTTTTTACTTTTAAAAGAAACTACATTAGCACGAAATACTTTTTTAAACTCATACTGCCTACTTTTCTCTCATCTACAGTATTGCAATTAAATATTATTACTGTTTTATTTATTGCTTCATATGAATTAGGGTCGATTTCATATTTGCATTATGCCGAAAGAATGTTTTTTTTACCGCTAACTTTAATAGCATTCTCCATTAGTACAGTTCTAATTCCTAGTCTCTCAAATGCTTTTAGGCAAAATAATATTGATTTAGCTTTAAATACACAATTACAAGCCTTTAAGTATTGTCTAGTATTAGTTTTGCCAATAACTTTTTGTCTAATGATTCTTTCAAATGATATTATTGAGTTTTTATTTCAAAGAGGCGAATTTACCCATGAGGCCACTTTAAAAGTTAGTTTGGCTTTAAGGTATTTCTTATTAGGACTACCTTTTGCGTCTCTTGCAAAAATTTTAACTCCCTATTTCTTTGCTACTGAAAGGCCTAAGATCCCTCTAAAAATCTCTATATTCACAGTGGCTATAAATTTAACCTTTGTGATATTACTTTTTAAATATCTGGGCTTTATTGGTATACCTATTGGGTTCTCTATATCAGCTTTTTTTAATTTAGTCTTAATATTAATTCAGCATAGAAAAGCTAATTTCTTTTTTTTAGATAAAAATATGATTGTATATGCATATAAATATTTGGTCCTTTCTATTATTCTTTCATTAATACTATTGATTATAGATTTTTTCCAGATTACTACTTATATCTTATTTGTAGATTTGATTATAAAAATATTTATAGTTTCTAGTTTATGGGGCTGTGTAATTTATTTTTTTGATA
>Ga0075447_10000779_pt1 | contig 15647 bp, 14 predicted proteins | sample CoawatmetaG10DNA_FD_72352 | JGI IMG/M metagenome (GOLD analysis project Ga0075447, IMG submission 72352) | Marine microbial communities from the West Antarctic Peninsula - Coastal water metaG104-DNA | ecosystem: Environmental > Aquatic > Marine > Coastal | place: Atlantic Ocean: West Antarctic...
GACCTGGTCCAACTACTAAATTATATTTAGATGATTTAATTAATTATATTGATAAAAATAAACCAGTTGTAATCTGTTTAAATATCAATGATTCTTTTCCAAAAGAGTTGATTTCTGCTTATATTGCTTGTGATAAATCTCAAATCTCAATAGAATCTAATAGTTATTCTGATTTAAAAAAACCAATAATACTTCCTTTAAATAATCTACCTAATGACTTAACAAAATTCCTAAAGAATATTGATGTTTTAAATTATGGTTTAAAAATTCAAACAGGAAAATTTGAAGTCTTAGAAAATTTTTGCGTATTAGAAAAATCTTTATTAATTAACTACGCATTGTCATTTGCAAATGCAAGTGGAGCAAAAAGAGTTTTATTAACTGGATTAGATGGATATAAAGAAACTGATCCAAGACAAAATGAAATGGTAACTTTGCTTCAGAAATATAAAAATTTACCTAACTCAATTCCTATTTATGCAGTTACGCCTACTTCTTATCCAATAGAAGATAAATCTATTTATATTTCTCCTAGATTCAATGAGATGGCAACATTATTAGAAGAAGGGAAATACTTTAAATTAGTTTGTGGGGCTGGTAATGAAGATACTGAAGAGGTAAAAAGATTGACTGTTTTATATACATTAGCTGGAGCAAAAGGTATGGATATTTCTGCAAATGTTGATGTTGTTAAGGCTTGTATGGAAGGAATAGATATAGCTTTTAATCTTTCAAGAGAATTTGGAATTAATCTTAAAATACGTCCATTTATTATGGTTAGCGTTGGAATGCCTGGTGACCATCATGTCCGCAAATCTTTCATAAATCTAGATACCTGCCTTAAATGTGATCTGTGTATTCCGGTTTGTCCAACTGACGCTATTCCTGAAAGTCTTATAGTTATTAAAGAAAAGTGTATAGGTTGTGGAAATTGTAGTGCTATTTGCCCAAGGTCAGACATAATACATTATGAGCATAATGAAAGAAGTTTAAGAACCCTTCTGCCAGAATGTTTAGAGGCTGGTGCTGAACAAATTGAACTTCATGCTGCGGTGGCTGATGATGAGTTTATTATGCAAGAATGGCAAATGGTAAGTGAGGTTTGTCCAGATGGGCATATCTCAATGTGTCTAGATCGACTTCATTTATCAAATTTTTCATTTGAAAATAGAATTGAAAAAGCTAAAGAAATTGCAAAGGAAAGGCTAATTATTCAATCAGATGGCTATCCAATGAGTGGGGGTGAGGATGATTATAATACAACACTTCAGGCAATTGCAACTGCAGATATCCTGAATAAAAAATTTAATATGACTCTGAGAAAGAGGACTAATAGTCTTATTTATAAAAAAAATAATGAAGTAAACCAGTTATTATCTGGAGGTACTAATTCTTTGACAGCTAAATTAGCCAGAAAAGCCAATGTTAGATTTCAAGGAGCATCTTTGGGAACTTTTGCTAGGCAAATTGTAAAAGATATAGTCGATGATAATGACTTTTATACCAATAAGGAATTAATTAGAAAGGGCTATATGATAGCTAATGAGTTAGTTGTTTCTAACGTTGGTGAAATTGATAATTAATGGATTTAATTTATACTATAAATCCATTAGGTCATTTATATGTCAGATTTTATTAATACTATAACTAATAAAGTTATGCTTTTTTAGGCTAATCTAAAATAGGCGTTTGGACAAATCAGTTCTTTGACTTTAAAGTTTGGCATCTATAATCAAAAATTTAAAATCTATTGTATAGGAAAGGCTTGATAATGCTTATAATTTCAAAGGTCAATAGAGAGATTTCCAAGGTTAATCCTGAAATGATTCTTTTTGATAAAGATGGAACATTAATTGATGTTCATCATTACTGGTCAAAAATGCTTAGACTAAGAAGTGAACTAATTGTCAATAAGTGGTTTAAAGGCCATTCTGCAAAAAATAAAGTCAAAAGAGAGCTAACGGAATCAATGGGGGTTGATTTAGAATTAGGAAAAATTAAAGTTACTGGCCCTGTTGGAATTAAATCTCGCAAGTTTCTAGTGGAGGTAGCATCAAGTCTAGTTCGCTCAAAGGGTATTTCCGTTAATAATAGTGAGATTGAAGGTATTTTTCTTGAAGTTGATAAAATTTCATCTAAAAATATGACCTCCTTCCTCAAGCCTCTTCCAGGGATGCGAAGGTTATTAAGTGAGTTAAAGTCTGCAGGTATAGCTATGGCAGTAGTTTCGACAGATATTACAAGCCGAACTCGATTGGCAATGGAGGCTATGGAGATAAGTCATTTTTTTACTGAGATTATTGGTGGAGATCAAGTTATAAATACTAAGCCATTTCCTGATTTAGCAATACAAATATTAAAGAAAACTGGTGTTAATGAAGATAAAATGATGGTTATTGGTGATAACCCTGTTGATATCCAAATGGGCTTGTCAGCCAATATTAATTTAAATATTGCTGTATTAACTGGCTTATCTGATGAAAATTCATTTAATGATTTGAGCTGTATGGTGATTAAAGATCTTAAATCAATTGAGGTTGAAAATGTTAAAAAATAATAATATTAAGGCAAAGCTACATAGTGGTAGTCCTGTTATAGGGACTTGGAATACCTTATCATCGCCTCTTTTAACTGAATCATTGGCACTTTGTGGCCTAGATTTTCAGATAATTGATTTAGAGCATGGGCCATTTATTTTAGATAAGATACATCTTCATGTCTCTGCATGCGAAAACTCATCAAATTGTAGTCCTCTGGTTCGAATTCCTTCAAATGAGGATTGGATGGCTCTTCAAGCCCTTGATCAAGGAGCTCATGGGTTAGTTGTTCCTCATATTAATACAAGAGTTGATTCTGAGAAGCTGATAAAGTCGATGAAATACCATCCCTTTGGTGAACGAGGATTTACTCCTTTTTCAAAAGCTGGAGGGTTTAATAATAAAAATACCTCTGAATATGTAAGCTATGCAAATGATTCACTTCTATCAGTAGTAATTGTTGAGTCAAAAGAAGGCCTTGAAAAGCTTGAAGAAATATTAGAAGTAGGTGAAATCGATGTTGTTTATTTTGGTGCATTTGACCTCTCTCAAGCTCTTGGACATCCTGGAGAGGTTAAACACCCTGAGGTTGTAAAATCTATTAAAAAGGGTATTGAGCTTGTTACAAACCAAGGGAAATTTTCTGGTGGTTTTGTGCCTCAATCAAAAGATGATATTAAGTGGATTCTTGATATGGGTATGCGCTTTATTACTTATGAAGTTGATAGTTCAATTATCCAATCTCACGTAGGAAATATTACTGATTGGTTTCATGAAGATTGTATTAAGTGAGAAATAGCATCAAAACTGTTGCAATATTACCTGCGAGAATTGAGTCTTCCAGATTACCCCGGAAAGCTTTATTAGATATCTGTGGTTTACCTATGATTGTCCATGTTTATAGAAGATGCCTCTTAGCCAGATCACTTGATGATGTCTATGTAGCAACTGATAGTTATGAAATAAAAGATAATGTAGAAAAATATGGTGGAAAAGTTATTATGACTTCTTCAAATCATGAAACTGGCACTGATCGTATTGCAGAAGCTGCTTCGAATATTGATGCAGAAATTATTGTTAATGTTCAGGGTGATGAAGCATTGGTAAATCCAACATATATTGATAAAGTTGTAGCTGAATTACAAAATAATTCTGACATTAATGTTGGGATTCTTGTTAATCCATACAATAAGAATAATTCTCCATCAGATATTAAAGTTGTGTTGAATAAAAACAATGATGTGTTGTATGTGTCACGAGCTGATATCCCTTCTAACTCTAGATACGAAAATCCACCAATGCTTAAGGCTTATCATATTGTACCTTTCCGTAAAAAGTTTCTATTGGAATTTACTCAACTAGAAAAAAGAAGTCTTGAAAAGATTGAATATAACGAGTACCTTCGAATAATTGAGCATGGACATAAGATTAGAGCTGTTCATGTTGAAAGTGATGCTGTAAGTGTTGATACTGCTGAAGATTTGGAATATGTTCGGGTCAAAATGTTGGAAGATTTGTTTTTTCCTCAGTATAAATCATAATTCTTTGTATTTTTTCATGCAAGATAAGAGCCAGAACTTTGAAGATATGAATATCCAAATTTCTAGTATTTTAGATGAATTAAATAACGTAAATGTTTTCAAAATTAAGTCTCAGTTAGAGCAAATAAGGATCTTATAACTATGTCTATTACAAAAGAATACTCGCTTGATCTCCGTCTGGGAGAAGAGTTACCTATTGAATTAGCAAATCAGATAGTTGGATTAGAGATTGATTTTGATAGTGATTATACCGATTATGTGGGGACACTAGTTCAGGACAATATGCTGGCAGAATTAGACTGGTTGGTTAATGTTACAAGTAGAGATCCAAATCATACAAAATTATTTGACAACTTTTATAAACTAAAAGTATTGGATTATTGTTTAAGCAATAATATTGCTATCAAAAATGTAATTGTTGATAATGATGGAATGCATAAAGCAATAAGGGAGATGTGCAATAAAAAAAATTTGAAGTACAAAATACAAATAAAAAAAGCATGGAAGAAAAATATTCTGTTACGTTTGCTGCATAATGTAATGTCTGTGATGTATATTTCTATAGTGTCTTTTGTTGTTGCTAGATTATTATCTGAAAAACCCTTGCTTCCTAATAAACCTATTATATATGTGGACACTTTTGCAAAGCCATTGGACTTTGATGAAATGGGTGGGTTTACAGATAAATATTTTGAGGGAATGGCTAAAAATATGTCGTCCAAGAACCAAGATGATTTATGTTATGTTCCCGTTCTGTATGAAATAAAAACACCGATGGACTTGAGCTGGATAATTAAAAAATCTAAAAAATCTAATACTAGTTTCTTAATTATGGAGGAATGGCTAAAAATATATGATTATTTTTATGCCTTTATAGCATCATGTTACCTACCTAAAAAAATAAAAAAAATTCCACTTTGGTGCGGTATTGATGTTTCTGGGATGGTTAAGAAAGAGCTTCATACAGATATTTGCTCACCTACATTGTTTCGCTCAATATTAATTTATCGTTTTATATTGAGAATGAAAAAAAGTGGATTATTGATTAAAAAGGTGGTTGATTGGAATGAAAATCAAGTAATTGATCGGTCGCTAAATTTAGCAATAAGAAAATATTATCCAGGAGTTAAGATCCTTGGGTATCAAGGGTATGTTGTTTCTGAGTACTATGTATCACACTCTCCCGCAGATTATGAAATTATTTCTGGAACAATACCGGATTACATAGGGGTTGTTAGTCCTAAGTTGTTAAATAGAAAGAGAAAATTTTCTCCAAATCTTAAGGTTTTGTTGGCTCCAGCGTTTAGGATGCAAGGGCTTCTGAGTTATGATAGTAATATAAAAAAAGAAAAGCATTTGGTTTTATTAGCTTTACCAGCAAATAAAAATTTATGCAAAAGAATTGTAAATGCATGTTTAGAATTAGATAATTTTTCTAATGTAAAATTTCTTATTAAACTTCATCCCACTATTACTAAAGAAATGTTACATTTATTAATACCACAGTTGCAAAATCATCAATTTAAATATACTCAAGAGTCGTTATATTCGATTTTTCCAATAACTAAGATCTTGATTTCATCAGATTCGAGTGTTTGCTTTGAGGCCATAACATGTGGCGTTCATGTGGCAATAATGGATAGTTTTTCAGGCGTACCTTCGAACCCGGTGCTGGGTATTTTTGATAATAGTTATTGGGATATTTTTTATGATTCCGAAGGCCTAAAGAATATTCTTGATAAAGAGAGAGATACCTTAGAGGTTAATATTGATAAAATGGTGGTCCCTGTCAATAGGGAAACAGTAGAGTTTTTTTTGGAGTCCACTACATGATAAACAAAACGTCATAAAATGAACTTATTATCGTCATTATATAATGGAAAAAAAGTACTTATAACTGGTCATACTGGGTTCAAAGGTACATGGCTCTCACTCTGGCTGAAACATCTAGGTGCTGATGTCGTGGGGGTCTCTATTGATATTCCATCAGATCCCTCTCATTTTATTTCCGCAAAAGTATCCAGTGAGATAGATGATTACCGGGTTGATATATGTGATGCAGAAAAAATAAAAGAAATAGTATGTAAAGTAGAGCCTGATATTGTTTTCCATCTTGCGGCGCAGGCACTAGTTCGTCCTTCGTATGATAATCCGCTTCAAACATTGACTACTAATGCAATTGGAACTGCCAATGTTCTAGAAAGTTTAAGGATGCTAGAAAAACCAGTTGTTGCAGTGATGATCACCAGCGATAAGGCTTATGATAATGTTGAGTGGGTTTGGGGGTATCGGGAGACTGATTCTTTGGGTGGGAAAGATCCATATAGTGCTTCTAAAGGGATGGCAGAACTAGTAATTCGTACATTTGTTGAATCATATTTCAATGTATTAAATTCTAATGTCCGGGTAGGTATTGCTCGAGCTGGAAATGTTATTGGTGGTGGAGACTGGGCTAAAGATAGAATTGTGCCAGATTGCATGACTGCTTGGTCTAATAATGAAGTAGTTGATATACGTAGCCCTTTTGCTACAAGGCCATGGCAGCATGTTTTAGAGCCACTGAGTGGGTATCTTTTGTTGGGCGCAGATTTATTAAAGAGCGGGAGGTATCATGGAGAAGCATATAACTTTGGACCCAATGCAAATCAAAATCATTCAGTCAGTCGGCTTATTGATGAAATGGAAAAATATTGGGATCGAGTACAATGGAATGATGTGTCTCAAAGCAAAAAGCATTTGCACGAGGCTGGGCTTCTTAAGTTAAATTGTGATAAAGCGTTATTTGATTTGAAATGGAAGCCTACACTAGAATTCGAAGAAACTTTAAGAATGACTATTGAGTGGTATAAAAAGTACTACAGAGATACTGATCAGGGAAAATTATTAACAATGTACGATTTCACAATTTCTCAAATCGAAGAGTATACTCAGCTTGCTAAAAACAAGGGCATTGAATGGGCCAAATAGATGACATAATACTTTCACCATTAAAAATAATTAGTGTCTCTGGAGGTGATGTCCTCCATGCAATGAAATTTGATGATCCAGGATATGTAGGATTTGGTGAAGCCTATTTTTCAATAATTAATCCTGGTGAAGTGAAAGCATGGAAACGTCATAGGCAGATGACATTAAATTTAGTTGTACCTTCTGGTGCAGCGCGCTTTGTAGTTTATGATGATCGTAAGAACTCAGTGAGCTGTGGAACTTTTCAGGTAATAACTCTTTCTAAAGAGAATTACTGTCGACTCACTATTCCACCAATGTTGTGGGTGGGCTTTCAAGGCATGGATGGTAATGCAAGTATGTTGCTTAATATTGCAGATATTAAGCATTCGCCTTCAGAGGTGGATAGGAAAGACATTGATGAAATCAAATATAATTGGGAGTTTTTAGAATGAAAGTTATTATCTTAGCGGGTGGTTTTGGAACTCGATTATCGGAGTACACTGAGACTATACCTAAGCCAATGGTTAGTGTAGGTGGCCGTCCTATCCTCTGGCATATTATGCAATCTTATGCTCATTTTGGCCATAAAGATTTCTACTTAGCATTGGGGTATAAAGCCAGTCTTATTAAAGAATATTTTATTAATTATCGTTCACTTAATTCAGATTTTACAGTTGACCTCTCATCAGGTTCAGTTAAAGCTCATAAAGAAGATAAAACTGACTGGTTGGTTACACTTGTTGACACAGGTTTAGAATCAATGACAGGAGGGCGAGTAAAAAGGATAAAGCCATTTATTGGTAACGAGACAGTAATGTTGACTTATGGAGATGGTGTTGCTGATATTGATCTTAATGCTTTATTAGAATTTCATAAAAGTCATGGAAAGATGGTTACAGTTTCTGCGGTGCATCCAGGAGCTCGTTTTGGAGAATTAGAAATTGACAATAAAATTGTGACTAATTTCCAAGAAAAACCCCAAACAGCCCAAGGGTGGGTCAACGGTGGTTATTTTATTATTGAGCCTCAATTTTTTGACCTGATTGATGGAGATAGTACGATTTTAGAGCAAGAGCCATTAAAGAAGGTTGCGGAAATGGGCGAGCTAATGGCTTATCATCATGAAGGGTACTGGCAGTGTATGGATACTAAGCGTGATCGTGATCATCTTGAAGAGTTATGGAATACGGGAAATGCGCCCTGGCGTCATATCTAGAGATATAAGTGATAAGACTTTCGAAATCTTGTATAAGTAATAAAGAGAAAGATGCTGTGGCTGGGGTTCTAGACCGTGAGTATTTAGGGATGGGAGAGGAAGTTGAGCAATTTGAAAATGCCCTAACAAAGTATTTAGGCCGAACTGCTGTTTGTGTATCTAGTGGAACTGCGGCTTTACACTTGGCTCTTCAAGGCTTAGGGATTGGAGAAGGTGATGAAGTTTTAGTTCAATCTTTAACATATGTAGCTAGTTTTCAAGCAATTTCTGCAACTGGTGCAAAACCAATTGCATGCGAGATTAATCCCACGACATTTTCGATAGATTTAAAAGATGCTGAACGCCGAATAACTAAAAAAACAAAAGCAATTATGCCAGTTCACTATGGTGGTAGTGTTGGAGCTTTGAGTGAAATTTATAACTTTGCTGAAAAATATAAATTAAGGATAATTGAGGATGCTGCGCATGCTTTTGGTTCAAAGTATAAGGGCAAACGCGTAGGTAGTTTTGGAGATGTTGTTTGTTTTAGTTTTGATGGCATCAAAAATCTAACTTGTGGAGAGGGTGGCTGTATTGTTTCTAAAGATAAAAAACTTATTTCAAATGTTCGTGATGCAAGATTATTAGGTGTAGAAAAAGATACTGAAAAAAGATTTAAAGGAAGACGAAGTTGGGAATTTGATGTTACTTATCAAGGATGGCGATACCACATGAGTAATATTATGGCTGCAATTGGTCTTGAGCAATTAAAAGGCTTTCAAAAAGCCATTAAGAAAAGACAACATATAGCCAAGTACTATGACAAATTATTATTTGATAATAAGAGTATTTCACTTATGAATAACAATTATGATCTTGTTGTGCCTCATATCTATGTGATATTACTTCCTGAAGATGTTGATAGAGGAATAATAAGAAAAAAAATGTTAGATCTTGGTATTCAAACTGGCACTCATTGGAAGCCAAATCATCTATTAACCTTTTATTCGCTAAATAATACAAATGATTTACCCGTCACAGATTCATTATTTCCTAGATTGCTAACTCTTCCATTACATTTCGAGTTGACTGAGGATGATGTGGAGTTTGTTTGCAGTAGTCTTGTTGATCAACTTCCTTGATATAAAACATAAGGGAATTATGCAGTGTAGAGTATGTAAATTTGAACTTAAATTTTTAAAGAATATTCAAGGAGAGGTTTCAAGGGATTTAGTTCCTCTATATAAGTGTAAAAATTGCTATTCTTATTTTTCTTGCATGGACCTTACGTGTCAAGAAATTGATAAGTTGCCTACTGGTGAAATTGATGGTTATTTAAATAATGAAAAAGATGTAAAGATAAGGATTAATAACTTAATCTCAAGGTTTAGTGACGATTTATATAATGGAAAAAGTAAGAAATACTTAGATATTGGTTGTGGAGTCGGCTGGTCTTTAAAGATAGCAGGTGAATATGGTTATGAGGCCTTTGGTGTTGAGCCTGAGGTTCAAGCTGTAAATTTTGCGAAATCTAAATTGTCACTTAATGTTGTAAATAGTTATTTTTCATCTGATTTATTTGAACATGAATCATTTGACCTGATAGTTATGGATCAGGTTCTTGAACATTCGCCTAACCCAGAAGACCTTCTGGTCGATGCTTTCAAATTGTTGAAGCCTGGAGGCATATTTTTTCTAGGTGTTCCACCTGTAGATTGGACTAGAAAGGCAGTATCAATGTCACTGCATTTTTCAAGCAATATGGTTAATAAAATTTATAATATTAACTACCTAAAAAATATTATCCCTATTCTTAAAAAATATGATTCATTTATAACACCAGAAGGGCATATAAATAATTTCACTGCGCAGAGTATAAAAATTTTGGCACAAGCATGTAATGCTGAAGTGATTTCAGAGTTGCATAATAATATTGCCAGAGTTAAATACTATAAATATTTAGGGATTACAACTGGATCATTTATTCTTAGGAAGGAGCTAGGGGAATTCAAATAAAAAAATATGGAAGAAAATAGTAGACCTTTAGTTAGTATTATTATGAATTGCTTTAACGGAGAGCAATATCTTAGATTTGCAATTGATAGTGTTTTATCTCAAACATATGATAATTGGGAGATTGTATTTTGGGACAATCAATCAACTGACACTAGTGCTGAAATATTTAAGTCATATAAAGATGATAGGTTTAATTACTACTATGCCCATAAACATTCAGTTCTTTATAAAGCTAGAAATTATGCATTAAAGGAATGTAAGGGTGAATTTATTGCTTTTTTAGACGTTGATGATGCTTGGTTATCTGATAAATTGAAAGCCCAAGTTTATTTGATGCAAGATCAGAATATCGGTCTCTCTTGTACTAACTATTTAAAGTTAAATGAAAGAAGTATAGGTAATGTGAAAGAAGAAATCGCTTATACATCATTACCATCTGGCAGTGTATTAAATGAAATCTTTAAAGAGTATTTTATACATATATCAACTTTACTGGTTAGAAAAAAAGCAATTGATCAATTAGAATATAGTTTTGATCCTAGGTTTAATATAATAGGAGATTTAGATTTTGTCATTAGATTATGTAAAGATTGGGAGGTTGCTTCTATTCAGAAACCTGTTGCATATTACAGGTGGCATAAAAATAATACAGGAAACAATAAAGGCTTTGAGATAAGTGATGAGTATGATATTTGGGAAGAAGATTTAAAAAATAATGTTGAGTTTCATAAATATAAAAACTTTCAGCTTCTAATTGATAAAATGAGAAAATATAAGGTCTATAAATTGCTATATGATGGAAAAAGACTCCAAGCTATAAAAATTTCCCAAGAATTAAAAATTAATTTTCAATTGAAAACAATTTTGGCTACTTTGTTGCCAAGATATTTTATTAGAAAATACTTCTTTTATTAAATGCATAACAAGTATTCAATTGATGTTTTAGTAATTTCAACAGCCTGTCATACTGCGATTAATAGGAAGGTGTTCTCAGATATGCAATTAGCTGGGAGTTCAGTTGCACTAGTTGTTCCAACTGAACTTAGATTTGGATCTAAAACTGTAAAGGCTGATATACCTAGAGATGGTGACCCTGATATTAACTATCTAAAACTGATTGGCTCTAACTCACGGATTAACTTTTTTAAGGGTATTCTAAAGACCATTAAGAGGTTTAACCCTAAATTTATTGTAATTGATAATGATCCAGCAAGTATTATGGCTTTGCAAATTGCTATTTTTTCTATAATAGTGAATAGAGCAAATGTGTTTTGTATTTCATATGAGAACCTACCCTTGACTTTTTTTTCTTCATACAAAAGAAGAGGTTTGAAGGCTGTAATACCATTTATTTATAAAAGGACTATTCTTACTTTGAGCAAAAAAATAATTAAAGGTGTTTTTGTTGTTAATAATGATGGATATAAAATATTTAAATCTGAGGGAGTTAATAATGTTTGCAAGATTCCTTTGGGATTTGATTCAAATTATTTTAAAATTGATAATGAAAGTAGAGACGAGATAAGAAAGCAGCTGGAAGTTGAAAATAAATTTGTTATAGGATATTTTGGAAGGGTTTCCTATGAGAAGGGGGTCCATATATTGCTTTCAGCTTTATCAAGGTTGCTCAAATATGATTGGATTTTATTGATAGATGAGTTTGATCGCTACCATAATAATTATGCCCAGTCTATTTATGAACAAATCGATAATGAAGGATTGTCTGATAGGGTAATCTTCTCGAGCCCATCGCATGCGGAAATTGGTAAATTTATGAATGCAGTAGATGTTGTTACTATGCCTTCTATTTCAACACCAGTATGGGTTGAGCAGTATGGACGAGTAGCACCAGAGGCGATGGCATGTGGTAAGATAGTAATAGCATCTAATACAGGCGCTATTCCAATGCTCCTTAATGGGCATGGCTTATTGTTCGATGAGGGCAATATAAATGATCTCACTAATAAATTGAAAAATATTATTGTTAGAGGTAATAGTGGATTTTTATTTAGCTCTCAAGAGATATCTGACTATGCCCATAAATCATTAAATACAGTAAATCAAGCTAAAAGTATGCTAACTTTTATGGGGAGTATATAGTTGAAAATATTGATAACAGGAGGTTTTGGGTATTTAGGCGCTAGAATTGCAGAATTTCTTATCAGACAAGGGCATTACATTATAGTTGGTACTCGTGATAGCAAGATAAGAGTAGTTAATGAAAAATTTAATAGTAAGATTGTACAGTTATCATGGAATGAGCAAGGAGAGCTTGATAAAATATGTAAAGGGATTGATGTTGTAATTCATACAGCAGGAATAAACGCTCAAGAGTGCGCAGAAAACCCAGTATCTGCGCTTGAAGTTAATTCTGTTAATACTTCTAGATTAGTCCAGTCGGCTATTAAGAATGGTGTACAACGATTTTTATATATCTCAACAGTACATGTATATTCTGATTCATTGCAAGGCGTAATTTCTGAGAAATCATGTCCAGTTAACATACACCCATATGCCTATAGCCATAAGGTTGCTGAAGATGTTGTTAGTTATGCACATAAAGCAGGCTTGATTGATGGGATTGTTATCAGATTATCAAATGGTTTTGGGGCTCCAGTTCACGACAACGCAAATTGCTGGAAGCTGCTTATAAATGATTTATGTATGCAATCGGTTCGAGATAGAGGCTTAGTATTAAATTCTGATGGAAAGCAAAGTCGAAATTTTATTCCAATTAGTGAGGTATGCAATGTAATTTATCATCTTGTTTGTAAAAATTTGTTAAACAATTTAGATAGTTATTCAACACCCATTAATGTTGGCATGAAAAAATCATATACTATATTTGAAATTGCAATGTTAGTTCAAGATCGTTCGTTTCAATTGCTTGGTTACCGTCCGCCAATAAAAAAAGTTGACAATGATAATGACGATAATCGATTAATGCTGGACTATAAAATAGATACTTTATTATCACTTGGCTATAAATTTCAATATTCAATTGAAGATGAAATAGATTTGATGCTTAAATATTGCTATACAAAGTTGTAATTTGATGAAGAAATATAATGTTACTATCTTTGGCTGTTATACAGAAGAAAATAGGAAGAGTATGGACGTTTACGCAAGTAATTTGAGCAGATCGATGAAACTCTTATCTTCAATAATTTACTGGAATATTAATAAGTTATATCCAACTCTAGCCAAAGGATTTATATCAAATAAACTAAGTGCTGGTATAAGGCTTAGGTATTGTAAATATTTTCTCTATCCTCGTTTGGCGAGCAAACAAAATAGTGATATAAGTCATATCATAGATCAAAGTTATTCATATTTACTTAACTTTGTCGATGCAAATAGAGCTGTTGTTACTGTCCATGATCTCATTCCAATTCTTGGTTGGAAGCAAATTTTCCCTGGCCTAAGTTACCCACATTATCCTTTACTATATCAACTATCAATAGCTTCTTTAAATAAAGCTAAAGCAATAATTGCCGTTAGTGAAAATACAAAAAATGATTTAGTTCAATATTGTGGAATTAATCCAGAGAAAATTAATGTTATATACAATGGTATAAATCAATCATTCCATACTATGAGTAAAGAAAAACAGTTAACTTTTCGTAGAAAACTTAATTTTCCTGATAAAGCGCATATTATTTTGATAACTGGATATCAAGAATATAAAAATCATCTAACCTCGTTTAAGGTAGTTGGAAAACTACAAGCTATTCTTCGTGATCCTGTGCAATTAGTTTGGTTAGGAGGATCTGTTACTCAATGTGAGAAGCTATCTAAGCAAGTTAAGCTGAAAAACCCAGTATCTAGATTGTCAAATTTAAGTCTGGATGAGTTAGTTATTCTTTATAACACTGTTGACTGCCTTCTTTTTCCTTCTTGGTATGAAGGTTTTGGCTGGCCACCTCTAGAAGCTATGGCATGTGGAACACCTGTAGTCTGTTCAAATGTTGGCCCTATTCCAGAGATTGTTGCAGATGCAGCTATTACAAAAAATCCTGATGATATAGAAGGCTTATTTGAAGCAGTAAAAACAGTGTTAATTGAAGAGGATAAGCGTAATAATTTAATCAAGCTTGGTTATATCAATACTCAACGTTTTACTTGGGAGGCTTGCGCCTCTGAGGTTGATAAGCTCTATCAGAGAATATTGAGGTAATATTATGATTGAAACCTTCACTATCTTTTCAGGACTTATTGCATTATTATCTATTAGAAAGGAATTTAATAAAAAATTAACATTATTTTTCTTGATTGTTATACCTATTGCCCTACTGGATGGACTGCGTTGGGAAATGGGAACTGATTGGGCTCCATATTATGATTTTTTTATGGGAAATGAGCAAGGCATGAGACAAACATCATTTGACCCTGGATTTATAATATATACAGATATTATAAATTATTTTACTGACAACTATTCGGTGTACCTTTTAAGCATATCTTTAATTACATATTGCGGGACTTTTTATGGAGTTTTTTTATTAACTGGAAAAAATTTTCTTTCAATATATTATCTCATGGGAACGTTACCATGGTATGCAGGTAGTTTAAGGCAAATGATTGCTGTGGCATTTTTTGTTTGGGCATTAAAAGCTATTATTGAGAGGAAACTGCTTAAGTATATTATTCTGATGTCTTTAGGAGTCTCATTTCATGCAACCCTTTTTGTATTTGTATTTTCGTATATATTTTTTGGGATTTCAACTCTTGCCTATATTTGGTTACTTACATCGATAGTTATTGCTGTGCCGTTAGCCCCTTATTTGATGCATGTTTTACAAGCGGTAACTAAATCTTATGGGTTTACAAAGGACTTTGTCCAATTTATTAATGGCGGCGCTCTCCATGTTTCCAGTCCATTTTTAGGCTTCTCGCGGAAAATTTTGACAGTTTTAGGTCTTTTTGTTTTTTCTATAATTGCAATGTCATCAAATAATGCCGATTACGATAAGCAGAAAAAAATAAAGTTTTTTATGGCTTTGTCATCATTGACAATAGTTTTTTATTATATAGGTACTTATCAAATAATACATGTTGCTTCTAGGGTTGATTTATATGTGGGCCTTATTGCAACTTCTATTTTAATTGGCCTAATAGATAGTTCTATTTCAATAAAAACAAACAGAGTTATTTTTTATCTTTTTGTTTCATCATTAGTCGGTGTATTCTACTATAAGCTAATGTGGATGGATTTATTTCACCCTTATTCTTCAATATTTTATAATTATGACCTCAATAGACTACTTCATTAAATAAGTTTGTTTTGAAGCACTTCGATAAAAAACGCGTCTTATTATCTAAAGTACTTAGTTTTCTCCTATTTCTGATTTACATACCCATTCTCTTATTCGGGAAAATATGGAATAAAAATAAGTATATGGATAATCA
>Ga0075447_10000781_pt1 | contig 15632 bp, 22 predicted proteins | sample CoawatmetaG10DNA_FD_72352 | JGI IMG/M metagenome (GOLD analysis project Ga0075447, IMG submission 72352) | Marine microbial communities from the West Antarctic Peninsula - Coastal water metaG104-DNA | ecosystem: Environmental > Aquatic > Marine > Coastal | place: Atlantic Ocean: West Antarctic...
GATCCGCATGGCATTCTGTTTGTTGCGCAGTAACGCCCCACGCCGCCCCGTTGCTCGTGTTTCGACAAACGGGGCGTGATCGCCAGGCTGCGGCCCAGGATCACTGAGAAAGCGCACGCCGGCCCAGACCTCGGATGCCCTCAGGCAGCACGTGCCATTGCCCATCGATTGGGCCTACCCAACGCCAGTTGCTCGGGTTCTGTTTGCGTCTTCACGCATGACTCCGTCCGTTTCTTCCGGTTTAGTTCAGTCGAATTTAGTGACACCAAATTCATATCTGATACTATTGTCACTATAGATACTTCAATCTATAATTACCCACGAACAGGCACTTGAAACTATCTGGTTGGTCCGGGGGGGGGGCGGGTTTCCAGCGATGCGGAAGCCGCTCGGCGATTTAGGACGCTTTGCGGACCAGCGGTCGCGTGGGTATGTCTTTCAGACAGGCGTGGGCGATGGTGTTCAGGTGCGGCACGTGTAGCCGTCCCCTACATGTCAAGCGGCATGACGTAGACGGTGGCAAAGCTCTCTTGCCGTTGGGGAAGCCGCCAGGAGAACGCGGGGAAAGGTAATCAAGCGAATAGCCGATGAACACGCTCCAGGACAGGAACCCCGGTTCAGGTCCGCCCGTTTCATGCGTTCACCCCGTTTGGCCGACTTCTCTTTGACCGGCCAAGCTTGCGGGCGTTATTAACACCTCCCTTTGCAAACTTTCGTTGATCGCCTAGATTGAAATTCGAATCCTCTGGGGAGGGATGATTCCGGCTGCAGGAAACTGTAGGAGTGTTACCTGTTGCGGTGCTCCGCCGTCTTGGCGTAAAAAATGACTAACGGAGCCGATGGTATGAGTACAGTCTCGATACTCTTGTCTGCCTTCATCATTTCTGTAATCGGCCTGCTCATGTTCATCGTGAGCACGCGTTACGGACTGCTGGATGGTTCTCAACGGGCCGCCAGCATCATCTTCGGCCGCGGCGAGATCGGTCGGCCCGAAGAGCCCGCCGCAACTGGCGAACAGCGGACCGCACTTGAAACCGTCGGCGCGGTCGCCGAGAAGGCTGCGGCTTTCGCAACGCTCGACGAGGACCTAGCTGCGCGCGCAGCAGCCGACCGTTCATCGTCGCTGGTCGTGTTCGTGTTCTTGTGCAGTGCGATGCTGTGGCTGCTGGTGGCTTCCCTGGCAGGGCTCACCGCATCGCTCAAGCTGCATCTTCCTGATGCGCTAGCCTCTCAGGCGTGGCTATCATTCGGGCGCATCCGCACCATCCACTTGAATGCCGTGGCGTATGGCTGGGCGCCAATGGCTGGCCTCGGTATTACACAGTTTGTCTTGCCCCGCGTGCTCAAGACTCCGTTGGTGGGTGGAACGTTCGCGGTCTTGGGTGCACTGTTGTGGAATGCGGGCGTCGTTGCCGGACTGGGTAGCATCGCTGCCGGCTTGTCCGATGGGCTCGAATGGTTGGAGATTCCATGGCAGATCGGCATTCTGTTTGCCGTGGGGGGCGCCTTGGTCGGCATCCCCCTGGTGCTGACACTGCTGGCAACCCGGGTCAGCCATCTCTATGTCTCCGTCTGGTACATGGGGTGCGCGCTCTTCTGGTTCCCTGTGCTGTACCTGGTGGCCAAGGTGCCCTACGTTCATTTCGGGGTCGAGCAGGCGACCATGAACTGGTGGTTTGGGCATAGCGTGCTGGGGTTGTTCTATACGCCGCTTGCCTTGGCGTCCATCTACTACTTCCTGCCCAAGATCATCGGAAAACCAATTCAATCGTACGGTCTGTCCTTGCTCGGGTTTTGGACGCTGGCGTTCCTGTATGGGCAAGTTGGCGGCCACCATCTTGTGGGCGGCCCCGTCCCCGGTTGGCTGATCACGCTGTCCATCGTGCAGAGCATGATGATGCTGATTCCGGTGATCGCGTTCTCGGTCAACCTGCATCAGACGATGCGGGGGAATTTCAAGGCGCTGCTGTACTCGCCGACGCTGCGCTTCGTGACCTTTGGCGGGATGATGTACACGCTGAGCTCGATCCAGGGCTCGTTCGAGGCGCTGCGCAGCGTCAATGTCATCACGCACTTTACGCATTACACCGTCGGTCACGCGCACCTGGGGCTTTACGCATTCGTGAGCTTTGTCTTCTTCGGCTCGATCTACTTCATCGTTCCGCGTGTTACGCAGCGTGAGTGGCCTTACCCGAGCCTGATCACAGCACATTTCTGGCTGGCAGCCATCGGCATCGGCATCTACTTCGTCTCCTTGACCATCGCGGGCCTGCTTCAAGGATTGGCCATGCTGGATGCGTCACGGCCGTTCATCGATTCTGTTGTGCTGACGGTGCCGTACCTGGAGGCTCGCTCTGTGGGGGGCGGCTTGATGGTGCTCGGGCACCTGCTGTTCATCATTCACTTTGCGTGCGTCATCCTTGGGCTGGGCCCGAATCGGGATAAGCCGGCGATGTTCGCTCTCGCTGGTGCGACCAAATCGGGAGCCAGCTCATGAGAAGCGTCACCTTCCTGATCGCTTCGGGGATGTTCATGCTGGCGCTGGCGACCAGTGCATTGGTGGTGCTACCTTTTTTGCAGCTGCATGAACTGAAGCCTCTCCCGGGACTCAAGCCGTACACCGCAGCAGAACTGCGTGGGCGTCAGGTCTATATCAGCAACGGCTGCATCTACTGCCATTCGCAGCAACCTCGGGATGCCGCTTTTGCACCCGACGCCAAGCGTGGCTGGGGTCGGGCGTCGGTGGCGGCAGACTACTACTACGATCACCCGCATCTGCTCGGCACGATGCGCACGGGCCCCGATCTTTTCAACATCGGCGCACGCCAGCCCAGCGCGGACTGGCACCTCGGACACCTGTACCAGCCGCGGGCCTACGTCGCGCAGAGCATCATGCCGAGCTACCCATTTCTGTTCGACGTGAAAGACGCAGCTGACCAGGGAGACCGCGTAGTGACGCTGCCTCCGGGCGCGGCCCCGGCCGGCAAGGTTGTCGTCGCGACACCCGATGCGCTTGATCTTGTCGCGTACCTGAAGTCGCTCGACCATACGTATGCTGCAATTGCCGCGCCGGATGGTGAAGCCAGCAAGGCTGCCAAGCCTGTCGCTGCCAACTAGCCCGGCGGAGCCACGATAATGCTGAACGACAAGTCCGCCCCCCGGCCAACCCCGCAAGAGGAGCGGGAGCATGCCGAGCCCGGTGAATCCCAGACTCCTATTCCCCTGGGCATCAAGCTGCTGGTTGCGGCGCTTGTTGTGTGGGGAATCTATTACATCGCGAATTCCCCGATCAACGTCCCTGCCAGTCTTGGGGACAGCCGGACCGTGGCCGATCTTGAAAAAGGGAAAGCGGGAGGCGGCGGCGCTACTGACGGCGCGGCGCTGTTCGCTTCACGCTGCGCGGCCTGCCATCAGGCGGCGGGGCAAGGCTTGCCCGGGGTGTTCCCCCCGTTGGCCGGCTCGGAATGGGTGCAAGGGCGCCCCGAGACCGTGGCGGCCATTGTGTTGCACGGCATCACTGGCCCGCTGACCGTCAAGGGCGCCAAGTTCAATGGCGCGATGCCCTCGTTCAGCGACCAGCTCAGCGACGCCGAGATTGCGGCCGTGTTGGGTTATGTGAGGAGCCAGTGGGGCAACGCTGCGCCACCCATCCTCGCGCAAGCGGTCACCCAGGTGCGCGATGCGACCAAAGAAAAAACCGCTCCTTATAACGGAGACGACGAACTGGGCAAGCTCAAGTGGTAAATGGAAAAGACGAATGATCAGGCTGCGCGTGCCCGGCTCTGCCGATCACTGAGTGCCGCTTAGTCAGGCAGGCATGGCGAGTGCCCGCTGATGAATTGGGTAGCTCGCCAGCCAAGAAAGCCCGAGGGAATCTACACGCATGACTTTTTCGTACCTGGGCGCAGATGAGGGATGGCGCATGCAAGCGATCCACGAAAGCCCGGGCAGTACACGGCGGCCGTTGATTGGTCGGGATTCTTGCAGTTCGGCAGGCAAATGAAGATAGGGAATGCGTGATTCGCGAGAGGCACATGCCGGAAGGCGCCAGCAAGGCCCGGTGTCGAAGGCGCCCGGCCTCTGGGCGGCCGGGGCTGGCTGCCTGGTACTGAGCATCGCCTTCGTCATCGCACTGTATTGCTTGACGGCAGGTTTCAAGGTCTGGACCTTGGATGACCGCCGCAGCATGATGTCTGCGGACCGAAGTCTGATTGCACCACCCGTGGAGCTTCGCGATGAACGCGGCCGCAGTTTTGTGCCGTGGACCCCAACGTCCCGAGACGAGCATGTCTATCTGGTGGATTTCATCTACACGCGGTGCACCACAGTATGCGCGGCGCTGGGTTCGGAGTTCTTTCAACTCCAGCAACGTGTGAAAACGGGAGCGCTGGCGGGCCGCGTCGAGCTCCTGTCGGTTTCCATTGATCCCGCTCATGACGATGCGCGAAGCCTAGGCGCATATGGCAACCAGCAACATGCCGACCCAGCAATCTGGCGCATCGGCGCTCCGCTGACCACGGAATCAAAGGAAGCGCTATTGCGTTCGCTCGATGTGGTTGCCATTCCCGACGGGCTCGGCGGATACGTGCACAACGGCGAGATTCATCTCATCGACGCGCGTGGTGTCGTCCTCGGTCTTTACGATTACAGCGCGTTCGATGCCGCGTTGACGGCGGCTCAGCAGGTGCTGCGATGAAGCTCGCCGCCCGGTATTCCGCAACGCAGTTCTCTCTCCACCGCACATGGGTCGAGTGGTGCGCCGTCTTCCTGCCTGCCGTGTTATTGCTGGCGCCGATCCGCAACGCCGTCGAATCGTCCATGGCATTGCAGATGCTTGCTGAGTTTCCTTTCGTAATGGCATCGGGATTTGCAGCGTCACGCATGGTTTCGCGACGCATTGGCGATGGCCGCGCCTTTGAAGCAATCATGCACATGGGGCTGGTGCCTCTGCTCGGTGCAACTTTGTGCCTCATGTTCTGGATGGTGCCACTGGGACTCGATCTGGCCCGGCTTGATGCCGGCATCGATGCTGCCAAGCTGGCATCGCTGTTTATTGCGGGCGGCGCTCTGCAGCATGGGCTGCGGCGCGCGCCCGGCGGGGGGCTGGTTTTCTTTGCTGGAAACCTGATCTGGATGCTCGCCACGGTGGGCTTGCTGTTTCATGACACACCGACCCGTCTGTGCGCCAGTTATCTGATGGACGATCAACGCCTCACCGGAATCGGCTTAGTGGCGTACGCCATCGCGGTTGCCATTGGAATCGTCCTGCACCTGCGACGATTGCCTGGATTCGGATTTTCCTTCCTTGCGCAGGATCGGGATACTGACGAGCAATAGTGTCGAAGAGACTCAGTGACGCAGCGGTGTTAATTTGCACGGAATCCAGACCCAGGATTTGCGTGCGCTCATAGAACGGCTGATCAGATGGAATAGCAATGCCCCGCCAGCGATGGCGGACGCAAAATGAACGAAACTAACCCGAACGAACGATCCGAATGAACATCCTTGGTCGCTGCATTGCAATTGCCATAGCTACTTTTGCCTGTGCAATTGCCGGGGGCTATGTACACAAGCTGCTCCCCGCCGAAATCAGTCTTTCAGTGGATGTAATCAGATCGGTTTCCGGTTTGATTGGCACTCTTTTTGCCATTGTTTTAGGCCTCCTTGTATCCTCCTCCTACACCACCTTCAACAGCCATCAGGCCGACTTTAATTCACTGATCAATTCAGTCGCCAATATCGACCTCTTACTGAAGCAATTTCCTGATGTGTCTGATAAGCCAAGGCTTATGCTGCGGCAGATGGTTGTTCGCTTGCTGCGACGATACTGGCCCCGTGAGAGCAAGAAGCATGGCGGAGAGGTCAGCTACAGCCATCTGTCCGAAGATGTCGAGACGGTACTGGAGATCAACAGGCTCTCCGAGGCGTTCAGAAATATTACTCGTGACGATCTAAACTCAATCCGGCAATTCTCCAGCAACTTCATTTCCATTCAATCCAATATTGTCAGGAGCCTTTCTAGCCAAGTTCCGACGTTGCTTCTTGTCATTGTTTTTGGATGGGCCTGTTTGCTGTTCTTTCTTTATGGAAGCCTCAGCAGCGGCAGTGTGCTCGCGTTGTTTTTTCTGCTATTGGGTGCCATCGCCATCGCGAGCGCCAATTTTCTGATACTGGAATTGACCCATCCGTACCAAGGCATATTCAAGGTGTCTAGCGCGCCATTCGATTTGCTGCTGGAATCCATGATCGAAGAGAAGGATTCGTCGGGCCCACAGTCATAGCTGATTGCTGGCGGAAATCAGATTCTGCAGGGCAGCAACGAAGCGCTCTGTTTGCGCGAGGCCGTTGCCGATGCGCTGCCGAACATCCCACACATCCTTCTCGGCATGGGGCCTGCCTCCGTGTCAGCAGCAAACGCCCATGGCGCGCGCTCTAGGGTTGCTCCCCGCTACCCAGACTGCAGTACGGCGCTCTTTGGTCTTGGCTGTCGATCTGGTTCGCCACGCCCGGCGTCGCCGGCGAGTCTGATTCGCCCTTGCTTGTGCCGCAGAGGCCGGAACGGCAGCGAACCGACGCCACCATACTGGTACTGCTGAGGGGATTCACTACCACACTGGTACAGCGCAGGTGTGGACGATCCAGGGCTGCTGGAAGTATCGCGAGTACCCCGACCAGCCGCAGACGGCGGGCTCCTACCTGTACGAGCCCGGCGGCTCGGTGCATACCTTCTACACCCCCGAAGACAACACCGAAGACACCTTCACTATCGCCTGGATCGAAGGCGCGCAAGTCAGTTTCAACGAGGACGGCACGTTCCACTCGCTCAATGACGCGGTCTCGATCCGATACGCGATCGAGGCCCTCGCGGCGGCACGCGGGATCGGCCCGGTGCCGTACGTCCGCGGCAATGGCGCCGACGTGGTCGGGTCCTGACCAAGACCACCTCATCGGCCCAGGGATTGGCGCCCGTTGGCTTTATCCACGACGGCTCGTCCGGGGCGATCAAGACGCCGTAAGCCCCGGCGGGCATTCCTGGCACCTGACATTGTGCGGGCCATGTTAGACGGTGCCCAACCGCCAAGCCTGGCCTCGGATACGCTCAAATAGAGCGTCCCGTTGCCCATCGATTGGGCTGCCCGGCGCGCGCTGCTGGGATTCGCTTCGGCTTAACAACCCCGATATTGGGGTGTCCAAACCACCTAACGGTACCGCCGTACTGTCGCGCTGAGAATGGCGCCCTCAAACCCCTAAAAACTTGGGCCATCTGTACCGCCGAGAACGCGTAAACGGCAAAGCCCCGCCAAGGGCGGGGCTTTGTTCGAACCAGGCCCCGTTTGACGGGGGCGCTGGACTTGCTGGCGGAGAGGGTCCTTTTTGAACCCCTCGCATACTGCCTAGCGCAAGGGTCAGGCGGCCAGCCTGTTCCTCGGTTTCGCGGCGCTAAGCAGCTTCCGAAAAACCTTCCAAAGATTTGCCGTTGCGGGGTCGTAAGCCTGCTCGAGCAGGGCGATTGCGGCCACCGGATTCATGCCCGCTGCTCTCCCTAGCTTGGCTTCTTCGCTCGCGGTCAGTGCTGAGCCGCGTGCTACGGCGTTGTCAATCCGTCTTAGGTTTACGCCTGCCGCATCTGCCAGAGCGCGGTAGCTATTGAATCCGCCTCTCTGTTTAATAAATTCAATCGCATCCTTTACACTCATTTTGAGTCCTCCTGTGCTATTGTGCATTCACACTCAATTTGAGTGTAAACGCTCAATATGAGTGCGTTAACCATACACCAATTTGCTCATTCGTCGGAGCCACTATGTCGAACACTCAAAAGCTGACCATCATCGCCATCAACAGCCGCAACGGCGTCTCGGCCAAGACGGGCCGTCCCTACTCGATGCATGAAGCGCAATGCATCCTGACCGAAGAAGTGGTTGATGCGACCGGCGCTACTGCCGCGCAAGTCAAGGTTGGCCGTGTGAACGTCGCCGACGAACTCAAGGACACCACGCCCGGCGATTATCTGGCCGACTACAAGCTGTTTGTCTCGCGTGATGGTGAATTGGTTGCACGCATCGTCGGCCTGAAAGCTCTGAACATGCGGCCCGCTGCCAATGCACAGAAGGCGCAAGCCGCTGCATCGTGATCATGCTGCATGACGCAAAGCCTGCGGAGGGGATGACCCTTCGTGGGCTTTTTTCGGTTTACGGGGTGCGTGATGAAACGGCTGCTGTGCTGCGCTCTGTTCGTGTGGTGCCTTGGTTTCGTGGCTGGCATCACGGCGTGGATGCACTCCGACTATTTCCGTGCCGTCGTTTGGTACTTCCTGAATAGGTGGGGTTCCTGATGCTGAATTTTCTGCTCGGTTATCTGGTTGGGTCTGCGTCGTCGCAACCCGCTGTTCCTGCTATGCCGATGTCGCCTGAGGAAGCAGTTGGGTGGGCATTGGTGATGTTCGTCGTGGTGATGTTGTTGCTGAGTGTTTTTGTGCGTGGTCTGAAGCGGGGGCTGTGATGGTCGATCCGCATGACAACAAAACGATGGAGATAAACGTGATGGCTGATGGCATTTCTGTAGAGCGTCTTAAAGGGGTCATGCAGGACCCGGCGAATTCGTCGACGCGATTCGTATTTAACGACTATGCGCAGGGCGCCCTGCTGTCGTTGCTGTCGTTGTTGATGAATGACCCTGCGAGCCCGCTTGTGCGGGTGGCTACTTACCTCCATGGCGAGGTGTGGGCGCAGTCGACGATCGAGGTTCATGCCGATGCGCGGCAGGCATTTATCGACAACTACGTCGACGTGAGTGACCGCGAGTCCGGTCAGATCGGTTGACGCCATGGATGACTGGAAGCGCGTTGCGTGGCTGCTCGTCGGCATCGTGATTGGCGCTGGCTGGGCATATGCCGCGTCTTGGCATTGGCTCCATGACGTTGATGTGCGTGACGAAATGGAGCGTGCAACAGCGCAGGTTTCGTATCGATAAGGGGCTGCTGTGGGGCTTTCGGATTGGTTCTCGGGGTTGTTCGATGACGGCGAGTCTGGTCAAGAGCAGCACTTGTTCGCGGCGGATGAGTTGCAGGGCAAACGCGAGCGTGCAATTCGTAAGCGTGATGCGGCACGTGATGAGGAAGACCGTGCGCATGAGCGGGAGATGGCTGCGCGAGATCGTGAGTATGCGGCCACGCTGAAGGCGTCTCTTGTCGCGGATCGGCTGGTTGTAGTGATGGACCGTCTGTGGGCTGCGGAGAAAAACGGCGAGATCGATCCGGGGGCAAAGCTGGCGAACTGGGACGACGAAGCTGAAGAGCTAGCGCACATATCGCACGGTCTCGAAATGCTGCATCAGCGGTTCGACGAAGAGCGTGAAGAGGCTGAGTTAGATGCCCAGTCGTGGCTGCGCAAATACGCGATGGCGCATGCCCGTGGTGACGATCTGCAAGACCAAATCGACAAGCTGTCTGAGCAGTACGACCAAGCGATAGAAGCCGCAGGGCTTTAGGGAGAAACGTATGAGCTATGACGGCTTCATGGTGCTAGCGGTGGGTTTCGTCGCGGTCTGCTTTTGCCTCGGCTTCATTGCGGGGAATACGCGATGAGCTACAGCGCGTCGGACCTAGCTACGTATGCGGGCTTCTGCATGTTGTTCTTTTTTTCGGGTTGGCTTGTCGGGTCGTTGTTTCGGCTTGGTCGCAAGTTGCTCGATCTTTTTTGACCGGTTGATGGGCCAAGCCGGGCAATTTCTCAACCGGCCCATTTTTGGAGGTGAATCATGAAGGTGAATCTGGAAGGTGCGAAGCAGAAGCTGCTGCTGGCATCGGTTGCCGTGGCTGGCATGGTCGGTGCGGTCGGCGCTCAAGCGCAAACCACGTTCGATTTTCCGACCGCGATGCAACCCGTGTTCGACAGCACCACGTCGAATGCCACGGCGCTCGGCACCAAGGCAATCGCTGCTGCGGTGATCGTGTGGGGCATCTACATCGGCTTCCGCATCGGCCGCAAGTTGGTCAACAAGGTTGCCTGATGTACCGGCCCGCGAAGCTAGCTCCCCTGGCCCTCGCGGGCCTTTTGTTTTTGAGCGCATGCGGGACTCGGCTTGATCCCATGTATGAGGTGTTCTATGCCTGTCATTCCTATGAAAGCCCCTGTGCGCGCTGAGTGTGTGCGCCGTGTTTGGATCGATTTACTGTTAGCGCCGATGGCGGTGATGGTTGCGTTGGTGTTGTCACTGGGCATGCCTGTTCGCGGATATGCGCAGACGAACATGACGTTGGGTCAGTTGATCCCTGATTTGATTCGCAATACTTCGCAGACTGTGACGGCGTCGTCGGCCGGGTTGCAGGTTGCAGAGGGCGGAAGTGTGGGTATTCGGTCGGGTTCGTCGTTGATCGGCGAGGTTGCTATCAACGAGCTGCGTGTAATTCCGTTGGCGCGTATCGCAGCGCGTGCAGTTACTGGTGTTGCTCCTGTGATGCTTGCCATGCTTGCTGTTGATTTGATCGGCTATGGCATCAAGCAGTGTGCAAATAGTGCGAGTGGTTGGTGTGGCCCGCAGCAGTCGCCGAATGCTGGTGATGTGGGCTTTGATGGGTATTCGTGGGCGTGCTCTACCAATTTCGGTGGCAACTTTTCGGCTGGTGGTGATAGTCCCGATGCGGCGTGTCAGGCGGCTGTTGCTAAGACTGGGTGGGCGTACGGTGGTCGGTGTGTCACGCCGGGTGGCGCCGATGGCGCAATGGTCACTGCGCCGTCTGGCGGTGACCCGGTTTGTTTGTCGGTTGCCATTAATCACAACGGCGCATGCGCGACGGGCTATATGCAATCCGGCGGCTCGTGTGTCCCTAACCCGAATGTGCCGCAGGTCCCTTATACCTACCCGCAGTTGTCGCCCAAGCTTGCACAGGCGCTTTCTGGCAATCCTGATCGTGCAAAAGACTACTGGGGCGTCATGTCTCCGGCGGATTGGTATTCGGAGCTTGCACAGCCAACTACGCAAGCGAAGCCCGCGCAGATTGTGAGTCCGGCGGATGGGAAGGTTACTGGGCCGAGTACTACAACGCAGACGCCGAACGGCACGACGACATCGCAAACAAGTTGTACGGTGGCGCCAAATAGCGACTCAACGACGTTGGCAAACAAGCCGGTCAGTGTCGCGTGTGCTACGACTACGACGAATCCGGATGGCACTACGTCAACCACGACGACGACGACGACGCCGACAACTAGCGGAGGGGCTAACCCGCAGCCTGCGCCGCTTCCAGCCTCGTCGCCTATTCCTTGCGGGCTTGGGACTAGCGGTAGTCCTAAGTGCTTGATTGATGAGACGGGTACGCCGACAAAGGCTGATGGCGCAACTGCCATGGTGCAGCCATCCACTGACTTGCAGAGTGCGGAGCAGGCTGCTGAGACGCAGTTGCAGAGTGTGAATAACAGCCGCTCTTGGAATCTGTCGATGCCGCACATTTTGCCGGGCGGGACGTGCCAGCCGATTGAGTGGTTTTCGTGGGGATCGTGGCGCGGTACGTGGGACGTGTGTACGCAGCTTCAGTACGTGCGCGATTTGCTTGCGTGGCTGTGGCCGGTGCTGTCTGCGGTCTACGTCTGGAACAAGGCAGCAGGCGCGAATGCCGGCGTTGTCTAAAGGGAGTCCATCATGCCGTTGCTTGCTTCGTTGATGGTTGGGCTGTTCGGGTCGATGGCGGGTTTTTTCGCAAAGTGGTTTACGCAGAAGGTTGCATTTGCGATGGCTGCTGTCGCTGCGTTCGGCACGCTGACAACTGGGATGCTTGCTGCGCAATCGCTTGTGCTGAACGGGTTGATTGGCGCGATGCCGACGTATCTTGCGGTGCCTCTCGGTGATGCGATGTGGCTCTTGGCTGCGGATAGTTTGAACGCCGCGCTAGACGTTGCCTTTGCAGCGGATGCAGCCATCTTTTTGTATCGCTGGGGTGTGGGGAACATCAAAATCGTAGCGGCGGCCTGATATGCCGATCTACATCATCACTGGCCGTCTTGGCTCCGGCAAAAGTCTCGCAACGGTTGGGCGTATCCGTGACCTGTTGGCAGAGGGTCGCCCTGTTGCTACCAATCTAGACTTGAATCTCGAAAAGCTGTGCGGACCGAAGGCCAAGACGCCACGTGTTGTGCGTTTGCCGGATAAGCCTACGGTCGGTCATCTCGATAGCCTTGGACGTGGTAACGAGAGTTATGACGAGACCAAAAACGGCGGCATCTTTCTCGATGAGGTCTCGCAGTTGCTGAATGCGCGTAACTGGCAGGACAAGCGGCAACAGGACGTGATTGACTGGCTGGTACATAGCCGTAAAAAGGGCTGGGACGTGTATTTCATCTGTCAGCACATCAGTCAGGTGGACCGCCAGGTGCGCGATGCGCTGGTCGAGTATCTGGTTGAGTGTCGGCGCTTTGACCGGCTGAAAATTCCCTTCATATCGAGCGCTGTGGACACGTTCACGCTCGGCAAAGTCAAGCTAAAGCTTCCGCGTATGCACGTTGCAAAGGTGCTCTACGGCACAGAATTCAACGCAATGGTTGCGGACCGTTGGTGGTATCGCGGTGAGGATTTATATGCGGCATATGACACGCGACAGGTGTTTAGGGAAGACGCATCGCAAGCGCCTTACAGCTACCTGCCGGGCTGGTACACACACGGTCGTTTGCAGCCGCAGAAGGTGCGCGGCATAGAGGCCAAGCTCAATGAGCGCCGGAAAATTCTCAAGCTGCGTGAGGCGGGGATCATCACTCCAGAGCAGTGGCGTGAGTGGTCGAACTTTATTTCGCGTTGCCCATCATGGTGAGGGTTGTATGAGGTACTTGGTAGCTGTGATCGCGATACTTGGTGGGCAGGCTTCCTTTCTTTGGGCGATCTTCGGCGGTACGAATTTTCGTGTTGAGAGTTGGCCGGTATTTCTCGGCGGCATTGCGCTGGCGAACGTGTGTGCGTTCATCGTGAAGGCATGCGACGACTAGCGTTAGGAGTGTCCCGCTCTTGCCTTGGCGGCGATGGTGGTGCGCTTGCAGGAAGGAAGGGGTTGTCGCACGGCTAGTGCGGCCAGCGGGACCGAGTAGCGGGTCTGTGCGAGGCCGTGTAGCGCGAGGCGCCGCCGGGGTGCTCCTCCCCTTTGCAAGCTTGCTTTTCGTGGCTTGTGCACCGATCCGGCGGGGATGGGCGGGTGTGTTGGGGCGGAGCCCTTGCCGAAGGGTGCGCAGCGCCCCGGCAAGGGCGGGCCGAAGGCCCGCCCTACTTGTAGTAATAACACTTAACGGAAAGAAAGGACGGAAAGCCAAGCGCGCTAAGGGTTCGCGGGCTGGCCGGCCAAAGAAAAAGCCCCGCAAGCGCGCCAACGCTTCGGGGCCGACACGGTAGCTCTAACGGTTGTACACCCTACCATGCGTGAAACTACGATAGCAGAAAACTATAACGACGGCCAAGCGTCCATTTGGGGGAGCGACGCGCATCGGGCGAGCGTAGAGGTTCGCAGGATCGAGCGCGAGGAATCCGACGCAGAGTTTTGGCCTGAAGGGCCGGCGCGTCATGACATGATCGCCAAGGTGCGGGCATTTGAAGACGGTAGCGTTGAGTTCAGTGGCTATCGTCGTACGGTTGTTCAGCGCTTGGGTGATCTGCGTAACCTGCCCCGCCGCGCACGCGGCGCGAAGCCCGAAACCGAGGACGATAAGGACGCTCGTGCTGCAAGCGTGAAGTCAGCCGCCAAACGGGCGAAACAGAACGTGCGGCTGCGCTGCAAGACGGCCCGCGTGACGCACATGATCACGTTGACTACTCGGGAGTGCATTACCGATCTGGAGCGTTTCCTGAAGCTCTGGGACGCATTCCGGCGCATCATGGCCCGCCATCGAGAGTTTCATTACATCGCTGTTCCTGAGCCACAGAAACGCGGCGCATGGCACATGCACGTTGCTGTCTCCGGTCGTGCTGCTCTAAACCTCGCACGCCGTGCATGGTTAAAGGTTGTCTGTGGTCGCGGCAAGGGCTATTGCCACATCCGCAACCCGCAGGGCGCGCACTTCGGCAAGCAATGGAAGCTTGACGCGTTGGCGAGCTATATCGCCAAGTACATCGGCAAAGAGATTGCCGATACGCGGTTCAATAAGAAAAAGTACTACACCAGTCGCGGCATCAACGTGCCTGAAGCTGTCGTCTATGCGATTGAAAGTAATCGTGGCGACTGCGCCGACGCCATCAAGGACGTTCTGACTACGCTCTGTGCGGAGTTCGATTTTGCGGACATTCGATGTTTTGTCGCACTTGACGGGTCATCTTATTTCGCTAGTGCGTCAAGAGCCGTTCAACTATAGGCCATAGCACCTTCTTTTCGAGGACGTACGCTATTAGGACCGCTGCGGCCCATGTCATGAGGTGTAGTGTCCAGTGCATCGGTGGCGATGCTGGTTTGCAGTGTTCCGGTTTGTGTTGTTCTTCGCGTGCTTCGCGTCTCTGGATTGCGTCTCTGTACCAGTCTCGGTCGTGAATCCCCATCGTCCGCTTCCTCGATTGTTATGCTGCGTCTAACAGGCTTGGCTGCTGGCTTTCTTGGTGGCGCTTAATTGCACGTTTGATGCTGCTTAGATGGACACCGAACTGACGTGCGATTGCGGTGCGTGTCATGTTTCCGGAATGCCAGAGGCGGAGTGCTTCTGCTTCGTCTGTTGGTGTGAGCGCATAGTGCCGGCCAAGCTTTACGCCTCGTTTTACCGCAGCAGCCATGCCGGCGCGCGTTCGTTCTCGGATTAGTTCGCGCTCGAATTCAGCAAAGGCGCCTACCATGTGGAACAGCATTCGTCCCGCTGGTGTTGTGGTATCCAGCGATTCGGTGAGGGACCGAAACTGAGCGCCTCTTTCTTCTATCCGCTCGATGATGCGGAGTAGGTCTTTCAGGGAGCGCGCGATGCGGTCTAGCTTGTAGACGATGACTTGATCACCCGGCTTCAGGACGCGCAGCATTTTTTCAAGCTCCGGTCTGCCGATGGTGCTGCCACCGCTCCGTTTCTCAGAAAAAATAAAACCGACGCCTGCTTTCGCGAGTGCGTCGGTTTGAGCGTGAGTCTCTTGTTCTTGCGTGGAGACTCGTGCGTAGCCGTACAGCATAGACCCCCTCGAAACTGTTGTTTCTCGGTAGTCTAGCTTGGCTAGGCAGGTATGGCGGAGAGGGTGGGATTCGAACCCACGGTACCGTCGCCGGTACGCCTGATTTCGAGTCAGGTACATTCGACCACTCTGCCACCTCTCCGGTAACTGGGTCGCTGAATCGCGAAACCGCGACTATAACAGAATTTTTCCGGCCAGATCAAGAGGGCCCCGGCGCCACTCGATCAAACTGCGGGCTTCAGCACTTCCTGGCCACCCAGATACGGGCGCAGTGCCGTCGGCACCGTGACCGAGCCATCGGCGTTCTGGTAGTTCTCCAGCAGGGCCACCAGCGTGCGGCCCACGGCGAGACCCGAGCCGTTGAGCGTGTGCACCAGCTCAGGCTTGCCCTGCGCGTTGCGGAAGCGCGCCTGCATCCGGCGCGCCTGGAAGTCGCCCATGTTGGAGCACGAGCTGATCTCGCGATACGTGTTCTGCGCCGGAATCCACACCTCGATGTCGTACGTCTTGGTGCTGCCGAA
>Ga0075447_10000782_pt1 | contig 15623 bp, 15 predicted proteins | sample CoawatmetaG10DNA_FD_72352 | JGI IMG/M metagenome (GOLD analysis project Ga0075447, IMG submission 72352) | Marine microbial communities from the West Antarctic Peninsula - Coastal water metaG104-DNA | ecosystem: Environmental > Aquatic > Marine > Coastal | place: Atlantic Ocean: West Antarctic...
AAATTTTTCGTAAAGTAGATTTTTTTTCAAGATTTTTAGAGTTTAAAATTATTTGTATATCTTCTAGGTTTTTTTCCATTAACTCTTCAACAATTTCTCTAATTTTGTCGGTAGCTCTACTAATAATTATGAGTTTTTCATTATCAAAAAAAGATTTTGTAAGAACACTGCTAAAAAAAGTATTGGCATTGTCTAGAATTTCTTTTTCTTCGTATCTATGAATTTTATTTAGATATTTTTTTTCAAATAAATTTTTTATAGTTTCCTCTTTTAAACCCTCATTGTTTCCATAAAAAAGGAAAAAATTATAATCATTTAATTTTAATTTATTTAGTTCAAATGTCTTTAGAATCATTGAATATTAGATAATCTAAAAATTAATTTTTCTGAAACCGTCTCAGCTAAATTATTTGTAATTTCTTTTTCATATCTTTTTAATTCAAATTTATCATTATTATTATTATAATTGAAACTTTCAATTATTTGCAGGTTATTTTTTAATTTATTTTCCATAAAAACTTCAACATTAACTGTTATAGCTTTTTTAAAACTTGTAGAATTTCCCGACATATCTTTCGCAAGTTCCACTTTTTCAGTTTTGCTCGTTATCTTTAGAGTAAATTTTTTATTTTTTTGGGTTAAGGTATAGTTGTTTAGTATTTCTTTTATTTTTACATTAATATCTCTATCTCCAATAAAGCTTATTTCATTTATAGAGAAGTCATATGTGGCAGAATTTTTTTTAGAATGGATAGCTTCGTATCCACAAGAAGATAAAAAGAAAAATATAATTAGAATAAATATTTTTTTTTTCATTCTTGCAGTATAATATTTATAAGTCTATTTGAAACAAAAATTGTTTTTTGTATTTTTCGTTTTTGCAAAATTTTTTTTGTTTCAATATTTGATTTAATTTTTTCTAAGATTTCATTTTCACTTATATCTCTTTTAACCCTTAAAAGAGTCCTTTTTTTACCATTTATTTGTACCACAAAATTAATCTCATCTTCCATAACCTCTTCTTTTGATACTATTGGCCAATTTATTTCTTTTTCATTAATATTGTCTAAGCATTCAGCACTAAAGTGAGGAATAAAAGGACTCATTAAAATTAAAATTTTTTTATAGCTTTCAACTAAAGTTTCTTTTTTTATAGGTTTTTCGATTTCTTTAATTAAAAAATTATACATCTCATAAAGGTTAGCAATTATGACATTGTAGTGAAATTTCTCTAAGTTTTGAGTTACTTTATAAACTAATTGATTGGTAAATTTAGTTAAATTATCACTTTCATTTCCCTTATCATTATTTTGAATCTTTTCTAAAATTTTAGAATTTAATATCCATAATTTTTGGATAAATTTGAATGAGGCCATCATACCCTGATCAGACCATTGAACATCTTTTTCTGGGGGGCTATCTGATAGAATAAACAATCTAACAGAATCTGCTCCATAATTTTTTATTATACTTTCAGGGTCTATGGTATTTTTTTTTGATTTTGACATTGATTCTGTTGGTCCAACAATTACTTCTTCCGAAGGTTTATTTTTTTTAAAAAATTTTTTCCCATCTTCTGAAGATACTTCTTCAGGGTTTAACCATATATTTTTTTGATCTTTATATGTTTCGTGACAAACCATTCCCTGTGTAAATAGTCCATCGAATGGTTCTTTTAATTTAAAGTTAGCACTCTCATATGAGAGAGCTTGCATAAAAAATCTTGAATATAATAAGTGTAAAATGGCATGTTCGACCCCCCCAATATATTGATCAACGGGCATCCAGTAATCCACCTCTTCTTGTGTAAAACCATGTTTGACATTCTGTGGAGAGCAAAAACGTAGAAAATACCATGAAGAATCTACAAATGTATCTAATGTATCAGTTTCTCTTCTATGCTTTTTTCCATTTAAAATAAAGTATTTCCAGTCATCTTCAGAATCTAGAGGATTACCTGCGCTACTTAATTTGTCAATTTCTGGAAGTTTAACAGGTAGCATATTCTTTGGGATTTTAATGGGTTGATCATTTTCATCATAAGCAATTGGGATAGGACAACCCCAATATCTCTGCCTTGATATACCCCAATCTTTTAATCGATAATTAGTTTTTTTCTTTCCTAAATTATTTTCTTCAAGAAATTCTATTGTTTTGATAATTGATTCATTTGGAACCTTTAAGCCATCAAGAAATTTTGAATTATAAAGGTATCCTTCACCTGTGTAAGCTTCATTATTTATTTCAAAGTCCTTATCTTTTTCAGGCTTAACAACGGGTGTAATTTGTAAATTATATTTTTTTGCAAAATCTAAATCTCTTTGATCGTGTGCCGGACAACCAAAAACTGCGCCTAAGCCATAATCCATCAATACAAAGTTTGCAAAATAAACTGGAGCCTTTATGTTTTTATCCAGTGGATTAACTGCAATTAAATCTGTCTTAAAACCAAGTTTTTCAGCAGAGGCAATAGACTCTTCTGTAGTACCAGTTTTAGAACATTCTTTTTTAAATTCTTGAAAGTTTTTATCCTTTTCATAGTACTTGGCTAGAGGGTGATCAACCGAGAGTGCAAGAAAAGAAAAACCAAATAGAGTATCAGGCCTTGTTGTGTAGCATTTAATACTTTCAATTGGTTTTTCACTTTCAATTTTAAACTTAACTTCACATCCAAAAGATTTTCCTATCCAATTCTTTTGCATGACCTTTACTTTCTTGGGCCAGCTATTTAGGAGTTCCAAGCCATGTAAAAGTTCCTCAGAAAATTTTGATATCTTAAAAAACCATTGATTTAACTTCTTTCTTTCAACTATGGCTCCAGATCGCCATCCTTTACCCTCTATCACTTGTTCATTAGCAAGAACAGTTTCATCAACTGGATCCCAGTTAACATAATTTTCTTTTCTATAAACTAGTCCTTTGTCATAAAGATCTAAAAAAAACTCTTGTTGATGCTTATAATATTCAGGTGAACAAGTTGAGATTTCCTTATCCCAATCAATTGATAATCCTAACTTTTTAAGTTGAGATCTCATAGTTTTAATATTTGATTCAGTCCAAGTTTTTGGATCCAAGTTATTTTGTCTTGCTGCATTTTCAGCTGGCATACCAAAAGAATCCCAACCCATAGGATGAAGTACATTATAACCTTGTAAAGTTTTAAAACGTGCTAGAACATCCCCAATTGTATAATTTCTAACATGACCCATATGTATTTTGCCAGATGGGTAAGGAAACATCTCTAAGCAATAAAATTTTTTTTTACTTTTATCAAATTTTGTTGAGAATACTCTCGTGTCTTCCCAAATTTTTTGCCACTTTTCTTCTACAATTTTAAAATTATATCTGTCCACAAAAAGTAAAATTTATTGATTATGAGTTTGTTATTGAACTATTTATAAAACTTAAATTTTTATTTTTTATCTTTATTTTTTTTCTCATTTTCATAAATTGCCGCAATCTTTAAAATTTTTTCTTTTAGCTCAGGAATTAAATTTCCTTTTTTCTCTGATACTACACAGTTTATTTGTGTAGTGCATTTTTTATTAAAGACCTTAATGTCTAGCGCATCAGACCTTATTTCATTTGTTAAAAATCTAATAGAAATTTTAATACTTTCATTTGATTTTTGGTCTGTTGAATACCAATCTGTAATTATAATTCCTCCACTGTAATTAACGGATGCCAAAGGCATAAAATCTATAGTGTCAAGAGAGGCTCGCCACAATTCATTTGAACTTGCAAATTCAAATGTCCCACTGCTAGAACCAAGATCTTTTAATCGAAACCCCCTACCTTCTGCTAAGTTTTTTTCAATTCTTTTTTTAGGATCTGGGTCATATTTTCTTGCATCTGCCCCAGGAAGCTTGCCATTGCATGCATTTAAAAGAATAGACGATAATATTAGAACAAAGATAATTTTTAGGCTTTTAAATGAAATCATAATAAAATTTGTTATTAATTTAATAGTTTAATACAATATATTATGAAAATTGCTAAAAGTATAAGTAAATAGGCACTTTTAAAGTGATGCAAAAATACAACACTTATAATAATTTTTAATTAAAAACATCAATTTTCATAAAAAATAGACTTTAAATTGATACATCTTCACTGTTTATTATTAATAATAAGAACAAAAAAAGTAATTTTTTAATTAAATAAAAGATGAACTGGATGTTACTTTTATCAGTAAAAAATTATTAACGATGTCGAAAATAACAATAACAATAACAATAAACAAAGGAAAAATATGAATAACTTTAAAAAAATAGGTTTGACTGCTTTAGCAGCTTCACTTGTTTCTACATCAGTATTTGCTGGTGAATTAGCAGTGACTGGTTCAGCTTCGATGAAAGCTGCTCACGTAACAGAAGCTGCTGGTGCAAATACTGGTAAAGCTTTTACAATGGGTAATAACATCTACTTTAAGGGTGGCGGAGAATTAGACAATGGTCTAAACGTTGCTGTATCTTTCGAACTTGATGATGGTTCTAATGGTGCTGCTGCTAGTACTTCTGTTTGGGATAACCACTCAGTAACTATTAGCTCTGACGCTTTAGGCTCATTAGCTTTCCATGGTCATGGTGGAGCTTCTGCTCAAGGTGCAGTTTCTGATACTACTGGTCAAACTTGGGATTATCAAGGTACTTCCGAAGGTAACATTGATTCGTCTCAAGGAAATAACATCATGGTTTATACTCTTCCAGCTATGGTTGACGGTCTTTCAGTAAAAGCTTCATACGTACCAAAAGGTGCAGCAGCAACACAGTGGTCAAGTGCAACTGATTTTGCAATAGCTTACACTGGTGTTGAAGGCTTAACTGCTGGATACGCAATTGGTGAAAAAAATAGTACAGAAGCAACTGTTGGTGATGTAGATACTTGGTATGCTAAATACGCATATGGTCCAATCACAATAGCTTACACTGAAACAGAGTTTGCATCAAAAGCAGATGCCTCTGACAGAGAGTTTGATGCAATGTCTGTAGCTTACACAGTAAGTGAAAACATATCTTTACACTATGGTGTATCTGAGAACACTCAGAACTCTGTAGCGTCTAGCTCGACAAACAAACCTGAAGAAGTTACTGGTCTTGTTGCGTCATACACTATGGGTGGAATGACTATAAAAGGTGCTATGATTGATATTAAAAACCAAGGCTTTGTAGAAAGTACAAAATCAGAAGCTTGGGAATTAGGTCTATCATTTGCATTCTAATTAATTTAGAATACAAATTAATAAAAAGGCCCCATTTTAGGGGCCTTTTTTTTGTTCAAAAAAAGAAATACCAGCAAAACCCAAACAGTTAGTAAGATTTAATTTCTTTAAATTACTATTAGAAATTCCACCAAGTGCTATGAATGATTTTTTGAATAAAAGAGAAAATAATTTAAACCTATAAATACCTAAATAGTTTTTATTTTTTTTAAATACAGAAGATATAAAAATTGATTTAACTTTTTGTGATTCTTTTATCCTCACTTCATAAACATTATGAGCAGAGCCCAAGATTATAAAATTTTTTTTAAACGAATAAGAGAGATGTTTTTTATCTCTATTAAATGATGGAATATAGGTACCATCTAAATTAAGCTTTATGGCTAATTTTATATTGTTTGAAATTAAGAATTTATTACCTTTTTTATTGCAATAATTTTTTATGTTTAAAATTAGTTTTTCATCTACATCTTGATTATAATTTCTATAGATTATGGCTGTTTCTTTATCTTGTTTATCTAAATGACTTTTATCAAATTTATTTATAAAGTAATATTTATTTAAAATTTTATTATGCATGACTCAATTAAAAAATTAATTTATATAGAAAACCTTATTAAATCTAAAGCAAATGATGATAAATTACCTAAAATTATTGCAGTATCAAAGACCTTTCCTATAGAAAGCATTTTGCCACTTATAGAATATGGACACCTGCATTTTGGGGAAAACAAGGTTCAGGAAGCACAAGGTAAATGGGGCGATATAATAAAAAAAAATTATTCTGTTAAGCTTCACTTAATAGGAAAACTTCAAACAAACAAAGTTAAAATTGCATTAGAAGTATTTGACTTTATTCACTCATTAGATAGTGAAAAACTTGCTACTAAAATTGCAGGCGAACAAGAAAAACATGGAAAAAAACCAAAAATATTTATTCAGGTAAATATTGGAGCTGAAGAACAAAAATCTGGAATAAATAAAGAAAGATTGGGTGATTTTTATAAATTTTGTAAAAATTTGGATTTAGATATTATTGGTACAATGTGTATTCCCCCAAATGATGGTAATACAGAAAAATATTTTTCTGAAATGAATGACATAAACAAAGAATTAAATTTTAAAGAATTAAGTATGGGAATGTCAGGAGATTACCTAGAGGCAATTAAAAATAATGCAACATATGTTAGGTTGGGCTCAAAAATTTTTGGTAGCAGAACTTAACCAATTTTGATTTTAGTTTTTTTATCTATTAATTTTAATAATATTTCAAAATCTCTCTTTTTTAAAGCAACACATCCTGTAGTTGGCTTGTAATTATCTGTTAAATGAATAAACACTGCACTCCCTTTACCTGGGATTTTTCTTTCATTGTGACTAACTGAAATTATATAATCGTACTTATGATCTTTTCTGTATAGATTTTCTTTAAGAGTTTTATTATGCGTTTTAATTTCTTCATTATATTTTTTATGTTTTGGATCATCACACCAAGCCATATCTCTCTTAATGATTTTTTTATTGATTTTACACTTTGGAATACCAACACGATCTTTTCTAAAATATAATTTTCTTAAATTAAATAACCCCTTGGGTGTTGAATAATCACCTTCTTTTTTGTTGGAATTTAAGCCTTTTTTTCCAATACAGCATCTTAATTTAAAGTCGTCAATTATAAGAGTGTTTTTATTTGGTACATGAATTAACATAGGTAATATTAAGTATGATTATACAAAATGTTTTTATTATAAATTATAATTCACTATATGAAATTCTAGATGAGATAAAAGAAAATTTATCTTTTAAAATTACAAAATTTGAAGATGAAGAAGATTTTCAAAAGAATTTTGACTTAGATATAATAAATTTTTTAATAATTTCAAAAAGTGATAATAAATTACTACTAAATAATAATATAACTAAAAAAAACGTTTTAGATTTTAATGACTTACCTGTATCTTTAAAAAAATTTCATGAACTAATTAATATTAAATTAATCAAATTAAAATTTAACCAGCAGTCTAGAATTATTATTAAAGGCTACGATTTAAACTTAAATTCTAAAATTTTTTCTAAAGGTAATTTAAACTTAAAGTTAACTGAAAAAGAAATCGAAATTATTTTGTATTTGAATAATAAAAAAATAAAACGTGGTGTTGCAGATTTACAAAAAAATATATGGGGTTACTCAAAAGACATGGAAACTCACACTGTTGAAACACACATTTATAGATTACGAAAAAAAATAAGTGATTTATTTAAAGATGAAACATTTATATTAAGTCATAAAAATGGCTATTTTATTGACTAAAGTAACCTAATCTAGTCTAGCACCAACTTTTTGGATTATCTTTGAAGACATTTCCGTCCCTTTTTCCAGACAATCTTTTGTTGAAAAATTATTAATTAGTCCATGGAGAAAACCAGCTGCAAACAGGTCTCCAGCTCCTGTTAAGTCTATAATCTTTAAATTAGGTTTACTTAGACATTCTACAACTTCTTGATTTTTGATAGCAACACTTCCTTTTTCACCACGTGTGATAATTAAAAGTTTTCCTAATTGTTTTCCAAATTCAATAATATCTTCATAGCTTTTAGCGTTTATTAATGAACTAATTTCTTGTTCATTAGCAAAAGTAATATCAAGTTTATTTTTAACTAAATCTAAAAAATCACCTTTATGTCTTTCTACACAAAATTGATCTGATAAGGACATTGCTTTAGTATTAGAGAGTGACATTGCCTTATCAAAAGCCAACTTTGGTTCTCCCTCATCCCACAAATATCCTTCTAAAAATATCATCTCACTTTCTTGTACAGCTTTTTCATTAATATCATTCTGGTTAATTTTTCCAGCAACCCCCAAAAATGTGACCATAGTTCTTTCCGCGTCAGGTGTGATTAAGATTAAACAAGTCCCAGTTGGCGAGATTTCTTGTTTTTTGTTATAAAAATATTGAACTTTTTCTGTAGTTAGACCTTCTTCGTATTTTTGTCCTAAATCATCATCATTAACTTTACCTATAAAACCAACATTGCTTCCTAACTGTGATAGTCCAACAATAGAATTTGCAACCGATCCACCAGATATGGTTTGTTCTATCTTAAGAGTTGATAAAAGTTTTTTAAATTCGTACTCATCAACTAGTTTCATTATACCTTTTGTTAATTGATTAACTATTAAGTATTGATCTTCTACTTTACATATAACATCAACAATTGCATTACCAATTCCTAGTATTTTCATATTAAGCTTTTTTTATTTTTACTGGATTTTTGCGATCAGGATAACAAGTAGTACAAATTTTACAAGTTAAACCATAACATTCCCTAGCTTTACAAAACTCTCTTCCATAATAAATTATTTGTAAATGTAATTTGCTCCATGTTTTTTCTGGAAATATTCTTTTTAAATCTTTTTCAGTTTGAATAACATTTTTACCGTTGGTTAAGCCCCATCTTTGAGCCAATCGATGTATGTGAGTATCGACCGCAAAGGCTGGAATTCCAAAACCTTGAGACATGACTACACTTGCTGTTTTATGGCCCACGCCAGGCAGTTTTTCGAGCTCCTCGAAACTTTTAGGCACTTCGCCCATATGTTTTTCCAGAAGTTGTTTAGACATCAAGTAAACACTTTTTGCTTTAACCCGAAAGAGGCCAATACTTTTAATCAATTTTTCAATTCTCTTTCTACCTAATTTTACAAAATGTTCAGGCTTATTATATTTTGGATATATATCTCTAGTTACATTGTTAACATTTAGATCAGTGCATTGAGCTGATAAAAGAACCGACATTAAGAGAGTGAAGTTACTTGTATGATCTAGTGGAATAGGAGCTGTTGGATAAATCTTATTTAAAATCTTTAGTATTTTTTTAGCTTTTTCTTTTTCAACCATTATTTAAAGTTTAATAAATCTCTCATTGAATAAAGTCCTGGTTTTTTATTAATAAGCCATTTCGCTGCAGTTAAAGCACCATCTGAGTAAAGAGATCTGTCGAAAGCTTCATGATTTAATTTTACTATTTCTTTGCCGCTAGAAAATGTAACCTCATGCTCTCCAATTATTTCATCTTTTCTAAGAGAATTAAAATTAATTTTTTTCCCATATGGAAAATGTTTTTTATTCAAAAATTTTTTTCCAATTAAATTATAAAATTTTTTATTTTTTCCATCTGCAATACCTTTTCCAAGCATTAAAGCTGTGCCTGATGGGTAATCTTTTTTGTGTTTGTGATGAACCTCAAAGATTTTACTTAAATATTCATCATTTAGTGATTTTGAGGCAACTTCAGTTAAATACATTAGCAAATTAACACCAAGGCTCATATTACCTGCTTTTAAAATGGGAATTTTTTTTGAATATTTTTTAATCATACCTTCTTCTTTTTGAGTAAAACCAGTTGTCCCAATAACTAACCTTTTTTTAAGTTTTGATGCAATTTTAAGGATATCTAAAGTACATTCAGGAACTGTGAAATCCACTATCACGTCAGTTTTTTTAAAAGCTAGCTCTGTATTTAAGTCAAGATTGATGCCAACTATTTTTTTATTGATAGGTTTGTTTTCAGTAAGGGTTACTAATTTAAAACTTTTATTATTTTTTGAAGACTTGATAAGTTGTTGACCCATTCTCCCTAGGCAACCAGAAATCCCTAAATTAATTTTTTTCATCTTGGAAAATATTAACCTTTTTTGGTTAATTAGTCTTTAGTTTTTCCAAAAATTTTTAGCTTTTTGAAAGAATTTTTTAATACTTGGGTTTGACTTCTCATTCTCAATTTCTCTAAATTTTTCAAGAAGTTCTTTTTGTTCTTTGTTTAATGAAATAGGAACTTCAGTATTCACTTGAACATAAAGATCACCATTCCCACTACCGCGCATGTAGGGCATTCCTTTGCCTTTTAGTCTAAATTGTTTTCCACTTTGAGTCCCATCTGGAATTTTAATTTTTGCTCTTCCGCCATCAATTGTTGGTATCTCGATTGTAGTACCTAAAGCAGCATCGGCTATCGAAATAGGGAACTCAAAAAATAAATTTTCATCTGATCTTTTAAAAAGATCATGAGAATGAACATTAACAAATAAATATAAATCTCCACTAGCCCCACCCTTGGTTCCAGCCTCACCCTTGCCAGCTAATCTTATTCGTGTTCCATCATCAACACCCTTTGGTATGGTGACAGATATTTTTTTTGAAGCTTGCTTATTACCTTGACCGTTACAATCAGTACATGGGTTTGTAATTTCTTCCCCACTTCCAGCACACTGATGACAGGTTTGTTGAACAGTAAAAAATCCTTGATTAGATCTCACTTTACCATTCCCTCCACAAACTGAACATCTATCTGGAGAGTGACCAGGCTTTGAACCATTTCCCTTGCAAGTAGTGCATTTTTCTGTCGTCGAAAATTTTATATCTTGTTTTTTACCCTCATATGCTTCCTCCAGAGTAATTGACAAATCATATCTTAAATCAGAACCTCTATTACTAGTGTTCCTCCCCCTAGATCTTCCACCACCACCAAAATCTCCAAAAAAGTCCTCAAAAATATCTGAAAAATCAGCCCCTCCAAAGCCACCACCCTGTCTTCCACCACCTCCACCTTCAAAAGCAGCGTGGCCGAAGTTATCGTAGTTTTGTTTTTTTTCTTGATCAGAAAGAATACCATATGCCTCACCAGCTTCTTTAAATTTGTCTTCAGAAGTTTTATCACCAGGGTTTTTATCTGGGTGATGTTTTACTGCTAATTTTCTATATGCTGATTTTAATTCTTCAGGGCTTGCGTTTTTGCTAACACCTAAGACGTCATAAAAATCTCTTTTAGCCATAAGTTAATCTAAGATGATAATTGTTTTAAGTCTTAAGCACTTTTTTCTTTATCTTCTTTGCCATCTTCTTCTTTGCTATCTTCTTCTTTGCTATCTTCTTTTACTTCTTCAAAGTCTGCATCAACTACATTGTCATCTGTTTTTTTTTCAGCATTTTTATCACCATCTTTAGGTGAGCCTTCTTTTTTTTCTTGAGACTTGTAAATTGCTTCGCCTAATTTCATAGAAGCTTGAACTAGGGTTTCTGTTTTTTTCTTAATATCTTCAGTATCGGTCCCTTTAATTGCTTCTTTTAAGGCAGATGAAGCGTCTTCTATTGCTTTTTTGTCAGCATCTGAAACTTTAGCACCATGTTCTTTTAGGTTTTTTTCTGTTGAATGAATTAAAGTATCAGCTTGATTTCTTGCATCTACAGATTCTCTTTTCTTTTTATCTGCATCTTTGTTTGCCTCTGCATCTTTAACCATTTTTTCAATTTCCTCGTCACTTAAACCACCCGAAGCTTGGATTTGAATCTTTTGTTCTTTGCCAGTTCCTTTATCTTTTGCAGAAACACTAACAATTCCGTTTGCATCAATATCAAAGGTTACTTCAATTTGAGGTATTCCTCTTGCAGCTGGTGCAATACCAACTAGTTCAAAATTTCCTAACATTTTATTATCAGAAGCCATTTCCCTTTCACCTTGAAGAACTCTTATTGATACAGCTGGTTGATTATCGTCAGCTGTAGAAAAGACTTGGCTTTTCTTCGTTGGAATAGTTGTATTTTTTTCAATTAATTTTGTTGAAACTCCACCTAATGTTTCAATTCCAAGGGATAAAGGTGTTACGTCTAAAAGCAGAACATCTTTAACATCTCCTTGAAGTACACCTGCTTGAATTGCAGCACCCATTGCAACAACTTCATCTGGGTTTACACTTTTATTAGGTTCTTTCCCAAAGAAGTTTTTAACTTCAGCCAAAACTTTAGGCATTCTTGTCATTCCACCTACCATCACAATTTCATCAATTTCATTTGCAGTAAGACCTGCATCTTTAAGCGCAGTTTTACAAGGTGGTAATGTTCTTGAAATTAAATCTTCAACTAAAGCTTCTAATTTTGCTCTAGTCATTTTTAAATTAATATGTTTTGGACCTGTTTTATCAGCAGTTATAAATGGTAAATTAACATCTGTTTGTTCAGCAGAAGAAAGTTCAATTTTTGCTTTTTCAGCAGCTTCTTTTAGTCTTTGAAGAGCAAGCTTGTCAGTCCTTAAATTTATACCATTATCTTTTTTAAATTCTTCAATTAAATAATCAACAATGGTATTATCAAAATCTTCACCACCTAAAAATGTATCACCATTAGTAGATTTAACTTCAAATACACCATCACCCAACTCAAGAATAGAAACATCAAAAGTTCCACCCCCCAAATCATATACAGCAATTTTTTTATTTTCTTTTTTCTTATCCAAACCGTATGCAAGAGAAGCTGCGGTAGGCTCATTTATAATTCTTAAAACTTCCAGACCTGCAATTTTGCCAGCATCTTTAGTGGCTTGTCTTTGAGCATCATTAAAGTAAGCAGGAACAGTTATTACTGCTTTAGTTACTTCTTGTCCTAAATATTTTTCAGCTGTTTCTTTCATTTTTATAAGAATAAATGCTGATATTTGTGAAGGAGAATATTTTTCACCTTTCGCTTCAATCCAAGCATCACCTTTTTCTGAGTTAACTATTTTAAAAGGAGCTGCTGCAATGTCTTTTTTTACAGTGGGGTCTTCAAAATTTCTTCCAATTAATCTTTTTACAGCAAATATAGTATTTTCAGGATTAGTTACTGCTTGTCTTTTTGCAGGTTGTCCAACAAGTTTTTCTCCATCATCGGTAAAAGCAACAACCGAAGGAGTTGTACGCGCACCTTCTGCATTTTCTAAAACTTTGGGCTGACTACCTTCCATGATAGACACACATGAATTTGTTGTTCCTAAATCTATTCCTATAATTTTGCTCATAATTTAAATCCTACCCTTCATATAAGTGTTAATTTTTAATCTACAAGTTCTGACAGATATTATAAAATATCTGAATTCTCTTTATTTTCCTCACTTTTCTCTTCTTTATTCTCAGTTCTCTTTGAAACTCCCACTAGAGAAGGTCTAAGCAGCCTATCTTTCATCATGAAGCCTTTTTGAATTTCTTGAATAATTGTACCAGGTTCTTTTTGATCATCAGCAATCTCCATCATTGCTTGATGAAAATTTGGATCAAGCTTTTTACCAATTGAATCTAAAGGAGTAATTCCATTTTTTGATAAAATAGAAACCATATCTTTATTTATAATGTCAAAATGTTCTAAAGTTTTTTTTAAAGCCTCTGAATTTTTTAAGATCTCATCACTCTCTAGTATCTGTTTTGATCTTTCCAAATTATCTATTAAGTTTAAGGTTTCTTTTGCAAAAGCAAAACCCCCATAACTAAAAGCATCTTCTCTTTCTTTTTCAAATCTTCTTCTCTGGTTTTCCATTTCAGCAAAAGCTCTGGCTAATTTGTCTTCTAGTTCTAAAATTTTTTCCTCAGGAGTAATCTCTTTTAGAGGTTTGTTATTTTCTGAAGGATCAAGTTGAGCGTCATTATTCTCTAAAATATCAGGTTGAGCATTGTTATTTAACTCTTCCGTAGCAACGTCCTCAACTTCATTATTTTGATTTTCAGAATTAGCGTTTTGATCTTTTTCCATTGAGACTTATATGGTATGAAATCTCATAATTGCTAGATGCTGAAAAAAAAAATTACAAAAATATTAGTAGGTACAAATAATACTGGAAAATTGAACGAAATCAGGAATTTATTGCCTAAGAACCTTGAAATTTACTCTACATCCGACTTTAAAATTAAAAGTCCAATCGAAAATGGAAAAACCTTTGAAGAAAATTCTTTAATCAAGGCTAAATATTTTTCTAAAAAATCAAAAATGATTTGCTTATCAGACGACTCAGGTCTGGAAATAGATTCTTTAGGTGGGGATCCTGGAATTTATTCAGCTAGATGGGGTGGAATAAAGGGAGATTTTGTTAAAGCGATGAATAGGGTTTTTAAAGAATTAGATAAAAAAGATAAAAATTGGAAAACCAAAAAAATTAAAGCTAGATTTATTTGCGCGTTAACTATTTATGGACCCAAACAAAAAACCATAAAATCTGTTGGTAAAGTAGAAGGTTACATATCAGCTTTCATGAAAGGAAAAAATGGTTTTGGTTATGACCCTATTTTTATTCCAATTGGAAAAAAAATTACATTTGGTGAAATGAGAGCATCACGGAAATATAAGATAGATCATAGATTTAAAGCTTTTAAAAAAATCAAAAAACTTTTTTAAATTCTCCATTTTGGACCTTATAGAAATTTAAAATGTGATTAATTTTATTATTTTTAATTTCAAAAATTCCAACCTTTCCCTTAAACAAAGTTTTTTTCGTAAACATTTTTTCATTAACAATTGAGTTGTTTTGAAGAATTAAATAATAAACAAGTCCAACCAAGTCATAACTTAGAAATGATAATTGATTGGGATATTGATTATATTTTTCAAAATATTCATTTGAAAATTCATTATAATTATCTTTATTTGCAGAAGGAAAATACAAGGGTTGCGAGCTGGTCTCTTTTAAAAGAGATTCATCAAACCATTGATTGAGAGTAATAAAATATTTTTCTTTAGGAGATATATCCGTATAAAGCAGTGAAGTTGTTACGCTTTTTAAACTTTCATCAAAATCAGAAATTACTACCGAGTCAAACTTTACACTGCCAAGGGTATCTCTTTTTTTTAATCTTTCAATTAAACGCTCTTTATTGTTTTGTTCTGATTTCTCCAGTCTATTTATTTCATTTTTAAGGTTTTGTTTTCTAATTTCATAGTGTGTAATTTTTTCAATTTGCTTGGTAAGTTTGGTGGGGTCAGTATTATAAATATAATTTTCTAATATTTTTATTTTAGAATTAGAAATAGCTTTTTCAATTTCATTTTTAAAACTTACATCTGGAGTAAGAAAGATAGTTTTTTTTATTTCATTTAATTCAATAAACCTCTTAATTGCATTTAATTGTGAAGTTGCATTAATTCCAGCGTTAATAATATTTTTGGAAAAATTATCATTTTTATTTGTTAGTGCTAAGAAAGTTAGTTCACTTAACTCATTTAGGTAAATTAAGCTTTCGTTAAAAACTGGACCAATTACAATTTTTATTCCTGAATTAGCAAACTCTTTGGCTGCCTCTAAAGTGATTTCAGGGTTTGACTGAGTATCTTTTGGTATGATCTCAATTGATGCATTGTTTATTGTATTAATTGCAAGACGTGCAGATTTAATTATAGATTGTCCTATTTCAGAATTCTTTCCAGTTAAAGGAACAAGAAGACCAATCTTAATTTTATCATTTGCTAAAAGTGTTACGGGAGCTATTGAGAAAGCAAAAGCTAAAAAAAGTATAATTTTAATAATTTTGTTCATTTTAATGTTATTATTATAACTATTATAATTTGATGATTCTACATACTGAAAATATAAATAATAAAGTTAA
>Ga0075447_10000791_pt1 | contig 15484 bp, 18 predicted proteins | sample CoawatmetaG10DNA_FD_72352 | JGI IMG/M metagenome (GOLD analysis project Ga0075447, IMG submission 72352) | Marine microbial communities from the West Antarctic Peninsula - Coastal water metaG104-DNA | ecosystem: Environmental > Aquatic > Marine > Coastal | place: Atlantic Ocean: West Antarctic...
CCCCAGGCCCTGTTTCTATAAATACCTTAACGTTATCAGCCTTTATGGCAGAAGGCGCTACCGGCGCGCCCCCTTGAGGCTGCAATGAGGTATGGGAAACTCGACCAACGTGCCAAAGTTGAGCGAAAATAACCCCTCCCTCCTGGTGCACTGCTTTAGTGATTTTTTTCCAACCTTCAATTTGCTCACTGCTATGGATACCCGGGGTCCACGCGTACCCTTGGCCTCGAGCCTCTATCTGAGCACCTTCAGTAACCATGAAGCCTGCACCGGATCGCTGCTTGTAATATTCCGCCATCAGCGCATTGGGTATATTCCCAGGCTGAGTGCTGCGCGATCTGGTTAAGGGCGGCAATACAACTCTATTGCGAAGTAAAAACGGCCCTATGCTAGTCGCCTGAAAAAAATTACCTAAACTCATATCGCTCTCACTGTTAACGCGTAAAAATACTGAAATCGCTGATTGGTTCACTTAGCAAATATGCTGCCTTGAATAGGGTTTTAGGTGACCCTAAGCTAGTGCCAATTAAAAAGGCGCATCAATATCAACAACATTTATCAATTTATGGTTAATAAACTCTTTAATACCAAGGCCTATAAGCTCTCGACCATAACCAGAACGTTTAATCCCTCCAAAGGGCATATTAGCCTTCGGTGAAGTGGGATGATTGACAAACACCATTCCTGTCGATATCTGCTTAGCAACTTCAGATCCGCGTTTTACATCTGCAGTAAATACCGAACCGCCTAAACCAAACGGCGAATCGTTTGCAATATTCACAGCGTCTTGCTCGTCTTGCGCTTTAAATATCATGGAGACGGGGCCAAAAAACTCCCAGTAATACGCCGGATTTTCTTTGGTCAAATCAGTGAGAATCGTAGGCTGGACAAAAGCACCTTTACTCGGCACTGTGGGGCCCACCTCAGTAGCTGTCGCTCCGTGCTTAACAGCTTCACGTATCTTTTCGCGAACCTCGTTGGCAGCGGCCTGTGACGACAACGGAGCCAACGTGGTTTCAGGATCAAAGGGATCACCGGCCTTCAAGTTAGCAACTCCTTTGATATAGAGCTCCATGAATTTTTCATACACTTCTTCTACTAGAATAATGCGCTTAGAAGAAATGCAGACCTGACCAGCGTTCCAATGACGCCCTATTACAGCCCATCCAGCAGTTTTTTCTAACTCGGCATCATGAAGCACCACAAACGCATCTGCCCCACCCAATTCAAGCGTAGATTTTTTCAATGCTTTGCCTGCTTGAGAAGCGACAATAGAACCGGCGCCCTCAGACCCTGTGAGGGCAACACCGTGCACACGATCATCATTAAGTATGATCTCTATATGATGACGAGCTGCATATAGATTACGGAACCCACCGACCGGTAGCCCGGCATCGATCATAAGCTGCTCAAAAGCAGCAGCGCACTGAGGCACGTTGGACGCATGTTTAAGCAACACCGTATTACCGGCAGCAAGCTGTGGCGCCAAAATGCGCGCTACTTGGTAAAAAGGGAAGTTCCAAGGCTCGATAGCTAATATGATACCAAGAGGCTCATGAAGAAGCGTTGGCTGGCCATCCGACGGCTCCGTGACAGGTAATAGCTGGGGGGCAAGCAATGCCTCTGTGTTCGCTACGTAATACTCGAATATACGAGCGCAGGTCTCCACTTCACCTAGAGCCTCGGAAGTAACTTTACCCATTTCTAACGTTAACAGTCGCGCGTAATCACTAGCACGCTCACGCAACAAATCTGCAGCTTTTTTCAACACTACGCCGCGCTTAGTATATGAACACTCCTTCCATTCAAGAAAAGCGTTATGAGACACCGTGATCGCTTGATTAATATCAGCGTCAGTGGCGTCAGGAAATTCCTGTAGCAGTTCACCCGTATAGGGATTGATCGAGGCATAGGCCATGACATTCTCCAATTAAAAAGTTGAATTATTCCAATTGCATCCACCCTGGTAAAAGTAAATGCCAGTAAAGCTTTAACTTATAAGCATAAATCGAGTATTCGCCGGCTGACGTCCAAGCTCACATCACTGCGCTCACCTAACTCAGTGAGCTCGTGATTTTTTAGTTTGGATATCAATATTTCAATCTGATCAGCATCAATGGTGTAATCTGAAAGGTGGGTAGGTAGCCCCAAATTTTCGAAGAAATTTCGCGTACTTTTAATGGCACCATCAATACGTTGCTCTTCACTTCCTTCAGTTATATTCCAGACACGATCAGCGTACTGGAGCAATTTCTCGCGTTTCGCATCCCGGCGAACTTGAAGGTTAGCCGGAAGTACAATAGCCAGTGTTCGCGCGTGATCAATCCCATAAAGCGCCGTCATCTCGTGACCTATCATGTGAGTCGACCAATCTTGCGGGACACCAGCACCAATCAAACTGTTGAGCGCTAAGGTTGCAGTCCACATTAAATTTGCACGGGTGTTGTAATCCACTTCCTTCGCCAATACTGCTGGGGCTATTTCAATTAAAGTTTGGAGAAGCCCTTCAGAAAAACGGTCTTGAACTCGTGCACCTACCGGGTAAGTTAAATACTGTTCCATGACATGGGTGAACGCATCGGCTAACCCGTTCGCAAGCTGCCTATTGGGTAGGCTGTAGGTCTTTTTGGGATCGAGAATTGAGAATTGCGGAAAAACAAGAGGACTACGGAATGGCCGTTTTTCTAAGGTAGATTTCCGTGTAACCACGGCGCTTGCGTTCATTTCCGAGCCGGTGGCAGGCAGTGTTAGCACGCTACCGAAAGGCATCGCGCTTTTGACGCCCTTACCACGAGTTTCTAATATATCCCAGGCTTCACCTTCGTAATGGGCCGCTGCTGCGATAAATTTAGTTCCATCAATTACAGAACCTCCTCCTACTGCCAGTAGAAACTGCACCTGTTCTTGGCGAACGATATCTACAGCCTCCATGAGTTTTTCATAAGTTGGATTTGGTTCAATCCCACCAAATTCCAACACCTCCCTAGAGGGCAAATAAGATCTAGCCTCAGCCAGCGTACCGTTATTTATAGCGCTCTCACCACCATACAAAAGTAAAACACGAATATCTTTTGGTACAAGTTTATCCAGCTGATCAATAGTGTCTGCGCCGAAAACTATGCGTGTTGGATTGTAAAATTCAAAGTTTTGCATAAGATCACCTTTCTCCCAGTAGACCAGTCGTCTAATCGGTAAGCAAAAAATAAAATGCTAGCTATTTATTGCTAACATGTCGACTTTCTTCGCTGCAAATGAGCAACCAACCACCCGGCCAATGGGAAAGAAACTAACTGAGTGAGCGGAACTAATATTACAACCTCTATCAATACAACCACGGGGAAACTGAGATCTTTTGTTAGGGGTGCTAATATCGTGAGCACCAATAATAGCGTCGGATACAACCCTATATAGCCAACTAAAATCCGTCTACGAACAGATATTATTCTGTGGGCCTCAGCTCTTTTTTCATGGTCTTTCATGCTACACCCTCATAGATCAAACGCGTTCTAACTTTTGACGCTTATATAAAAAAGCCTGACTACCCGGAGCTTTAAATAGCCAAGCAAAACTGTTAACCCAAAATTTTCATCATATATAAATAAACCACTGCCAATACAATGCTCGGGCTAGATAGGTATTCTGTACGGCTGCTTCCACGGAGCAGATTTTTCAGTGCTCGCCACACCCAGTCGCATCCGTAATGCAAAAAAGCATTTCTTGAAGGCGAAAATACCCTTCCAAAAAATACTATTAGACCAGTCGTCTAATTTCAGACCCAAAAATATCCGCCAGCTTAGGCGGATATTTCGAGACGAGCGCTTAGGCGCTCAACATTAATTTTGTCGTATCCATTGCGCTCTCTAGCGGACGACTATCACGGCTCAGCTTACTAAGTAAGCTTGCACCTAACCATAACTGATATAACGCGTTCGCCTTGCTAAAGGCATCGCCAGAAGGAAAAGAACCATCAGCCTGGCCTTGCTCAATGCAACCAGCAATGCGAGCGATCACTTGATTTGATCCATCTCGCAAGGTCAACCTCATCGTCTCAGAGAGGTCGGCAACCTCAGCGCTTAATTTGACCACCAAGCACTTTTGCTCATCACCCGAGTCGCAATAGCTGTCTAGCCATTTACTCCAGTAGCTCATCAATCGCTCACGGGCAGGAGTGTTAGCCGTGAAACGCTCATCCATATCTGCCAAATAGGTTCTAAAATATTCTTCAAGCAAAGATTGACCATACTGCTCCTTTGACTTGAAGTAATGATAGAAAGAGCCCTTAGGCACGTTAGCGGCCTGAAGAATCTCATTTAATCCAACGCCAGTGAAACCCTTAACAACCATCATCCGATGGCCGATATCGAGCAGGTATTGGCGTGTGTCATCATAGCTTTGTTTCATGACGGGAATCTTACAATAGAATAGACCAGTCGTCTACTCTGGTTTGGTTGAGCGATGTGCACCTGCAACAAATGCTCAGCAACGGCAAATGTGCGCTGGTAATTTTGCAATACCCACAAAATTCCCACTTCCCTTCAAAAGAAAACCCTGCTCCAGGCTGACAACCATATCAATTTTCGCTGCCGGTGGTACAGGAGACTAGAGCCTTAGCCATACAACAAATGGTTCAGATACCACTCTTACCCCATCACGCAGCGGACCAATCTACGAAGCTAACTGTTTCACGCGAACACTATCCGACGATTATTGTGGGCTGTGCCTCCTCACCTCTGTCATATCTGATTTCTAGTAGACTGGTCGTATTTTTAAATCTAGACTGCATCTTGACGCAAAAAAACTGGCCGAGTGACCTTATCTAATGAGTGGAAACCATGATTAAGCTTCATCACCTCAACGCATCACGTTCTATCCGTATACTGTGGTTGTTAGAAGAGATAGGTGTACCCTACGAATTAGTTCAGTACAAACGCAGCACAACTACCAATCTAGCCCCAGAGTCCTTGAAGGCAATCCACCCACTAGGTAAGGCTCCTGTAATTGAGATTGATGGACAGGTAATCGCTGAGTCTGGCGCCATAGTGGAAATTATAATTAGCAAATATGCGCCGCACCTAGCACCCAGCGAAGGAACTTCTGAACACACTGATTACTTACAGTGGATTCACTTTTCCGAAAGCTCCGCAATGCTCCCATTTTTGCTGAAGGTATTTAACAAGCACGAACTACAAACCGGAACTAAATTAAACTTTCTTGCAGAGTATGCTGAAACTGAATTCAATAAAGTTTTCACATACCTGAACAACCACCTTAGCGGAAAAAACTTTTTAGTGGGCGACACACTGACAGGCGCAGATTTCATGCTTGGGTTTGTAGTTGAAGGTGCTTTAAAGAATTTAAATATTGAGGATAAGTTCTTAAACATTACCGCTTACATTAGAAATCTAGAGGGCCTTGATAGCCATAGACGCGCTATGAAAATTGAGTCAGAGCTAGACTAGTCAATCTTTTTCTAACCGGCCTGCCCTTCCGCAGGCCAACACTAAAACTCCCCCCCTAGTTTCTCAGTAACATCCGGGGCTTATAATCAAGGCAGCTAGGAGGAGCAATGAGCAACTCACGTTACACCGAAGAATTCAAAATTGAAGCTGTCAGACAGATGGTTGGCCGAGACCACTCTGTTGCTTAGGTAGTCATGCGATTCGGCGTGCTATGGCACAATATTTATCAGCGATCAAGCGCCATTCCAAGCCCACTGCTCAGCGTCAGCTTGACGATGAGCTCCAGGCTGAGAATCGTCGATTGAATGCCGAGCCGAAACGCGTATCGGAAGAGCGAGATATATTAAAAAATGCCACTGTAGGTTTGATCGGTCACTGCAACAGATATCCTGAAGTATCGTACTGCAGTGAGCTAGCTAATGAAGCGATCATATACTCAAGAAGAACTAGCTCTTGTTTTTGATCTATGGAAGCAAGGAGCGGGGGTTAGCGATATTGCTCGAATGTTCAATGCCAAGCCCGGATCAGCATTCACAATCCTCCGTGATGCTGGTGGCATAAAGCCGGAGCAAAGAATCAGAGCAGCTAAACATTTGACGCCTGAAGAGCGAGAGGAAATACGAGCCGGCTTATCAGCGAAAATGAGTATCAGGGCAATTGCTCGCCAGCTAAATCGATCGCCTTCCATTATCTCGCGTGAAGTAAATATTAACCGAGGCCGCCTATGGTACAAAGCCTTGGATGCAGACAGGAGAGCTTGGTCCAAAGCGAGGCGACCAACAGCCTGTCGTCTAGCTACCAAGGCTGAGCTTCGAGCCCTAGTTGTTAAAGCTGAAGCTAAACTGGTCGCCTGAGCAGATATCTGGCAGGCTCAAAGCCAAGATGTCGCGTAATACGAGCACGCAGATTTCTCACGAGACCACCTATAAAACGCTTTATGTGCGATCAAGGAAAGTTTTAGACCATTCGCTGACTGCTCATCTCAGACGTTCCCATAAAATGCGACAAAGCAGACATCATTCAAGGTCGGGGGATCGTGGGACGATCAACATTGTGAACGGTATTTCCATTCATAAACGCCCTAGGAACGTCGAAAACCGCAGATCCATTGAACACTTGGAGAGCGACCTGGTTACAGGTTCTGGTAATACCCATATCGCGACTTTGGTCGATAGGAAAACTCGATTTATGCTCATTTTAAAGCTCGGCGGTAAAGACGCTGCCTCTGTCAATTCTGAGCTGATCAACGCATTTAAGGTGCTTCCAGCAACTATGAGAAAGTCACTAACTTGGGACAGAGGAATGGAATTGGCGATGCATACTGACTTCACTCTGGAGACCAAAATGCCTGTTTATTTCTGCAACCCCCAGAGCCCCTGGCAGAGAGTACCGAATGAGAATACCAATTCCTTAATTCGGCAATATTTTCCTAAGAAAACCTGTTTGGCCCAGCACTCCCAGTGCTGCACTCGGTCGTGTGGCAGGGCAACTAAATGGGCGACCTCGGAAAACCTTGAAGTTTCGAACACCCGAGGAGATGATGGAATAGAGTGTTGCGTCGACTGATTGAACCTACAACCGCGTACTTCGCCACAAAGTCCAGCTGAAATACACGTTTACACAGAGCCAAGTCGACCACTACCCCGTGCGACGCCTTTTTAAAAAGATGACCGCGAATTACTCGGTTACTACGCCTAGTGCAGTAACAAGCTGTCTAACCGTGCCGAGGAAGATCAGCGCCTTTAACAGAGACGCTAAAAGCTGCTTTCCGTTACTCCAACGAAAGCGTCATTAACAGTGTCTGGCAGGTGTCTAAGATACCGGGGCTATTCAAGAAGGAAAGCAGATGGCCTACCATCCTGGCGATGGTCTTCGGTGAGAGTGCATGGCTCGACGGCGTTGCCATAAACCTACCTCCTACAATTTTCAGCACATGAACGGTAACTTGAAAACCAAACTTGATCGCGATTATTAATCAATAATAACCAGCACGGAAAAAAGCATATCCATGGTCTATCCGTCATAACGTGGGCTATTTCTCTGCTATAGCGCAGTGTGGTCCCGCTAACAGCCATCCCGGACGAGCGGCCTGTTTAAAGCACAATATTCCTGCGCCTAGGAATCGCACAATCTACTACAACCACGAGTCTAAAATGAAAGATGTAACTCAGGAAAATAAACAATCGGTTGATAGCTACTCGGAGCGTCTAAACCGGGAGTGCTATTGCGTAACCCTTGATCGTGCAGCCCTCAAAGAGAGCTTTGAACATCAATTTGTAGCCGCCGGATACGTGCCATCGATCACTCCTGAATTCCATAAGCTTTTTTCAAACACGCCGGTCTTCGTCCCCCAGTCCGACATCAAAGCGATGGAACGAATCGTTGAAGCGATCGAATCAACCGCAGAGCTTTCTTCCTATCGAGAACGCGTTCTGTCCTGGGCGCCGGAAATTGCAGGCTTCGATCCAGGTCCCATAGGGGCGTTCATGGGCTATGACTTTCACTTAGGCAAAGACGGCCCTCAACTGATCGAGATCAATACCAATGCTGGCGGCGCATTTCTGAACTCGTTGCTAGCTCGGGCTCAACACCGATGCTGTAAACCATCTCAACAGACCGCAGCAACCAAACAGACGCTGGATGGATTTGAGAATGCTGTGTTCGATATGTTTCGACAGGAGTGGCAAAGGCAACGTGCTGACTCGATGCCCAAAAGCATGGCCATCGTGGACGAAGCCCCGGAGACCCAGTTTATGTTCCCTGAATTCGAACTGGCCCAACAGCAACTTCAAGCCAGAGGAATTAATACCCTGATATTGGACCCATCGGAGCTTGAATATGTCGATGGTGCATTGATTGCACAAGGAAAGCACATCGACATGGTGTACAACCGGCTAGTGGATTTCGCACTGGACGCCCCAGCTCATGAAGCGCTCAGACGTGCGTACGTCGACGGCGCAGTGGTGGTAACGCCAAACCCCCGTGCGCACGCACTGATGGCCGACAAACGAAATCTTATCCTACTCTCCGATCCCTCGACCCTTCGCGACTGGGGACTCAGCGAAGTTGAAGCCCGATATCTGGAGAGCTCCGTACCCAAGACCCGGCTGGTTACAGCAAGCGACGCAGCGGAACTGTGGGGTTCCCGGCGTGAACTTTTCTTCAAGCCGGTTGCCGGCCATGGCAGCAAGGGCGTATACCGCGGCGACAAGTTGACCCGGCGTGTTTTCGACAACATTTTGCAAGGCGACTATATCGCGCAGAAATTCGTCCCGGCGGGGGAACGAGCCATGAGAGTTGACGGCACTGTAACCACTAGGAAAGTCGATATTCGCCTTTACACCTACGGCGGAAAAGTTTTGCTCACCGCTGCACGGGTATACCAGGGCCAGACCACTAACTTCCGCACGCCTGGCGGTGGCTTTGCACCCGTGTTTCAGGTGTGATTTTTTGCCTGTCATTGAGTGCATACTAAGTCATGCTAATGAATCATCTGACCTCGTCCACGGTTCAGTGGCCAGTCAGTGCTTGCAGCCCTCTATGGGTGCCTTGATTATAAGGCCTAGAGGTATCTACTAAACTAGGGGCGATTCAGCTATTACAACCAGCAGGGCCCTCATACGTTCAACGGTGGTATATCGCCGGTGGCTAATGAAGAAAAACTTAAAATACTGTCCGGTATCAGTTGACCACTACAATTACTTATTAAGGGTTGTACTAACAGCTGTTAAAACCGACCAACCTGTGAACATCCACCTTACGAAGTACGCCAGCAAAATCGGCAAGACCACCCACTGAGCGAGAGGCAGCACTCCTATGCCTGTGAACATAAGCTCAGGCATCAACTCACTGTAGCTCCACCGCTGCCCACCTCCAGTTGCCCAGTATTCAAAAATAATAGTCGCTATCAGTCCGACAAAGAGATAACCGATCAATGTCGACGCTCTCCAGGATTTTGTAACCCAGAACCAGTTTTTAGAGAAGGATGCCGCCGCTGTATAGGCGCCAAGGGCTATATTGGCGTCTCCGAGCGTCGCGCGCATACAGAGCCAGACCACATCCCCGTGGCGTGCTTCAGCCATACCGGAAAAAAATGGTACTTGTACCATTTCCCAGAAGAAATGCAGAAAGAAGCTTACACCCCATACCATCAGAGCAAGAGCAACTACTGCCCTGGGCCTTCGCGTAATATTCAGAATACCCATTGCATCTCCAGCGGTAATGCCTCAAGCAATACTCTTAGCTCTATCTGGCACCAGGACAATGACCATCAGCCCCGCCACCGTAACCGCAATCCCGGCAAGTTCTATTAAACTAAAGACTTCATCAAAAAATAAAGCCCCGATAAGCAACCCGAAAACGGGGGTCAAAAAAGTAAATGGATTGAGTTTGTTCAAAGGTGCTCTAGCTAACAGGGCGTACCAGAGTACAACCATTAAGGCGGTTGCCGGAATAGCAAGCATAAAGACGGCCCCTGCAAGCGACCATGTCCAGTTAATATCAAAGCCTTCACCAACCAGCAAAGACGCAAAGAACAAAAATACCGCACCCAGAACTAGCTGAATCCCCATCGGCCAATACGTATCTTCCTCATCGATCTGAAGTTTTAAGAGAACATTACCTATTGCCGTTCCAACAGCCCCACCAAGTACATATAGCGTGCCTACAAATCGATCAGTCCCGAAGTCAAGATCAGGCAGAGCAATTACGACTATGCCCAAAAAACCGATAAACAAACCCACATATAGGCGAAGTGTGATTATTTCTCTCAATACAAAAATCGATAATATTGCAGCAAAAAGAGGTTGCGCGTTTGCTAATACGGTTGCAATTCCAGGTTCTACGTTGCCCGCACCGAGAAACATGCCACCCAATCCCATTCCGGTATAACTGAAGCCAATCAATGTAAGCATCATCAAACGCCGAAATGAACAATGGAATCCCCGCTCCATCCTCATTCCTATAGCAATTAGACAAGCTCCCGCCAATGATGCACGAATAGATGCAAACAACAAGGGAGGTGCATCAGGCAAACCAACGGTGATAAAAGGAAAGCAGATAGCCCACAAAATAGCGACAAGGACCATTCCAAATATAGTTCGTAATGAAAGTGATTGGCTTGATAACATTGCCAAAATTTATCCCCTTCCGTTTAAAACCCATAAACAACGAACTTAATAGTTAAGATTTCTATCTCGACGATTAATAGAAAAACCTCTACATAAAGCGGGCTGCGGATAGAGTCACGAAAAGCATTACCAGTCAGAGAGCGTTTTCTACGAATCATCATATCTGCACTTGAACCATGTCATTCCGGAGGTGTTAAGTGTTCCTGGCATCAGCTAACCGTTTTTGACGGACCAGCGATAGAGCGGTACAAACACAATGGCAATATACCAGCCATACAGATAGACCTCCGCCATACCAATCAGGAACCCTGACCATGTCAGCCATTCGAAGCCGGGTAATAAGGGCGCCCAAGCCTCATACATACGCACCTGACCAGGAACAAGCAGACCAACGCCCACGCACAACAAATAACTGACAAGCAGTAGCAACGAAAGGCTGTTACCCACCGGCAAAATGCGTAAGGAATGGACGCCGTTATTCGAGTTATCCATGTTCGACTTCCTCTTCTATGTTGCGCTGCGTGCTAATAAGCTAACGGGCAGGCTGCTTACCCATCAGAGCCGTGAGCTTAGTGCAAAAATAACGCTCATGCTGCGTCATCGTCACTAGTAACCCGTGAAGCTGCAGCGAGCTGACGCCAACTGCCCCAGCGGGGGACGAACATTGGCACCTGCTCCTGATACGCGCGGTACGTGTCACCGAATTGCTTGAGCACTTGCTGCTCCTCACGTCGAGCCAACCAGGCGTAAACAAGCACGATAATTGGCAAAAGACCGACTGAAAAAAGTGTTGGCCAGTGCACCACTCCTTCTCCGAACAAAGCAATAAACAGCCCGGTGTATTGCGGATGCCGCACATAAGCGTATAAGCCATCTGTCACCAGTCGATTCTCGCCTCGCGCCTTATGGACCTGACGCCATCCCTGAATAAAAAGGCCTATTCCAAGAAAAGCGATCGCGTAGCCAAGAATCATTGAGATCAACATTCCGGTTTCACCTATCCCTAATAGGGTCGACCATAAGCTAGCACTGACGTATTCGCTGTCTAAACCGAAAAAACGAACCAACAAATAGATGGTGAGAGGGAATCCGTACATTTCTGCATAAAGCGCAATGATAAAGGCTTGAACCACCCCCGCTCCAGCCCATTCTCTCCAGTTCTTGGGAGCGAAATAGCGATAAAAGAACCAAGACACCAAAACGATAACGATCAGTGTTATGCCCCATGCTCCAGCGTGATTGAATGATTCATTCATGGCTTTATTTACCTGTATTAATGATAGTTATCGTCATTGGCTTGTGTTCAAAAAAGCTGGGTGGGCGAGACAGGGTTGCCGAAAACAATGGACTGCCACGATACAATTGTGAACAGAATGCAGTAGTGGTATTACTCCGAGCGCACTCCATGCTGACGATGAGACCGGATATATCTATCGGGCTCGGCCTCGAATGTCTCCCGACAAGCTCCACAACAGAAGTAATAGACTTTGTCTTCGTGAGTGAACTGATCAACTGCGGCGCTGGGGCTGACCTCCATGCCACAAACCAGATCTTTGTGACTGCGTTCGTTTCTTTCTCGCTTCACTATTGACCCCTTTTCTCCCGGCGTGATCAGAGCGAGCCGGGGTTGGCGCAGTGTAATACTGCTTTATTCAACCCTATCGCACTAATTCCGCCCTTTTACTGATCTGCATCAATTAAGCCACCAATCCATCGTCCGTATATTGATTGAAAACCATGACCTACCATGCTTACTTCGGCACCACAATCCAAGGTCGAATATCTCTGGTAAGTAATTTTTTCAACTGCTTTAAGAAAGATAGCAATAAGGAGAAAACGATGTGGGCAAGATTGCTTTCAATTTTTTTGAAGCGCCTGATTACACAGGGAGACTTGGTTGTCGTCTACCCTGACGGACGGTCAATGCGATACAGTAACGGGGCGACATCCACAGTCACCATGCGTTTTCACGAGCACTCCTTACCACGCAAACTCCTGATCAATCCGGATCTCGCATTGGGCGATGCGTATATGGACGGCACACTCACTGTCGACCAGGATGATATCTACGGGTTGATCGAGCTGCTGGTCGTTAACCTGACGCTTCAGCCCGACATATGGCACCATCGCTGGCTAGCTAACCTCCGGCGGCTTTGCCGCAGGCTCGCGCAGTTCAACCCTGCCGGGCGAGCTCGACGCAACGTGGCGCATCATTACGATCTGTCCGGTGAGCTATACGATTTATTCCTGGACGCCGACCGTCAATACTCCTGCGCCTATTTTCGAGAAGCGGGTGACACTCTTGAAACAGCGCAGAGGAACAAGAAAGCGCTGATCGCCACCAAACTCCTGTTGGCGCCAGAACAACGGGTTCTCGATATTGGCTGCGGATGGGGCGGACTCGGGCTTCATCTCGCTCGTGACTATGGTGCCCGCGTCACCGGGGTGACCCTCTCGCATGAGCAACACAAGATCGCGGAAGATCGTGCTCGGACCGAAGGTTTTGGCGACCGCGTGCAATTCTGTCTGCAAGACTACCGCGATATCGACGGCACTTTTGATCGTATCGTATCAGTCGGCATGTTCGAGCATGTCGGGGTTCCACACTACAAGGAGTTCTTCGCGACCCTGCGAGACCGCCTCAAAGACGATGGTGTCGCACTGCTGCACACGATCGGCCGGGCCGACGGGCCGGGATCAACCAATCCCTGGATTGCCCATTATATTTTTCCCGGTGGCTACAGCCCTGCCCTATCAGAGGTACTTGCCATCGTGGAACAGTCTGGTCTCTATGTTACCGATGTCGAAGTGTGGCGGCTTCACTACGCGGAGACGCTGAAGGAGTGGCGCAACCGTTTCGAGGCCAAACTGGACCAAGTACAGTTAATCTATGACGAGCGGTTCTGTCGCATGTGGCGGTTCTACCTTGTTGCCAGCGAAGTAGCATTTCGACACAACGGCCATGTCGTCTTTCAAATCCAGCTTGCCAAGAAACAAGACGCGGTACCGCTCACTCGTGATTATCTGACGATCCGCGAGAGGCTAGACGACTCGGCTACCAACGCCGGAGTGAACGCCAGTCGCCCGTACCGTTAACGAGACCCTATTGCCCCACCCGACTCCGCAACTGTTACTCAACATCAGAGTTAAACTCAAATGAAAGATGGAGGGACCACGGCATGAATAAAACACAGACCCAAAGAACACGGGTTGATATGATTAGCACATACATCCCGATTTTCAGAGAAAGACTCGCCAAGTTAGAACAACGTGGGCGAGGACATTGCGAAGAAGCGCAGAAGCTAAGACAGACTGGTAGCCCAGGCTGAGAACGAGAGCCCCTTGCCCGCACTGATAAAAATCGGATGTTCGTGTCTCTCTAAGAATAGGTATATATGTAGTGGTCAATTGATAGCAATATGATCACCGCCTAGCCGTGATAGCTTTGCTAGCTTGCGAAGGGTTCTTTACCGCCCATAACCTGCAAAACAAAGGTTCCTGATGCCGTGATCAGCAGGAAGCCGTGAAAGGCCTCCATCGCAGTCATGAACCGAAGGTGTCCGGTGGGCATAAGGTCACCCCGCCCTAGCGTCGTAAAATTGACCAGCGAAAAGTAGTAGTAGTCCATGAAGGCGAGGGTCGCGCCGTCGCTAGAATCAAACGACACCAGGTCACCGATCTGTAGATTATGCACCGCGGTCCAAAAGCCTAATGCATATAGTAGTGCTTCGAAAGTGTGGGCAAGCACGATCACTACGACCGTGACGGCAAGGCAATGCCCAGCATGGCGAGACGGCGTCACAAAGTATGATGCGAACCTTAGCGCGCGGTAATGTATTGAAGTGCAGACGGCGATCAGAATCGCCGTCACCACAATTGCTAAAATCATTGATTACTCGCTGCCGGATGGACGGGCTGCAATTGAAGCAGCGTCACTAAGCGAAGATCACGATGGCCATCATCACCGCCATGCCTACCATCATAAGGTTTTCGGTCAGCGAGACAAAGCCAAGCGGCACATTGCTGTCGCCGCCGACACTGGCACGCTTCAATTCGCGCTTGTCGACGTAGACAGCCTTGAAGACCGACACTGCGCCCACCGTACCGATGAAGAATGCAGCGGGTATGGATAGCCATGGCAGGATCATTCGACGAACGCGCACTGTCAGTACAGGGCGGCGTGAGCGTTACCCGGTTGAATTGAGCATCCACCTGCGACCACTCGAGGTTGAGGATCGTTTGATTCCCGGTCACTGGGAAAGCGATCTGATCATGGGCGCGAGCAACAGGTCAGCCGTGGCCACCATGGTTGAACGCCCCAGCCGCTTCGTGGTGTTAGCTAAGCTGGACGCACCCACCGCTGAATACGCAGCGCAGGCTATTACCCGTGAGATGTCTCGCATAGCTCCTTCGGTATTAAAAACGATGACGCATGATCAAGGCAGTGAAGTGGCCCGTCACCGGGAAATTACAGAGCAAACAGGAATGAAGATCTACTTTGCTGACCCTCATAGTCCTTGGCAACGCGACAGCAACGAAAATACCAATTGTTTGTTGCGCCAGTTCTTACCAAAAGCAACGGATCTGTCCGATGTGAGCCAGGAGCGCCTCGACGAGATTGCCCACTTGCTGAATACTCGGCCACGTCAAACGTTGGGCTGGAAATTCCCAGTAGAGGTACTTGTTGAATATCTTCAGCTCTCGCAGAGCAATAACCTTATGATCATTAACTGAGTGTTGCACTTGGACCCAGAGACCGCCCTCCTTAAGCAAATCGGCTGGTTTAAATAAAAGAGTATAGGCACACTTTTTCATTTTTCCACCAATGCTAAAAATCGCATACTTTTTTCATGGCCTCTCGATTTTTTTCACTTTCGTCATATTACCGTTTAATAT
>Ga0075447_10000792_pt1 | contig 15469 bp, 10 predicted proteins | sample CoawatmetaG10DNA_FD_72352 | JGI IMG/M metagenome (GOLD analysis project Ga0075447, IMG submission 72352) | Marine microbial communities from the West Antarctic Peninsula - Coastal water metaG104-DNA | ecosystem: Environmental > Aquatic > Marine > Coastal | place: Atlantic Ocean: West Antarctic...
GTACGGCATATAGCACGCATAACCAACCGATGCTGCCGTTCTACACCTTCTACTCCATGTTCGGCTTTCAGCGTATTGGCGACCTCGCTTGGGCCGCTGGCGATAGTCGCGCCAAGGGCTTCCTGATTGGCGGCACCGCTGGCCGCACCACCCTGAACGGAGAAGGCTTGCAACACGAGGATGGCCACAGCCACATTTTGGCCAGCACCATCCCGAATTGCCGCAGCTATGACCCCACTTACGGTTACGAACTGGCGGTAATCATCCGCGAAGGCGCTCGCCGCATGATGGAAGAGCAAGAGAATGTTTACTTCTATCTCACCGTGATGAACGAAGCCTACGAACAGCCAGCCATGCCCAAGGGCAAGGAAGTACACGAAGGCATCATGCGCGGCATGTACCTGCTCGATTCAACCGGCAAACCGGGTGACCTGCACGTTCAGCTTATGGGTAGCGGCACTATTCTGCGCGAAGTACGTGAAGCGGCGAAGATCCTCAAAGAGGACTTTGACGTCACTGCCGATATCTGGAGCGTTACCAGCTTCAACGAACTACGTCGCGAAGGTTTGGCTGTCGAGCGCGACAATCGCCTGCATCCAACCCGCAAAAAACAGCTCACGTTTGTCGAGCAGTGCTTGGCGAAACGCGTTGGCCCGGTCATCGCTTCAACAGACTATATGAAGCTGTTCGCTGACCAGATCCGTCAGTGGGTACCCGGCACCTACAAGGTATTGGGCACAGATGGTTTTGGCCGTAGCGACAGCCGCCGCAAACTTCGCCAGTTCTTTGAGGTAGATCGTCACTGGGTTGCTTACAGTGCGCTGAGTGCGCTGGTAGAGGAAGGCAAACTGAAGCCTAAGGTGCTAACTGATGCACTCAAAACCTTCGGCATCAACCCCGACAAGATCAACCCACTGGACTGCTGAGGAGCGACGGTATGAGTGAACTCATTAAAGTACCCGACATCGGCGGTGGTGAGGGTGAAGTAATCGAAATTCTGGTCAAGGAAGGCGACACGGTCGAGGCGGAACAGTCGCTGATTGTGCTCGAATCCGACAAGGCCAGCATGGAGGTGCCCTCCCCCAAGGGCGGCGTGGTCAAGTCCATCAAGATCAAACTGGGCGACAACCTGAAAGAGGGTGACTCGCTGATTGAGCTGGAAGTCGCCAGCGGCGATAGCGACAAGCAGGCCGAATCCGAAGACAAACCTGCCAAGGAGAAACAGCCAAAGCAGGAAGAGTCGAAGGGTAAGGAAGCGCCACAGGAGAAAAAGCCCGAGCCTAAAGCCGCACCGAAGAAGGCCGCGAGAAAAAACCAAGCCGTCAAAGTGCCAGACCTGGGCTCCGATGCTGGCGCCAAAGTGATCGAAATTCTGGTCAGCAAAGGCGATAAGGTAGAGGCCGACCAATCACTACTGGTACTGGAATCTGACAAGGCCAGCATGGAACTGCCGGCACCTTTCGCTGGAGTCATCGAGTCAATCGAAGTCAAGCTTGAGCAAGACGTTAAAACCGGCGATCTGATCATGCACATGCAGGTTCAGGGCGAGACGGACGACGCCGAGCCGGAGGCCGCCGAAGAGACCGCCAAGAACGACAGCGAACCAGACAAGGAAGAGAAAGCCGAACCAACAGAGAGCCAAGCCCCAGCGGCCGAAACGCCACCTCCGGTTGGCGGCCCAAGCCGTGAAGGCGCCAAAGTACACGCCGGCCCAGCGGTGCGCATGCTGGCCCGCGAATTCGGCATTGACCTAGTCGATGTGAAATCCACAGGCCCACGTGACCGCATCCTCAAGGAAGATGTGCAGAAGCACGTACAGGCAGTGATGAAACAGCAGAAGTCCGGGAACGCCGCTGCCGGCGGCTCCGGTATACCAGCCGTACCCGAGGTCGATTTCTCGCGCTTTGGCGAAATCGAAACCAAAGACATGACGCGCCTGCAGCAGGTTGGCGCCACCAACATTCATCGCAGCTGGCTGAATGTGCCGCATGTCACCCAGTTTGATCTGGCTGACATCAGCGGGCTGGAGGTCTTCCGTAAGGACCAAAAGGCCGTCGCGGAGAAGGCTGGCGTCAAGCTGACCATTCTGCCCTTCCTGCTCAAGGCCTGCGCGCACGTACTCAACGAGCAAACTGGCTTCAACGTTGCGCTGGCACCCAATGGCAAACAACTGATCCAGAAAAAATACGTGCACATCGGTTTTGCAGTTGATACGCCGGATGGCCTGCTGGTACCGGTCATCCGCGATGTCGATAAGAAAAGTCTGCTGCAACTGGCAGGTGAAGCAGCCGAACTCGCCGACAAGGCGCGCAACAAGAAGTTGGGAGCAGACGCGATGCAAGGCGCTTGTTTCACCATTTCCAGCTTGGGACATATTGGCGGGACTTACTTCACGCCGATTGTAAACAGCCCGGAAGTAGCAATTCTTGGCGTATCAAAGGCAACCATGCAGCCGGTGTGGGACGGCAAGGCTTTCCAGCCGCAACTGATGTTGCCGCTTTCGCTTTCCTACGATCACCGTGCGATTAATGGCGCGGCAGCTGCACAGTTCACCAAACGGCTCGGTGAGCTGCTGGGTGATATACGCTCCATGCTGCTGTAAGCAAAGCAGGCGGGGAGACCTCTTCCCGCCTGCTTACCCTTGACTACCGGTTGGATGACACAGACGATTAACTCAATCGCTTGCCTCAAAGGCCTGTCAGCGTACCTGGTTTACATATCTGCCTTAAGCTGGCGTTGTTTCTCTTCCATTTGCTTACCCAGCTCCAGCAATTGATCTTTGCTCATCAGCTTAGCGGCATCCTTGAACATCTCTTCCTCTTCCTCTTCGATGTGATGTTCTAGCAGTTCTTTGAGCACCTTCATGCGCCCAGAGAAGTTGATACTACCTGGTTCAGTTTTGAACAGATCAGGTAACACTAACTCTTCCACTGCACGATGCTCTTCCTTCGCCTCGGCTACCATCTTCGCTTCGTCTTTAGCACCCGCTTTGTGAAAAGCTGGATAGAACAACTCTTCTTCCAGCGTCGTATGAATTGAAACTTCAGTGCGTATTTTCTCCAGCAATTCCGATCGCGTTTTTATTGCACGCTCAGTGGTATCCATAAGCTTGGCAAGCAGGCTCTTTACTGTTTTATGATCTTTTTTTAACAGTTCAATTGCATTCATCTCGGCTAACCTCATTCAGGGTAGGTGACACTAAATTGTGACCAAGCGAGCAAAGAAGCGTTCCAGTCATTTATTTCATCGGTCGCAAAAAAATTATTTGAACCATTTTTTATTACGTCGGGTCAGTTCATATACCACCCACTCGCGTTACCAGCAGGAGCTACTTCATGAATACGATTGATACGAAAGAAGTGATTTCCATCCTGAACGATCTGATTGAAACCAGCAAAGACGGAGAAGAAGGTTTCCGTGTATGCGCTGAAGATACCAAGCGTGCGGACCTGAAAACCTTATTTGGCCAGCGGTCGCTAGAGTGCGGCAAAGCTGCCCAGGAACTGCAGGCAGTGGTTGTGCGCTTAGGTGGCAAGCCAGAAGATTCAACCAGCATTGGTGGTGACATGCATCGCCGCTGGGTAGACCTCAAGTCTATGATCACTGGTAAAGATTATAAAGCCGTACTCAACGAATGTGAGCGCGGCGAAGATGTGGCTAAAAAGAACTACAAAGAAGCACTTGAGAAAGGGCTGCCAGAAGATGTGCGTCAGCTAGTGCAGCGACAGTACGAGGGTGTTTTGCGTAACCACGATCAAATTAAATCGTTACGCGATGCAGAGCGTGCACGCAGTTAAGTTCAAAAAAGCTATTTAATAGCAGAAAGTAACTGGCGGGCTCCCACTATGCGAGCCCGCCAGATTAGATTTGCAAAAAAATAACTTCAATCCAGTCCACCCTGTAGTAATTTTTACACTTACCTAATACTTATCTGCAAAAAAGAGGGCTGTTTGCAGCCCCCTCTTTAGCTCACTCACTTTCAACAAAGCGGGCAGACCAGTGCGTTACTGTTAACAGTAGCACTTTAACTCGCCATCATTGTTTTAACTGGTGACCGAACACAAACTTGTCATCTTCTATCTTGCCGAGAATAGTTTCGCCGTGCGCGAAATCACCTGCCAAAATACGCTGCGCTAACGGGTTCTCGATCCAGCGCTGAATCGCCCGCTTGAGCGGCCGTGCGCCGTAAACCGGGTCGTAACCCACAGCTACCAGTTTCTGCAGCGCCTCGTCGGTCAGTTGCAGATCCAGCTCGCGTTCGGCTAGACGTTCGCGTAAACGCCCCATTTGAATCTCGGCAATGCCGGCAATCTGCTCCCGTCCCAATGGTTCAAACACCACAACTTCGTCGACCCGGTTAATGAATTCAGGACGGAAGTGCTGCCCGAGTGCATCCATAACAGCAGCGTGCTGCGCTTCGGGATCGCCGACCAATTCCTGAATCTGCGTAGACCCAAGGTTTGACGTCATCACAATCACGGTGTTGCGGAAATCCACGGTACGGCCTTGGCTGTCGGTCAAACGACCGTCCTCCAGCACCTGCAATAGCACGTTGAATACATCAGGATGCGCCTTCTCAACCTCATCCAGCAGGATTACCGAGTAAGGCTTGCGGCGCACTGCCTCGGTCAGATAGCCACCTTCTTCGTAGCCGACATAACCCGGAGGCGCACCGATCAAACGAGCAACCGAGTGCTTTTCCATGAACTCAGACATATCGATGCGCACCATGGCCTCTTCAGTATCAAAGAGAAATTCGGCCAACGCCTTGCACAGCTCTGTCTTACCCACACCAGTTGGCCCAAGGAACATAAACGAGCCGCTGGGGCGGTTCGGATCAGACAAACCAGCTCGCGAACGACGCACCGCGTTCGAGACCGCAACTACTGCTTCGTGCTGACCAATCACCCGCGTGTGCAACGCATCTTCCATACGCAGCAGCTTGTCGCGCTCACCTTCTAGCATCTTCGAAACCGGGATACCGGTCCATTTGGAAACCACCTCAGCGATCTCTTCGTCAGTCACCTTGTTACGCAGTAACTGATTCTCTGTTTTGCCATGTTGCTCAGCCATTTGTTGGCTGCGCTCAAGATCCGGAATGATGCCGTACTGCAGCTCGGCCATACGCGCCAGCTCGCCCTTACGCCTTGCCGCTTCGAGTTCCTGCCTGGCCTGCTCGATGCGCTCTTGAATTTGCGCTGAGCCCTGCACTTCGGCTTTTTCCGCCTTCCAGATTTCTTCTAGGTCAGCGTATTCAAGCTCGAGCTTGGCGATCTCTTCTTTCAATTTTTCCAGCCGCTTGAGTGCGGCGTCGTCGTCTTCTTTCTTTAAGGCTTCGCGCTCCACCTTGAGCTGAATCAGTCGACGCTCCAGACGATCCAGCGCTTCCGGCTTGGAGTCGATCTCCATGCGAATGCGGCTGGCAGCTTCATCGATCAGGTCGATAGCTTTGTCCGGCAGCTGACGATCGGTTATATAGCGATGAGACAGCTTGGCGGCCGCAATGATGGCGCCATCGGTAATGGTGATTTTGTGATGTAACTCATAGCGTTCTTTCAGGCCGCGCAAAATCGCGATGGTATCTTCCTCGGAAGGCTCATCTACCAACACCTTCTGGAATCGACGCTCAAGCGCTGCATCTTTCTCGATATATTTGCGGTATTCATCCAGCGTGGTTGCACCCACGCAGTGCAGCTCGCCACGCGCCAGTGCGGGCTTAAGCATGTTACCGGCATCCATGGAGCCTTCGGCCTTACCGGCGCCGACCATGGTGTGCAATTCGTCGATAAACAGAATCACCCGGCCTTCCTGTTTAGACAACTCATTGAGCACAGCTTTTAAGCGCTCTTCAAACTCGCCGCGGAACTTGGCGCCAGCAATCAGCGAGCCCATATCCAGCGACAATAAACGCTTGTCCTTGAGACCGTCTGGCACTTCGCCGTTGATGATGCGCTGCGCTAACCCTTCAACGATGGCGGTCTTACCTACGCCCGGCTCGCCGATAAGCACGGGGTTATTCTTAGTGCGGCGCTGCAGCACCTGAATAGTACGGCGGATTTCATCATCGCGACCAATAACCGGATCTAGCTTGCCCTGCTCAGCTTTGGTGGTCAGATCAACCGTATATTTGTCCAACGCCTGGCGGGACTCTTCAGCATTCGGGTCGTTCACCGCTTCGCCGCCACGCAGATTGCTGATGGCGTTTTCCAGCGCTTTCTTGGATACCCCCTGACCCAGCAGGATCTTGCCGGCAGCGGTTTTCTCGTCCATCGCAGCGAGTAACACTAACTCACTGGAAATGAACTGATCAGCGTGCTGCTGAGCAAGCCGGTCAGCTTGATTTAGTAAGCGCGCCAAGTCAGTCGACATACTCACATCGCCTGTAGGATTACTAACGGTAGCGAGCTTATCAAGCGCACCACCCAATTCACTGCGCAGTGTGTTGATATCAAATCCCACCTGCATCAACAGCGGCTTGATGGAGCCTTGCTGTTGTTCAAGCAAGGCAACTAATAAGTGAAGTGTGTCGATTTGCGTGTGGTCGCGGCCAACGGCGAGTGATTGCGCGTCGGACAAGGCGACCTGTAGTTTGCTGGTCATACGGTCAATACGCATAGCGTTCGTCCTGTATCAAAGGGCCCGGGTCGACGCAGCGAGACGGGCAAAGTCATTATTCATGACAGATTAATGAGGACGATTATCGCGCTTTCAAGGCTGAAGACCCTGACAAGGGTCAATTTTTTGTCGCTTAGCTCAACCAGATCAATGACGCGAAGCGGCCGGTCTGACCGTCACGGCGATAGGAAAAGTAGCGAGCCGGCTCGCTAACGGTACACAGATCACCGCCGAAAACGGCGGTCACGCCAACTTGCGCAAGACGCTGGCGGGCCAGCAGATAAATATCCGCCAAATAATGCCCTTCACGGCTGGAGGGCAAAAATGCGGCTTCGGCCTGCGCATCAGCAGCCATAAAGGCTTCGCGCACCTCGGGCCCCACTTCAAACTGTTGCGGTCCTATCGCTGGCCCCAGCCAAGCCATCAGTGCATAACCAGGGCTGCCCATCTTGCTCACGGTCTGCTCCAGCACGCCATCAAGCAAGCCCCGCCAGCCCGCATGGGCGGCGGCGACACGAGTGCCATCTTTATTGCATAGCAGCACCGGCAAGCAATCTGCGGTCATCACCGTGCACGCGATATTGCGCTCATTGGTCCAACTGGCGTCAGCATCCAATACCAAGGCAGGATCTGCCTTGCAGACTTCAATACTGTGAGTTTGATTCAACCAGGCTGGAGCGCAGCCAAGCACACGCTGCAATTCCGCTCGGTTAGCGGCAACATGAGTTAGCTCATCACCAACATGTTCACCCAGATTGAAACCTTTCCAGGGGCCTTGGCTGCAGCCGCCACGACGTGTGGTAATGCAGGTGCGTACATTCGCCGGCGCCGGCCATTCGGCGCTGATCCACAACGGACTCATTCGGCTATCTCACCATCCTCTTTGAGCAATGCTAGCAAATGCTGCATATCCGCTGGCAGCGGCACTTGCCAGCGCATAATGCGGCCGTCCAATGGGTGCTCCAGCTCTAGCCTTCGCGCGTGCAGCGCTTGCCGAGGAAACTCACGCAGCTCGCTTATCAGCTCCGGGCTAGCGCCAGGTGGAATGCGCAAACGACCACCGTAGGTAGTGTCACCAATCAACGGGAAGTAGATATGGCTCATATGCACCCGAATTTGGTGAGTACGCCCGGTCTCCAGTTTGACTTTAACGTGGGTGTGCGCGCGGAAGCGCTGAATCACCCGATAGTGGCTAATCGCCTGTTTGCCGCCAGCAACTACTGCCATCTTCTGCCGCTGCGTGCCGTGGCGAGCAATCGGCTGATCGACTTTACCGCCAGCTGTCATTACCCCCACCACAACGCATTCGTATTCACGGCTCACGGTGCGGGCCTGCAGCTGTCCAACCAAGTCAGTCTGCGCTTCAATGGTTTTGGCCACGACCATCAGCCCTGTGGTGTCCTTGTCGAGACGGTGCACAATACCAGCGCGCGGCACCTTGGCCAGCTGTGGCGAGTGGTGCAGCAAGGCATTCAGCAGTGTGCCGTCTTGATGACCAGCAGCGGGATGCACCACCAAGCCTGCCGGTTTGTTAATCACCATCAAAGAGTCATCTTCGTAAATGATGTCCAGTGCAATGGCTTCTGGCTGCCAGTCGCCCTGTACTTCACGCTCAGCGTCCAGGATCAATTGCTCCCCACCATAAACCGGATCGCGAGTACGCTTCGGTTCACCATCTACTAACAGGCTGCCATCCTTTATCCAGCCCTGCAGACGCGAGCGTGAATGGTCGGGGAACAATTGCGCCGCCACCTGGTCTAGGCGTTGCCCACCCAACTCGGAAGTGACCTGTGCAGATAAATGAATACGATCGGACATGCGGAACTCACTGGATGGTGCGGGGGATGGAGCTACTGAAGCAATCCCTTTTGGTTTCGCCTCTGCGCTGTGGTTAAATACGGCTTTTCCCGGTTTGCCGGGACTGCTGCACAAGCCCCAACTATAACAGGACGGCTGCTGTGGAAACAGCGTGGTGCCGCCCATTCGGATGTCATTATATGTCACTGAAACATCTCATACTGGTCGGGCTGCTCGCTTTTGTCGCCGCCTGCTCTTCTAATAAACCTGTGATCGACGAGTCGCTCAGCGAGTCAGAGCTATACCGCAAGGCGCAAACTGATCTGGACGCGGAGAACTTCAGCCCCGCTATCGAGACCCTGCGTGCGCTGGAATCGCGGTACCCCTTCGGCCGCTATGCAGATCAGGCGCAGCTGGAACTGATCTACGCCTACTACGAGAATCTGGAGCCTGAGGCCGCTACCGCTTCAGCTGACCGCTTCATCCGTTTGCATCCGCAGCATCCGAGTGTCGATTACGCTTACTACGTTCGGGGACTGGCGTCTTTCACCCGCGACCGCGGCATCTTTGAACGCTTTTTGCCCTTGGACATGACGCGTCGAGACCCAGGTGCTGCGCGTGATTCGTTCAACGATTTTGCCCAGCTAATCAACCGCTACCCCAATAGCCAGTACGCACCGGATGCCCGTCTTCGGATGGTTTATCTGCGTAACCTGCTGGCAGATTACGATGCGCACGTAGGCCATTACTACCTCAAGCGAGGCGCTTACCTGGCTGCCGCCAATCGTGGCCGCTATATCGTAGAGAACTATCAACAGACCCCTGCCGTTGGCAATGGTCTGGCACTGATGGTCGCTGGCTATGACCGCCTGGCGATGTACGACCTGTCCGACAGCGCTCTTGAAACCCTGAAGCTGAACTACCCAGACCATCCAGCGCTGGTTAAGGGCAAGTTCAAGCACCACGTTGAACCTAGTCAGCCGGAAATGAACTGGATGGAGTCTATGTCGGTCAGCGCGCTGGATGCCGTCACGGCACCGCCGCCCCGCACCGTAAAGACCCAGATGCAACGCCAGATGGATCGCGAGTACCAGGACGCTGTGGCCGCCCTGCCACGCGAAGTCCGCGTTCACGGCGAAGAAGGCCGTCGTTCTTTCTGGAACCGCATCACCTTCGGCCTGCTCGACTGATTCAGCGCCTTAGCAAAAAGCCCGCGCCGATGCGAATCGCCGCGGGCTTTTTTGTGGTCGATCGCGCATTGAGATGCGAAGGACGCAGCTAAAATCATTCCGGCACATTCTGAGTACGAAAGCTCGCACTCCATTATGCCCACACCTGCCGGGCGTGCAGCCGCCCACCGTGATATAGGCTTTTACATGGCATGGACCACAAGAACCCCATCACCGAGTGTCACAAGCCTGTCAGCCCCACTGTTTCGGTGCTTTGGCTGTTGCTGCCAATGGGCTACACTGGGGCACTTTCATTCAGCATAAGCAGTCGTCATGGGCTTGATAAAATTACTAATTCTTGGCGTGTTGGTCTGGCTGGCACTCAATTTCTGGCGGCGCGCGCAGAACGCCAAGTCGCGTTCTGCGGGGTCGTCAGCACACCACGATAACCCGCCGATAATGGTCCGTTGTGCTCGCTGCCAGGTGCATCTGCCACAGGATCGCGCATTGCACGTCGGCGATGCATGGTACTGCTGTGCGGAGCATCGCGATGCAAAGCCAGACTGAGCAGGTAGACTCGCAACGCCCGCGCATACTGCGTCTATACAACATATACCGCGTCATTTTGGGCTTTGGCCTTACCATGCTGACCAACTCGGTTCTGCGTGACGGCCTGCTGGACTTGAGCAATCCCCCGCTCTACGAAAAAGCCAGCTGGATCTATTTGTTTATCAATGTGCTGATCGCCTTGCTGCTGCATCGGGGCCGTCGTGACCTGCACGTGTTCATCATCACGCTGGCAGACATTGGCATGCTTGGCGTGGTTTTCTTCGCTGCTGGCGGTGCCGGCAGCGGTTTCGGCAACCTGCTGATCATCCCCGTCGCCATCGGCAATATTCTGCTGCATGGCCGTATTGGCCTGCTGCTCCCGGCGCTGGCCAGCATCGGTCTAATCTACCTGACCTTCTTCCTCAGTCTGACCCACCCCTATGTTGGCCAAAGCTACCTGCAGGTCGGCGTACTGGGCTGCATTTATTTTGCCGTTGCACTCTTCGTACAGCGCATCAGCCGGCAGCTCTACTTATCTGAGACCCTGGCCCAACAACAGGCTGCCAGCTTGGCCAGTTTGGAGCAGCTGAACCAGCTAATCATTCATCGCATGCGCACCGGCATTCTTGTGGTGGGCTCAGCTAACCGCATCATCACTGGCAACGAAGCCAGTGCTCAAATGCTTGCGCGCCCCATCCAGGCCGGCGCGGCGCTGGACAAATTGGTTCCCGAACTGGATCAGCGTTTGCAACAATGGCGGCGTAACCCTTCCACTCGCTCGACCTCGTTTCACAGCCATAGTGGCAGCGCCGAAATACTGGCCAACTTCAAACCCCTGGGCGGCAGTGGCGACAAAACCATCCTGATTTTTCTTGATGACAATACTCAAGTCGCGCAACAGGCGCAGCAACTCAAACTGGCTTCGCTCGGACGCCTAACGGCCAGCATCGCTCACGAGATCCGTAACCCTTTGGGGGCCATCAGCCATGCTGCCCAGCTGCTCAACGAATCAGATCAGTTGTGCAAACAGGATCTGCGTCTGACCGAAATCATTCAGCAGCATTCGCAGCGTATGAACCGCGTCATTGAAACCGTGCTGGAGCTATCAAGACGCCGCCCCAGCGAGCCACAGCTGGTTGACCTGGCACTTTGGACATCGAACTTCATCGGCGATTTTAGTTCGGCTAACCCGGCCACTGACGTCATCGACTGTGAGATTGAGAAAGAAGGCATACTCACGCGCATCGATCCCAACCAAATGACTCAAGTGCTCAACAATCTCTGCCAGAACGCCCTACGCTACAGCGGTACGGCCGGCAGCGAACGAACCATTTATCTGAAGTTGTTCGAGGACGGCATCAGTCAGTTGCCCACGCTGGAAGTCATCGACTACGGTCCGGGTGTCGCGGATGAACACGTTGGTCACATTTTTGAGCCCTTCTACACCACCGAAGCCAGCGGCACCGGGCTAGGCCTGTATATTTCTCGCGAACTGTGCGAAAGCAACCAAGCACGATTGGAATACCAAGCTGGCAGCCCGACCGGTAGCTGCATGCGCATTACCTTTGCGCACCCCAAGCGACTGGTATGATGAGGAAAGCCTGTTTTTCTAGCAGCCCGTTGAAAAACCTATACGCGATAGCCATTTTTTACGCCTTAGTGGCGACGCCGGTAGCTTTCAACAGTCAGCTAAAGCAAGGAGCATTCTAGGCAGACATGACCAAACCGACCGTTCTGATCATCGACGACGAGCCCGACATCCTTGAGTTGCTGGATATGACGCTTGCGCGCATGAACGTATGCACGCAGAGCGCAACCACCATGACCCAGGCTCTCACGCTGCTGCGCAGCAATAAGTACGCACTCTGCCTGACCGACATGCGTCTGCCCGATGGCGATGGTATGAGCATAGTGCGGCATATCCAGCAGCACAGCCCAAGCACGCCCATTGCCATGATCACTGCATACGGCAGCCTGGATACCGCTATCAATGCACTCAAGGCAGGGGCGTTCGACTTTCTGACCAAGCCCGTTGACCTGCAGCGCTTGCGTGAGTTGGTCTCCAGCGCGCTGAAACTACACCAAGCGCCAACCGAGCCTGAAGAGCAACAGCAAGATCCGCTGCTTGGCATATCACCGCCCATGGAGAGCCTGCGCAAACAAATCGGCAAGCTGGCGCGCAGTCAGGCGCCGCTCTACATCAGTGGTGAATCAGGCAGTGGCAAGGAGCTGGTGGCGCGGCGCATTCACGCTCTCGGGCCACGTGCCGAGCAGCCCTTTGTGCCGGTCAACTGTGGCGCGATTCCCTCTGAGCTGATGGAAAGTGAGTTTTTCGGCCACCGTAAAGGCAGCTTCACCGGTGCCGTAGCTGACAAGCCGGGGCTTTTTCAGGCAGCCAGTCACGGCACGCTGTTTTTAGATGAAGTTGCCGATCTACCAATCGCTATGCAGGTCAAATTGCTGCGCGCCATTCAAGAAAAAGCAGTAAGGCCGCTAGGTACACAGCAGGAAGAGTCGGTCGATGTTCGCCTGCTCTGCGCTACCCACAAGGATCTAGCCAACGAAGTAGCCGAAGGCCGCTTCCGACAGGATCTTTTCTATCGTATTAACGTAATTGAATTGCAGGTGCCTCCGCTGCGAGAGCGCCGCGAAGATCTGCCCATGCTGACTCACCATATTCTAGAGAAGCTAGCATTGCGCAACGGCATGCCCGCCCCACGAATCAGCGATAGCTGCATGGAACTGCTGTGCAATTACCGCTTTCCTGGCAACGTACGCGAGCTGGAAAACACCTTAGAGCGGGCGTTCACCCTGTGCGAAAACCATCGCATCGAAACCTCAGACCTACAGCTGTCAGGCTGCCCCTCGCCCGGTGGCGATGACGGTCACGACTTGAGTCAGATAGACCATCTCGAAGACTTTCTCGACAATATCGAGCGCCAAGCTATCACCCAGGCACTGGAAGAGACTCGTTGGAACAAAACCGCCGCTGCAAAGCGGCTGGGGCTGACCTTTCGTTCGTTGCGCTATCGACTGAAAAAGCTAGGCCTGGATGACTGAAAACTGGAAAAGCGTGGCGCACGGTGCTTTTTGTGTGAACGCCGAACGCCGCTGATTTCTTCCCCTACTTTTTGCCACCTACAGCGGCTGGCGCAAACGACCGGCCGGCAGGTAGGGCTCAGGATCCAGTTCTGGCTGACGTTGTAACAGCAAATCGGCCAACAATCGGCAAGATGCCGGCGCCAGCACCAGGCCGTTACGATAATGGCCTGCGTTCAACCATAAGCCTGGCAGCTCCATCACCGGACCAATATAAGGCACACCCTCCGGTGACCCCGGCCGCAAACCAGCCCATTGAGCAACAGGCTCGAGATCACGCAGTTCTGGCAACAGCCCCTCAGCGGATTGGCGCAACGAGCTCAATGCCTCCGTGCTAGTGCTCTTGTCGTACCCGGCATGCTCTAGCGTACTGCCAATTAGAATATGTCCGTCGCGGCGCGGTATGGCGTATCGGCCTTCGTACAACACTACAGATTTGAGCCAACCCGGCTCGCGCTTATACAACAGCATTTGGCCTTTTACCGGCACTACCGGCAAACTAACACCCTCTTGCGCCAACCAGTCGCCGGTCCACGCGCCGGTCGCCACTACGACCGCATCCGCTCGATATTCAGCTGCCTGGGTCGCAACACCAATCACCTGTGCGCCCGCGCGCAACAATCCGATCGCTGGGCTGTGCTCGTGCAGGGTGAACTCAGCAAATTGCAGCAAGCGTGCCCGCAGTGCTCGCAACAAACGCGGGTTACGCACATTCGCTAGGTCCGCTTGCCAAAGAGCACTCTGATAACCCGCGGCCAATTGTCGCACTCGCGTATAAATAAACTCGCTCGAAACTTCCGTCATCGACTGCCCGTACTGCTGCGCCCATCTCAGCGCCTGCTCGCGTTCTGCGTGATCCAACCACAGCAAGCCACAGGGTTCGACTTCCGAATCAATCCCGGTTTGCGCCAAAAGCTGCGCAGACAGGGTCGGATAATATCCTTGCGACCAGTTTGCCAGCGCACGCACCGGTTCCTGATAGCGCCAAGGATACAGCGGCGAAACTATGCCGCCACCAGCCCAGGAGGCTTCACGACCCAATTCTCCGCGCTCCAGCAGCGTGACTCGGCAACCTGCTTCTAGCAGGTTCAAGGCACTCAAACACCCCATCACACCACCACCTACCACCACAAAATCCTGCATTAGTGCCCCTTACCTAAAATCGGCGAAACCCGTTATTCCTGAACGCTATTATTGAATATCGACGCGCATTACAACCCAATGCAGCAAGTTTTGACTGAACGTTACTGGCGTTTGAGTTGTCTGAATTGGCAATATTGGCCCGGCTTTCATTCTGTCACCGGGTGAATTAAACCGGTATGATAACGCGTCTCTGAACTACTCCAATGGCCGATCACCGTCAGACCATTGAGCCCATGCAGCTCACTCCACGGAGTGTCTATCGTTAACCAGCCCGCTGTCGCGACTGTTTAACCTATTACTGCCGCATCCGGGCTTTCGGAGCAGACAGCACACTGCTTGATGTGCTCTCGATACAGCCACAAGCTTTGCTCGAGAACAAGCCCGTTTGCTAGCCGCCCCGACATTGGCCAGTGTGATCACTGGAGAGCTCAAGAGGCTCCTTGATTTTTACCAAAGAGGCGACACGTTAATGACAGCAAGAAACGTAGATGTATTGCTGGTCGGTGGTGGTGTCATGAGCGCTACCCTGGGAATGTTGCTCAAACAGCTGGATCCGGCGATGACCATCACCCTGGTCGAGCGTCTGGACCACGTTGCTCACGAAAGCACCGACGGCTGGAACAACGCAGGTACCGGCCACGCTGGTTACTGTGAGCTTAACTACACTCCTCAGGACGACGCAGGCGACATCGCCATCGAGCGCGCCCTGGCCATCAACGCATCATTTGAGGTAACCCTGCAGTTTTGGACCTATCTGGTCGAACAGGGAATCCTGCCCAAGGCGTCCGATTTCATCAACACCACGCCACACCAGAGTTTTGTCTGGGGCGAAAAAGATGTTGAGTTTCTGCGCAAGCGCCACGAATTGCTAAGCAACCATCACCTGTTTTCCGAAATGAAATACAGCGATGCTCCGGAAAAGCTGCTTGAGTGGATGCCGCTGATCATGTCCGGTCGCGATGCAAATCAGCCGATCGCGGCAACGCGTGTCGAGCACGGCTCAGATGTGGATTTCGGTTCCTTGACGCGCAAAATGATCGACCATCTGAAGCAGCAAGAAGGCTTTGAACTGTGCCTCAAGCACTCGGTTAAGAGCC